>ODAJ011835649.1_pt1 | contig 21711 bp, 16 predicted proteins | sample 1539241 | NCBI WGS metagenome assembly ODAJ01 (sample SAMN02144231, study PRJEB22623) | gut metagenome | biome: sheep rumen | host: Ovis aries | place: New Zealand | reverse complement strand
TCAGTATTCAGTATTCAGATAATTATTTTTCAACTTTAATGATCCAGCAATCGGGGAAGAGCGCCTTGAGTTCTTTCTGCGCTTCTTGCACTTTGGTGCGGTCCGGATCTGCCGCCGTGTAATATTTGTACCACTCGCCTACTTTGATGTAGTCGCAGGTCTGACCTTTGAGTTTGGGGTCGTTGGGTGCGAGAGGTGTTTTAGAGGCACAAATCTGTACTGCAAAGTATGCTGTATGGTCTAGGATTGGTCTTACTTGAGTCTTACTTGAGTCTTGCTGAAGTACGGGTTGGGGCTCAGCAGGAGTGGCAGGTGTTTCCTCCGGTACAACCTCTGCGATTTCTGCGATGAGGGCCTGTTTATGAGTGTACGCACCAAAGGCGTTGACGAGCGCGTTTGCCATCTGGGCGATGGAGGCAGGCTGGTTCAGGAATCGTTCTTCCTCAGGGTTGGAGATGAATCCCATCTCAAAGAGTATGGAAGGACACGCCGTTTTGAGGAGTACCCAGAAAGCCGCCTGTCGTACGCCTCGGTCTTCTCTATTGAGATGTCCGACAAAACGTTTCTGTACCTGCTCCGCAAAGCGCAGCGATTGATCCATATAACTATTCTGCATGAGTTCGAACATGATATAGGAATCAATGGAGTTCGGGTCGAAACCCTGGTAGGTCGTTTTATAATCCGCCTCGAGTTTCATCACAGCGTTTTCCCGCATTGCCACGTCAAGGTTCTTCTCCATCTTATCGGTACCGAGGATGAATGTCTCCACGCCGCGAGGGGCTTTGTTCTCGGAAGAGTTGGTATGGATAGAGATGAAGAGGTCTGCGTTATTCTTGTTCGCTATGTCCGCGCGCGTCTGGAGAGGAATGAACACGTCCGTATTACGCGTATAGACCACATTGACGTCAGGGTATTGCTCGTTGATGAGTTCACCCATTTTGAGAACCAGCTTGAGGTTCAAGTCTTTCTCTTTAGAGAATTTGCCGACTGCTCCGGGATCTTTACCACCATGCCCGGCGTCGAGCACAACGGTATATTGTTTCTCCGCTGCCAGCGGCAGGACGAAGAGCGAGAGTACTACTATAAAGAGATATTTTCGCATAATAAGCCAATTTAACCGATTGCAAAATTACAAAAAAACTTTCATATAGGCAACAATCCATCCCAATAAAGTCAAAAATTATGCCAAAAATGCACTTTTTTTCTTTTTTTTGCGCGCGGGCTTGCGTATATAAAAAAAATGTTGTAACTTTGCGCGGTATTTTGGCTATAGTATGCAAAAAAGTGAATTTACACCGGAAGAAGATTTGATGATCCAACGCGAGTTTGAAGCGTTGTTGGACGACTACGCCCATACCCTCCACCGTCAGAAAGTGGAGTTGATTACTCATGCCTTCAATTTCTCTTACAAGGCTCACTACGGCGTTCGTCGATTGAGCGGCGAGCCGTATATCATGCATCCTCTGGCAGTAGCCCGAATATGCGTGAAGGAGATCGGTCTGGGCAGTACAAGTATCTGCTCGGCGTTATTGCACGACGTAGTAGAAGACACCGATTACACGGTAGAGGACATCGCGGGTCTATTTGGCGACAAGATTGCTCAGATAGTAGATGGTCTGACGAAGATCAGCGGCGGTGTATTCGGCGACCAGGCGAGCGAGCAAGCGGAGAACTTCCGCAAGTTGCTGCTGACCATCAGTGAGGACATCCGCGTCGTGCTGATCAAGATTGCAGACCGATTGCATAACATGCGTACCTTAGGTTCGCAGCCGAAAGACAAGCAATACAAGATAGCCGGCGAGACGCAGTATATCTATGCTCCTCTGGCACATCGTCTGGGTCTCTTCCCCATTAAGACGGAGTTGGAGGACCTGAGTTTCAAATACGAACATCCGGAGACGTGGCAGGAGATACACGACAAGTTAGAGGCTATCAAAGCCAGCAAGTTAGAGAGTTACGAAGTATTCTCTAAGCCCATCCGCGAGCGGTTGGAGAACATGGGCTATACCTTCACGATGCGCGCCCGCATCAAATCCGTCTATTCGATATGGAAGAAGATGATGCGGCAACAATGCGCCTTTGAGGACGTATATGATATCATGGCCGTCAGAATTGTGTTCACGCCGAACGAATCGATGAGCGAGAAAGACCAATGCTGGATGATCTACTCCGCAATCACGGAGATCTACCGTCCTCATCCGGAGCGTATCCGGGACTGGATCTCCACGCCGAAAGCGAATGGCTACGAGGCTTTGCACGTGACGGTCATGGGCAAGAACGGCGAGTGGGTGGAAGTACAGATCCGTACGGACCGAATGAATGAGATTGCCGAGCACGGTTACGCGGCGCATTGGAAATACAAGACCGGGGAGTCGGACGACAGCGAGTTAGACAAATGGCTTCAGGAGATCAAGGAGATCCTCGCGCATCCAGACAAAGATGCGATGGAGTTCTTGGGAACCTTCAAGTTGAACCTCTTCGCACAAGAAGTATTCGTCTTCACTCCCAAAGGCGAGATCAAGACGATGCCGTTAGGCGCAACCGCGCTGGATTTTGCGTTCATGCTTCACTCGGAATTAGGCGAGCACTGTATCGGCGCGAAAGTGAACCATAACTTAGTGCCGCTCTCGTATCAGTTGAAAGGCGGTGACCAGATTGAGATTCTCACGTCCAACAGCCAGCATCCTCAGAAAGAATGGCTCAAACTCGTTACGACCGCCAAAGCGCGGAACGGTCTGAACCAGTATTTCAAGCGTGAGGAGCGCAAGTATATGAAACATGGCGAGCGCCTCGTGGAGGATGCTATCAACATGGATAAGGAGCTGGCGGAGAACCATGATTTGAGTCTGGCACGATTATTGAAATACTACAATTTAGAGACTCCGGCGGAGTTCTATACGGAAGTAGGTCAAGGTGCTATCCGGCTGACGAACATCCATGAGATAGTGTTCCCCAAGCGCGGGTTCCTGTCGTATATACCGTTTATCGGCAAGAAAGACAATACGGATGTCACCGAGCCGCAGAAGCCAGAGATCGTCAAGCCCAAGAAAGGTGCGCACGCTATCGTGCTGACGGATGAGAACTTAGGAAAGGAATACCTGCTGAGCAACTGCTGCCACCCGATTCCCGGAGACGAGGTATTGGGATTCCTGGACGAGAAAGGGCAGATGCATATCCACAAAGTGGATTGTCCGGAAGCGAACTTATTGAAGACCAGTTACGGCAAGCGGCTCTACTCTGCAACCTGGAACACGCACCGCGTACAATCGTTCGTAGAGACGATCGAGTTGAAGGGAATCGACAAGTTCGGCGTATTCATCCATGTGCTGCAGACCATAACGACGGATTTCCACATCAACATGCGCGCCATCCACGTCTCCAGCGATGACGGAATCTTCAAGGGCACGATGGAGATCTACGTGTATGACAAGAGCGAGTTGGAAGACCTTTTGAAGGCAATACGAAAGATAGAAAACATCAAAGAAGTAAAACGAGTAAACATAGATTAAAATGAAAAAGATTTTCAGTACTCTCTTCATGGCTCTCACGGCAGTAGCTATGATGGCTCAACAGCCAGTAATCACATTTGAGAAGACGGAACATGACTTCGGCAAGATCAATGAGGCAGACGGCCGTGTATCCACTGTGTTTGAGTTCAAGAACGAAGGCATGGCTCCGCTTATCCTGAGCAATGTGCGCGCCAGCTGTGGTTGTACGACTCCGACCTGGACGAAAGAGCCGATTGAGCCGGGTAAGACCGGAAGTATCACCGTCACCTACAACCCCAACGGTCGTCCGGGACGTTTCCAGAAGACCGTAACCATCACCTCGAATGCCTCTGAAGCGACGAAGCGTGTGTATATCAAGGGTGAGGTTATTCCGAAGGCAGCCAAACCGGCGAACAAATACACCATTTCCGTAGGTGCGCTGAGCATGAAGAGCAAGACTTTGGACTTAGGAACTATAACGAAAGGCGAGAGCAAGTCCGGCGAGTTAGAGTACGCTAACCTGACGAAAGAGGATCACCATGTAGAGTTATCCGCTTATATTACCAACCAAGTAACATTAGCAGACATCAAACCGGAGCAGACCGGCAAGTTCATCTTCGTTATTGACACCAAAGATCCGAAAATGTATGGTCCTCAAGAGGGATACGCCTATGTAGTCATCGACGGCAAGAAAGAGATCGATGATGCTCACAAGCTGACCATTAAGGCGAATGTCGTAGAGGATTTCAGCGGTCTTACGGTAGAGCAGAAGCAACAGGCTCCGATCATCGAGGTGCCGGCAGAGTTCAATGCAGGAAAGGTAGTCAAAGGCAAGAACCTGAAGTTCTACTTCCCGATCAAGAACATCGGTGCCAACCCGTTGGAGATTCGTCGTGTTTACGCTGCGGACAAAGCGCTGAACGTAAAACAGCCGAAAGCCGTCAAATCCGGCAAGAAAGGTAACGTCGGCGTAGAGATCAACACCAAGAACATGACTCCGGGTGCTTACGGTCGCGAGGTCGTAGTGATCACCAATGATTACCTGAATCCGATCAAACGAGTAAAGATCAACTTCGTAGTGGAGTAATGATGGATCATCCGGAAAATAGTGCTGAATACAAAGGACTGACGGTGAACGCGGGAGTAGAAAACCTCCCGTCCGTAAACCCCTATGCAACCTTCCGCCGCAAGAAGACGGTGCTTACCCCCGAAGAATACTTCGAGGGTATCCGCCGCGGGGACATGACGATTCTAAGTCAGGCAGTGACGCTGGTGGAGAGTAACCTGCTGGCGGATCAGGCGATAGCCCAGAAAGTGATTGAGATGTGCCTACCCTATGCCGGCAATTCTATCCGCGTAGGCATCACAGGTGTTCCGGGAGCCGGCAAATCTACCTTCATTGAGGCGCTGGGAAGCGAGTTATGCGACCACGGAAAGAAATTAGCTGTGCTCGCCATCGACCCGTCGTCGGAACGCAGCAAGGGTTCAATCTTAGGCGATAAGACCCGTATGAACGAACTCTCTGTCAAATCCAACGCCTTCATCCGGCCCAGCCCGTCGGCAGGTTCGCTAGGCGGCGTAGCGCGTAAGACCCGCGAGACGATCGTTCTATGCGAGGCAGCGGGCTTTGACACCATCCTGCTGGAGACCGTTGGTGTCGGGCAATCCGAGACGGCGGCACACTCTATGGTGGATTATTTCCTGCTGCTGCAAGTGACCGGAACCGGCGACGAGTTGCAAGGTATCAAACGCGGAATCATGGAGATGGCGGATGGTATCGCTATCAATAAATGCGACGGTAATAATATAGAACGTGCGCGCGCCGCGCGTGTAAGTTTCAAGAACGCGCTGATGCTCTTCCCTCCTTCGGAGTCCGGGTGGAAGCCTGAGGCTATCTGCTGCTCCTCCATCGACCATTCCGGCGTTATGGAGGTATGGCAGAATATCGAAGAGTATATCGCCTTCACGAAGAATAACGGTTATTTTGACGCGCATCGAACCGAGCAGGCCAAGTACTGGATGTACGAAACGATCAACCAAGCCCTCCTGGACGGCTTTTACAAGAACGAGCAGATGGAGCACCAGATAGAAGTAGCCGAGCGCCAGGTGCTAAACAACGAGATCAGCAGTTTTATCGCTGCGCATAATTTAATCACAGCATATGGCAGGATTAACCAAAAATAACAAACGTACTCCTCAGACCACGATCATCAAAGTGGGCACCAACGAAGCCGGCAAACTGCCGCCTCAGGCGCAAGAGTTGGAGGACTCGGTGCTTGGTGCTTTGATGATAGAGAAAGATGCCTACGGAAGCGTAGCGGACTTGCTGCGCCCGGAGGTGTTCTATAAGGATCAGAACCGTCTGGTGTACGAGGCCATTCGCGAGTTAGCCGCCAAGGACCAGCCGGTAGATATGCTCTCGGTAGGAGAGAAACTACGTTCCTTAGGGACGCTGGAGAAAGCCGGCGGCGCAGTCTATCTGGCGGATCTGACCAGACGCGTAGCCTCTACGGCTCACCTGCGTTACCATGCGGAAATCATTGCGAAGAAGGCTACCGCGCGCGATGTGATTGCACTCGCGGCGCAGATAGAAGAGATGGGATTTGACGAGACCCAGGATGTGGACGAGCTGATGCAGACGGCAGAGGCAGGAATCTTTGAGATTTCGCAACGCTCCCAGAAACGCGATGTGACACAGATAGACCCGGTGATTGAGGAGGCCTTCAAACGCATGGAGAAAGCTGCTATGAACACGGGTTCGATATCCGGTATCCCCTCGGGGTTCCATGCCTTGGATAAGATCACATCGGGATGGCAGTCTCCGGACTTGGTGATCATCGCAGCGCGTCCGGCTATGGGTAAGACCGCCTTCGTCCTCTCGATGGCCAAACATATGGCTATCGACCGCGAGATTCCTACTGCCATCTTCTCACTGGAGATGAGTAATGTACAGCTTGTGAACCGTCTTATTATGAACGTCTGCGAGCTGGAAGGCGATAAGATCAAGACCGGAAAGATGAGTAAGGAGGACTCCAAACGACTCAATACGAAGATTAATATCATGAAGGGTAAGCCGCTCTATCTGGACGACACCCCTTCCCTCTCGATCTTTGAGCTGCGGTCCAAAGCGCGTAAGTTAGTGCGCGAGCATAAGGTCCAGATCATCATCATCGATTACCTGCAGCTGATGAATGCGCAGGGTAGTTCGTTTGGCAGCCGCGAGCAGGAGGTGAGTATCATCTCCCGCGGTCTAAAAGGTTTAGCCAAAGAGCTCGACATCCCGATTATCGCGCTCTCGCAGCTCAACCGCGGAGTGGAAGCGCGTCAGGGAGTAGAGGGCAAGACCCCGCAGTTAGCCGACCTACGTGAGTCCGGTGCTATCGAGCAGGACGCCGATATGGTTTGCTTTATTCACCGCCCCGAGTACTACCATCTCTATAACGATGACAAGACCGGCAAAGATCTCCGAGGTCTGGCACAGATCATCGTTGCGAAGCATCGTAACGGCGCTACAGACAGTATATGGTTACGATTCCGGGGGAAATACGCGAAGTTCCAAAACGAGGACGACGCAGTTGATCCGGACGAGCAGAATAGCGTCATGCCGATGGCGGATAGCACCAATTCTGTCTCTATCCAATCCAGTATGAACGCTATGGGAGAAGACATTAGTCAATACAATTTGTAATTAATTTGAGATTTGATATATGCAAAGGACAGTAATTATAGACGCATTAAAGCGTACTGATTTTGGTTCGACCATCAATGTGCGCGGCTGGGTTCGCAGCCGCCGTGGCAACAAGAACGTCTCGTTCATTGCCCTCAATGACGGCTCGACCATTAAAAACATTCAGATCGTAGTAGATCTGGAGAAGTTTGACGAGGAGCGCCTCAAGCCTGTTACGACAGGCTCCTGTATCTCCGCTACGGGCGTCCTGGTAGAGAGCCAGGGTGCCGGACAGGCTGTGGAGATTCAGCTGACCGAGTTGGAAGTATATGGCACCGCCGATCCGGAGAAATACCCGCTGCAGAAGAAAGGGCTCAGCATGGAGTTTCTCCGCACGATAGCCCATCTGCGTCCTCGCACCAATACCTTCGGCGCCGTCTTCCGAATCCGTCATAACATGGCGATGGCGATCCACACGTACTTCCACGAGCACGGATATTTCTATTTCCATACGCCGCTCATCACCGCCTCGGATTGCGAGGGAGCCGGACAGATGTTCCAAGTCACGACCAAGAACCTCTATAACCTCAAGTATAACGAGGATGGCCAGATTGACTACAGCGATGATTTCTTCGGCAAGCAGGCAGCTCTGACCGTTAGCGGACAACTCGAAGGCGAACTTGGCGCAATGGCGTTGGGTAAGATATACACCTTCGGCCCTACTTTCCGTGCGGAAAACAGCAACACACCGCGGCACCTCGCGGAGTTCTGGATGATCGAGCCGGAGGTGGCGTTTATTCAGAAGGACGAACTGATGGACCTCGAGGAGGACTTTATCAAGTACTGCGTCCGCTGGGCTCTCGATCACTGTATGGACGATCTCGAGTTCCTCAACCAGTTTGTCGATAAAGGTCTGATTGAGCGGCTCAAATCCGTAGTGGACACAGAGTTCGTCCGACTGCCTTATACCGAAGGTATCAACATTCTGCAAGAGGCGATTAAGAATGGTAAGAAGTTCGAGTTCCCCTGCAACTGGGGTGACGACCTGAGCTCCGAACATGAGCGTTTCCTCGTAGAGGAACATTTCGGCAAACCGGTTATCATGACGGATTATCCGAAGGATATCAAGGCTTTCTACATGAAGATCAACGAGGACGGCAAGACCGTACAAGGCACCGACGTACTCTTCCCGCAGATCGGAGAGATCATCGGCGGATCTGTACGCGAGGAGAGCCTCGACCTACTCAATAACGAGATTGAGCGGCGGCATATCCCGATGAAGGATATGTGGTGGTACCTCGACACACGCCGTTTCGGCTCCGCTCCGCACGCGGGCTTTGGACTGGGTTTCGAGCGACTCATGCTCTTCGTTACCGGCATGCAGAACATCCGAGACGTCATCCCCTTCCCGCGTACGCCGAAGACGGCCGAGTTCTAAACACTGGATATTAACCATAAAAACACTAATAACAAACAATCGTTATGAGACACAAACTCTTATCATTGATGTTTGCGATAGCTATAGGCATCAGCGCCTATGCACAGACATCACTCAAGGGACGAGTGATCGACGAAGCGACACAGACCCCTATCGTCGGTGCGCGCATCACACTCGCTAACCAAAACATCTCAACGACTACCAATGCCGACGGAGAGTTCTCTTTGCTCTATCTCGAGGCGATGGATGAAGAGGTGGTGATCGAGGCGGACGGATACGTTGCCGCACTCGAGTTGATTAACCTGCAGGCCAACGAGGCGAACCAGTTGGAAGCCGTCTCGCTACAGCAGGACATCGTCTCCCAGACCCAGAGTGAGATCCTACTGAACCTCACCGAGGAGGAGATGTCGGACGATGAAGGTCGTTCGCAAGCACAAGCATCATCATCATCGGCTTCCACCGATGTCTTCAACTCTACCACCTCCTTCGGCTGGTCTACGGCACGCTACCGTAACCGCGGCTACCAGTCCTCCGCAGAGAACTACTACATCGAGGGTCTGAACTTCAACTCGCAGGAGAGAGGACAGTTCAACTACTCGGCAATGGGTGGTCTGAACGATGCCAGCCGTTACAAAGAGGTGCTGAACCCGATTGAGGCGACTAACTTCACCTTTGGTGGCTTGGGACAATCGACCAACTACCTCATGGGAGCGAGCCGTTATGCACAGGGATGGAAAGTCGGAGTAGCCGGTACCAACCGAAACTACAAAGCACGCGTCAATGCTACCTATGCCTCCGGCGTCCTCGAGAACGGATGGGCTTTCACAGCGCAGCTAGCGTACCGATTCTCCCCGTATATCGACAATAAAGGTATCATCGGAGAAGGTATCAAGTACTACTCTCTCGGCTATTTCTTCACCGCAGAGCGCATATGGGACAATGCACGTCTCAAACTGATCACCTTTGGTGCTCCTACCGAGCGTGGACAGAACGCGGCGGTAACGCAAGAGGTTTATGACCTCACCGGCACCAATAACTATAACCCCTACTGGGGTTATCAGAACGGACACGTACGCAACTCGCGTATCGTCAAGTCTTATGACCCGACCGTCATTGCCGCATACGAATATACCATCGATGAGCAACAGAAATTCAAAGTAGCTGCCGGCTACCATTACTCCTGGTATTCCAACTCGGCGCTGAACTTCTACAATGCACCCGATCCCCGTCCGGATTACTATCGTAACCTGCCTTCCTTCTACTGGGACGGCCAGATTGCTAACCCCAATAACGAAGGCTCGGCAAAGCAGCTGTATGACGATGCCGGTACACACTACCCTTGGGGCTTGTTCATCGGCGAGGATATGAACGGTAAGTCGCTCGGATCCGGATTCATGGGGGACGACGGCAACCTCGTAGGTCCCTCTGTCAATAAAGACCAGTATAACACCCTCGTCAATCTCTGGAAGAACCGTGATAACAAGACCACACAGATCGACTGGGATAATATCTATGCGGCGAACTTCGCCAATAACCTCAATAACCCCACCGGGGCTGCGCGATATATCCTCGAGCGCCGCCATAACGACATTCAGGAGGCTACCGCGTCGTTCAACTATGTCAATACCTCGGTTGACCACCTCAAGATGACACTCGGCGCTGAGGGTAAGTTCTCGCAGGGTATCCACTATAAAACGATTGACGACCTCCTCGGCGGTAAGCAGTGGATCGATATCGACGCTTTTGCAGACCGTGATATCAAGGAGTTAGCTACTAACAGCGGATTTACGCAAGAAGACATCGCGAACGTGCGCCGTAATGAGATCGCCAGCGACTACAACGACACTATTCGCAACAATGCGAAACGTTTCGGATACAACTACCGCATCAATATGGGCATGATGAAAGCATGGTTCCAAAATGAGTGGAGTTTCAACGAAGTGGACTTCTACTATGCGCTTCAACTCCAATACAGCTCCATGCAGCGGTTCACGAACATGGTCAACGGCCGTGCATGGTATCTTACGAAGATTGCCGAGGAACGCAGAGGCAACGGTGACGCATGGAAATACTACGGTCACGATGCCTATCAGATCATCCGTCCGGCATCGGACATCGACCCGGCAACCGGCCGCAACCGTCTGAAAGCAGGAATGGCTTATGCAGGCGAGGCACACCATTTCTTCGACCCCGCTTTCAAACTCGGTGTGATCTACAAGATCAACGGTCGTAACAAACTGAAACTCAATGCGCTGGCTGAGACACGCGCTCCCTATGCACGCGATGCTTATATATCCCAACGCGTACACGACCGCGTATTGGAGAATATATATAAGCACGATGATCCAGCCACAGCAGCACAAAATGCTCAAAAAGCTTATGATGAATTAAAAAAACAATATCCAAACGATTTAGTTGTTCCTAATGATGTTAAAGCAAAGATGAAACAGTTAAAGAGAGAGTCTAAGCCTATATATCAATTCTATGCTGCTAGTGAGAAAGTGGTCTCCGCCGACCTCTCTTACGAGTTCAACTACCCCATCATTCGCGGACGTGTAACAGGATTCTTCACGCAGTCATGGAATGGTACCGAGCTCAACGGCTACTACGACGATGAGGCGCGTACGTTTGTCAATCAGGCGATGGCCGGCATCGACAAACGATACATGGGTATCGAAGCAGCAGCGGCTGTCAAACTCGGAACATACTTCACCTTAACCGGAGTGGCTTCCGTTGGCGACTACCGCTATACCAGCGATGCTATCGCTGTTCAATCGGCTGAGAACGGAATGCCGATGACGCAGGACCAATCGACCAAAGAGCTCGTCTTCGAGACTACCGATAAGGTGCTCCTCAAGGGCGTTCGGCTCTCTACTGGTCCACAGGTTAACGCTTCGCTCAAACTCTCCTTCTTCCACCCGAAGATGTGGTTTGCGGACGTGACCGTCAGCTACCACGACTGGAACTACCTCTCCGTAGCCCCCAGCCGACGTATGCAGGGCCTCTATACCGGCACACGCACGGATGGTACTGCCGTGAACGGATGGTTCGGTGACGATAACACCAATGCCATTCAGACCAAGGATAATCAATCGCTGCGCGTCTCGGTGGACGAGAACGGAAATGCGGTTTACGAGAACGCTGTGCTCGATGCAAATGGCGTGCCGGTGCTCAAATATCCGTTTAACATCATGACCATGCAGGAGTCCCTCGCAGCTACTAACCCTCTCAACCGCTTCCTCATCGATGCGTCCGTGGGTAAACTGCTGTACCTGCCTAACCGACAGTCGCTCTCTATCAACCTCTCTGTGACAAATATCACCAATAATACCCATTTCAAGACCGGCGGCTATCAGCAGGCTCGTCTGCCGCGCTCTGTGCGTCAGGGAGAGAAAGACTACCAGAACTCTGTCATCACCGCTAATGCATGGAAATACCCGTCTAAGTACTACTATGCGTGGGGCGTGAACTTCTTCTTATCAGTAACTTATAAATTCTAAGCGCTATGAAGACCATTAAAAATCTATCCTATATAGCTCTCCTTTCCTGCGGGATCATCCTCTCCTCGTGCGAACCCAAAGCACTGGAACCCGACCAGGTTTTCGTTCAGGAAGACCAACTGGCGGCTGAACTTGAGAAGGAGAACCCTGTTCATGGCTATAAGATATACTCGCTCGATGAGTTTCTCGATGCCTTCATGACCGAGAAGGGCGATTTCGGAAACGATACCACGCCATACCGTAGTCGTTCATACGACCCGGAGCATGGGCTCTATCTCTACTCCGTCGATACAATCAAGACCGATACCCTCGGTATCTATATCCGCGGACGAATCACCACCGATGATTATGCCGGTAACTTCTACAAATCCATGGTCATCCAGCAGATCGTTGACGGCAAGCAGCAGAACCTCCGCATCTCCGTGGACCTGGGATCCGGCGCCGGTATGTATCAGATCGGACAAGAGATTCTCATCCGCTGTAACGGGCTCGCTGTTGGGCGTTATGCGAACCAACCACAACTCTGCGTTCCTTCGTATAACAATAATATCTACGCCATGAGTGCCTCGCAGAAGGTTGGCTGGTGCCCCGGACGTATTGAGAGCTCTGTCTTCCGACGCAATACACGTATGATCGGAGCACCGGATGTCTCCAAACTCGTTTACGACACACTCACTCTCGCCCAACTCTATACGGAGATAGTGCGCAAGCCAAACTATAATAATATCGCTACCGAGATCCATAAGATCCGCAAGCAGGACGGACGCCTCGTGGTCATCAAGGGTGTGCATTTCACCGGGCAATATGACAATAATGGTTCGCTCGCTTACTGCGATACGCAGCACCCCGATTCGTCCTCTAACGCCAATGTCTTTGCGCCTACTACTACCAATATCGGCTATCCGCAAAGCCGGCTTGTCTCCGATGGAACCAACTCCATCATGTGCTCCTGCTCCGAGTATGCGAAATTCGCTTTCTTCTATCTCCCCGGAGCCGACAAAGAGGGCGTGACCCACTGCCCGGACTATTCCGGAACGATAACCGGTATCCTCGGATGGTACGAGGATAAGGCGGAGAACCTCTCCTTCGATGGCAAGAAAATGCTGGACGGCTATGAGTGGTCCGTTACTCCGCGGGGTATTCCTGCGGAGAATATCGCATGCTCGCCTGTAGTGTACGATATCAAGATGGCGAAAGCCGACGGTACGCCTTGGATACCCATGGAGTACGATCCTAACGATAAATAATCGATGAACTGGCTGGACGTCATATTGGTTCTGCCTCTGATTGTAGGCCTCGTGAGAGGTCTGATGCACGGACTCATCTCCGAGATCATCGCCATTGTGGTGGTGGTACTCGGAGTAGTCGGTGCCAAACTATGGGCAGCACCTTTTTCGGCTTTTCTGCTCGCGCAGTTTGCATGGCCGAAAGGCGTGTGCGATGTCGTGGCTTATACCCTGATCTTTCTGGCAATAGCGGTTGTCTTGTCTATCTTAGCAAGATGGATATACAAGCTCATCCGTGCGATTCATCTGGGTTGGGCTAACCGCATCTTGGGAGGTGCCTTCGGATTGGCTAAATACGGGCTGCTGGTCCTGATTGCCGTCTTTATTCTCGATCGTACCAATGACAGCCTCCATTACCTCGACGAGGCGCCGGTAGTCAAGACATCCGTCGTCTATCCGCAAATGGTCAAACTGACGCATGCGTTACTATCTTTCTCTGGGAAGTAATATAGGAGACCGTGAGCAAACGCTCCGCGCTGCGCTCACGATGATTGAGCAGCAGATAGGTCCTGTTCTGCGCTGCTCTTCGCTCTTCTATTCTGCGCCCTGGGGCTTCGAGAGCCCCAATGAGTTCTGTAACCTCTGTTGCTTGGTGGATACCGACCTGGGGCCGATGGAGATGCTCCGCGCTACGCAATCGATTGAGCAGGCGCTCGGACGCACACAGAAGTCCGCCAACGGCATCTATCATGACCGCCCTATAGATATCGATCTCATCCGTGCTTTTGATAAGGAGAATAACGAGATTAAATTACAAATCTCACTGCTTTCCCTCCCTCATCCCCTCTGGCAGGAACGGGATTTTGTACGAATTCCTTTAATGGAGATTATGCTATGAAAAAATCAGTTAAGATCACCCTCTGCGTCCTCTTTTCCGTCGTTGCTTTAGGCGTTGCGCTTTTTCTGAGCGCAGATATCATCGCCTCTACTCTGGTAAGAAAAGAAGTCAGCAAGGCTTTTGAGAACATCCCGGATGCCGATGCTGAGGTGGGAAAGATCTACCTCAACCTCATCTCCGGTTCGGCTCTCGTCAAGGATATATCCTTCTCTACCCATAGCCTCTCTATTCGTATCCCTTCCCTCGCGGTGTGGAATGTGGATTATCTCGCGTTATTGAAACATCGTCGTCTGGAGATCCTCGGTATCTCGCTCGATGATCCCGAAGTGGTTATTTATATGGATGAGAATAACCCCGAAGCCTTTCTCCCTACCCTGCCTAAGGATACGACCCTCGAGAAGGCGTCCGTCTGGCTGCAATCGCTCCGGGTGCGCCATATCGATATCGACCGCTTCTCAGCGAAGCTCCATAGCACATCCTCGCCGCTCGCGGTGAAAGCCGATACGCTCTCCCTGGAGTGTCATAACCTGATGTATGACTTCGCGGATTCCGTTTTCTCTTATAACGACTCTGTCTATTCCCTATCCCTCGCTGCTGCTTACATAGCCCTCCCGGACGGGATGATGGAGATGGAGGTGCATGACCTCAATATCGCTGACCAAGGTCCACTCAACCTCGGCTACACACGTATCTGGAATAGTATCTCTCATAAAAAAATGGTTGAACTCCTGCATGAGCAGGTCACATGGATCGATCTCGAACTCAATTCCGTTACGACCTCTCCATTCAACCCTATTCGGAAGGCTTTGGCACAAGATTGTACGTTAGACGAGATACAAGCCGACGTACGCTGTATGCACGTCATCCGAGACGCACGACTCGCACCTAAAGTGCCCTTCGTCACGCCTCAGGAGTTCCTCCGTTCTGTACCCCTCACCTTCGCTGTCAAGAAACTCACCTCCGTCACCCATAAGCTGGATGTCGAGCTCTATACCACCGATATCAACTGCGGCAAACTCCGTCTCAAAGGTCCCTTGCATGCTACTATGACCAATGTCACCAATAAACCCGGTGCCGTTTGGCATAACCATGCTAAAGCACCTTTCGGAGCCAAAGGAAAAGTCGAGGCTACCTACGATATCCACATGAATAAGAAGTCATCTTTTGAACTCTCTATTCATGGAAAAGATCTGGATCTGGAGAATATGAATCCTTTCATTCGTCCCCTCGTCGGCATCACTTGTGCTATTCATGTCTCCGATCTCGAGGCAGCCTATTCCGGCGATAGTACGATTGCTAAAGGATCCTTCTGCATGCAGTACCACGGGCTGGATATCAAGGTGCATAAAGAGGATAACATCCCGTATAAGATCGTTACCAAGCATGCGGATTTCTTTACCTCTGCGGCGAACTCGCTGCTCCCGAAGAGCAACCCTACCTCCGTAGATATCCATCCTCGCAAATATGCCGTGGAATGGACGCGTGACGTCTGGAGCCCCTACCCGCTCTATCTCTTCGGTCCTTGCATCGATGGTATCAAGAAGACCATGCTGCCGGGGCTCTATGTACATAAGCAGATTAATAATTAATAAAAATATACATGAAAAAGACGATTACCTTCTTCCTCTGCGCCCTCGCGTGCCTCGCTGTGCAGGCGCAGGATGCGCATCAACGCTATGTCGGCGGAGACATCTCTGCGCTCCCTTTGTATGAGCAACATAACTCGCCCTATAAAGACGTCAGAGGCAATAATATCTCTAATCTCATCACCTTCCTGACCAACGACTGCGGATGGAATACCTTCCGTGTCCGTATTTTTGTCAACCCCACGAAGAAAGATCATGGCGGCACCACCAACCCCTCTGTCTGTCAAGACCTCGCTTATGTCAAGGCGCTCGGCAAGCGCATCAAGGACGCAGGTGCATTCTTCATGCTCGATTTCCATTATTCCGATACATGGGTGGACGCTACGCATATACAAGCTCCCGCCGCGTGGCAGGGGGCTGATACGCAGTCTATGGCGGATAGCGTAGCCAGATACACGCGCCGCGTGCTGGATACCCTCAATGCAGCCGGAGCTACGCCGGACTTCGTGCAGGTCGGCAATGAGATCATGTACGGACTTTGCGGCATCAAAGTAAAGCCTTACGAAGACCCAAGCAGCAACTGGGACGGCTATCTCGGTCTTTTGAAGGCCGGATGCAATGCCGTGCGGGAGGAATGCCCGAACGCACAGATCATCATCCATACCGATCGCCCGACAAACTCCGGGTATAACAGTTTCTATTATAACAAACTCGTCAACGGCGGCGTGGATTTTGACATCATCGGTCTCAGTTACTATCCCTTCTGGCATGGCTATCTGAACGCAGCGCAAGTGGCTTCCAAAACCGACAAGAATAACCTCGTCAACACCATCAATAACCTCAAGACCCTCTTCCCTGCCAAACGCGTGCATATCGTCGAGTGCGCCTATAACTTCCAATACTGGCCTACTACTGGCGTCAATTATGATACCCGGGATGCGTGGCCATGCTCCGTCGCAGGACAATATGCTTTTGTCAGAGATCTCGTTGACGCCCTCAAACCGCTCACGAACCTCGATGGTATCAACTACTGGTTTCCCGAGGAAGCCGGCAACGGCGACGACACGAATTGGAGCACATCCAAGGGTACGGTTATCTCTTCATGGCAGAACCGCGGCTTCTGGGATGAGAACCAGTCTACCTCCGGCCATGCGATCAACAAGACCGCTTCTGCTACTGCCGGCCGTACTCCGCAAGACGTCTGCGCACCGTATTACTTGGGTACCTTCGTCGGAAAAACACAAGGCATAGAAAACCCTTCTGCATACAATGAGGATAGCTATCGTCCTGCAAAAGTACTTCATAATGGAGTCATAACGATCATCCGCAATGGGGAATCTTACTCGCTTGATGGTAAAAAACTATAATACTATGCGAACGATCCATCTGAATAATACATTCTTACCATGTTACATATCAACGAAGAAGTAGCAAGATGTTTGCTCTGTTATGACGCTCCTTGCGGAGAGAAAGTGGCTCGCGCCATCCGCGCAGCGCGGTTCGATAACCTCTGGACGGCCGTTGAGCTTTTTAATCAGCTCTCGGACGAAGAACTGGCGCATGCCGAGAAGGCTTGTATCCATTACGACAAACCCATCCGCATTTCCGAGCTGAAGCAAGCAATCATAAATCCTAAATCCGAAACCCTAAATCCTAATTCCTCTCTTCCTTCCTTAGCGATCAATTTCTGCAACATCCCCTGCGAGAACCCCTTCTTCCTGGCATCGTCGGCGATCTGCACGAACTACGAGATGGTGGCACGGGCGTTGGAGGCCGGATGGGCAGGCGTCTTCTACAAGACCATCTGCAAGCAGGATATTCAGGAGGTCTCCCCGCGATTCGATGCCGTGCGCAAAGAGGGTACGCCTTTTGTCGGCTTTCGAAACATGGAGCAGCTTTCCGAGAACCCCTATACCGTGGATTTCGATATCCTCCGCCGACTCAAGCAGAACTACCCTACCAAGATCATCATCGCCTCTATCATGGGCCAGACCGAAGAAGAATGGATTGAACTGGCGAAGATGGCGCAGGACGCAGGCTGCGATGCCGTGGAACTCAATTTCTCCTGCCCCCAGATGCGGCTCACCGGACTCGGCTCCGACATCGGACAGAACTCCGAGTTGATCCTTTTCTATACCTCTTTTGTCAAGGGCGCCGTATCTATTCCCGTCATCCCGAAGATGACGCCGAATATCATGAGCATGGGTAAGCCGGCTCTGGCGTCCTTCTACGGCGGTGCTTCGGGTATCTCGGCTATCAATACCATCAAATCCATCACCATGTCGCATGACGCCGAAGTGAGTGAGAAAAAGACCGTCTCCGGCTATTCCGGCAAAGCGGTCAAACCTATCGCGCTACGCATGATCTATGAGATAACCGGCAACCCCATCCTCCATAACGCAGGCATCGAGAAACATATCGACATCAGCGGTATCGGCGGTATCGAGACATGGCGCGACGCGCTGGAGTTCATCCAACTCGGCTGCCGCAACGTGCAGGTCTGTACCGCCGTCATGCAATACGGCTACCGCATCATCGACGACCTCATCCTCGGTCTGCAACACTACATGCAAGAGCGAGGTGTTACCGAACTCAAGACACTCGTGGGCGAGGAACTGAAGAACTTTGTTCTTCCCCATGACCTCGACCGCGAGACGATGGTCTTCCCGAAGATCGACCGCGAGAAGTGTATCGGTTGCGGACGATGCTATGTCTCCTGCGCCGACGGAGGGCACCAGGCGATCGCTTTTGACGAGGACCGCAAACCGAAGATCCTCGGCGCCAAGTGCGTCGGTTGCCATCTCTGCCGCCTCGTCTGCCCTACCGGCGCTATCGGCATAGCCAAACGCATCAACAAAACGAAATAAAACATAAGTACTGATGACGATTATCTTTGACTTAGACGGCACGCTCCTCAATACGATTGACGACTTGGGCCATGCCTGCAATCACGCGCTGGAGGCTTGCGGTTTTCCGACGCATCCTATCGAGGAGTACCCGCGGTTGGTGGGTAACGGCGTGAATAAACTCATTGAGCGCGCCTTGCCGGAAGGAGAGAAGACCGAAGAGACCGTACTCCGTGTGCGGGAGTTCTTTGTGCCCTATTACGATGCCCATAACTGCGATTATACCCACCCTTACGACGGCATCCCGGAACTGCTGGCCACGCTTCTATCGCAAGGCCATCACCTCGCCGTTGCCAGCAATAAATATCAGGCCGCGACGGAGAAGATCGTCGCCCATTTCTTCCCCGGTATCTTTGACATCGTCCTCGGAGAACGTACCGGCATTCCCCGCAAACCCGATCCGCAGATTGTCTATGACATAGAAAAGAGTCTGTCAGCGTCAGCGGTCTGTCAGTCCGTAGGACGGTCTGTCCTCTACCTCGGTGACAGCCTCGTCGATCGCGACACTGCCGCCAATGCCGGCGTGCCTTTTGTTGCCTGTTCCTGGGGCTTCGTCCCGCGCGAGACCCTCGTCTCCGCCTCCTGTCCCCGCATCATCGACCATCCCGAAGCCCTGCTCGCTTTCTTATAAAATTAAGCCCCTAAAAAGAGAGAGCCGCCCGAAAAGGCGGCTCTCTTTATCTCCCTTCCTTTTAAGGAAGGGTTGGGGTTAGGCCTATTCTTAGCCACAAGGGCACGATTTATTCCTGCATCTGCAGTTGCATAACGACCTTGGCGCTACATGCAACCGGGGTGCCGGGACCGAAGATGGCGGCAACGCCGGCTTTGTAGAGGAAAAACGAAGTTAATCGTGCCCTTGTAGCTAAGACGTCATAGTCCTACTATGTCACTGCAAAGGCGGCGTCGCCGCAGACATATTCGAGCACGGGCACCCCAGAAGCATACGGAAAAGTGGGTATACTAAAAATGACTCACATCGGAGAATAAGGTAATGTTTTTATCATTTGCTGTAACTCTATGATGGATTCTATGAGTTGATCAAAAGTTGGAGAATTGCCATAAATCATGGTTTTTTGCATATTTTCGTAGTCCTTGCGCCAGAGGTCGGCAACGGATGCCGGCGGAAGGATAGAGAGCGTGGCCGGATAAAGCATGTCATAGTCAAAATCACGCAGGTTAATGAACTTGCGTCGATGTTCAACGATGGAACGATAGAGTTGTTCATTGTCTAAAGCACGCTCAGCGATATCCGTGTGCAGCATGCAGTAGATGTCATACAGATGGCGAGACATGCGGCTCGTACGAATATCCGTTTGCGGTTTTGCAAACTCCTCGTGTAGCAACATGACTTTCTCCAAGAACGTGCGCTCGGGAACTACTACGCTGACATTAAAAGCAGGCTGAACGATTGTAGATTGCGGCAGAATAGCATCTATCTGCGATTGTAAAGCCACTGATTGTACAGGATCATGCATACTGCGACCGCTCACTTCCACTTTGACGGTGTGCGCGATATATTCCGAGTTCGGCAAGACTGATTGGTAGTCCACATAGATGACTTCCGAATCCGTGGTCGAAATAGGCGTGATATTTACATGTACACTAAACTTATCAGGAGCAATACCCATCGCAATCAAGCCTTCACGCACGTCGTTTTGCATTTTCTCACGCACGAATGAGCAAGTTGCACGACGCAGTTTGTCACTCACCTGTGTTCGGCTGAGTTCACCGGCGAATCCAAGATACTCACGGCTTATAGCGATGTCGATATCTTCGGAAAAGCGCTCAATGATATTCCACGCCTTGCTTAACGACGTGCCACCTTTGAACGACAGGTGTTCAGCATACGGCCGAGAGAAAAGAACACGTAATACCTGCGTTACCCACCAATCTTTCTCAATGGTTTGCTGATCTGAGTTGGTCCGACCATTCACTTGGTCAAGAATTTGTACCATTCCTTGATCCGACAAGTCCGTAAAAATCATAGTCCTCTCAGTATTGTTTGTGCCCAAATCGGGGCTAATTTCACGTCGTGTATAAAGTCTCGCTCCGAAACCAGTGCCAATTGTTCTTTAAGTTTGGAGCGTACTTCCTCTGTGATGCCGGATTCTCCTAATTCCGTCATAGCTTGAATAATCAATATCATTCGATATGATTTGTAATCAAAAAGCCGCTGTGAAGAAGAATGGAAGAACTTGATATATCGCCCTTCTCCAAGATCTATCTGCCGTGCCCGACCATTGGTCAGAAAAGCGACCACTGTTTGTACTTGCGTTGTCAGCCCAAGCGCATTGAGTGCAAAAGCACCGGTTGGTGCGACTTTCAGTCCCGCATGTTTGGCGATAGCAAGAGCCGTACTTTCTTTGGAAGGGAGCAATACGCCAAGCCCCAATTCACGGTCAATCTTTGGGTAATAATAAACGCCATTACTAATGCGCAACAGCATGTGCTCGTTGGTGAGTTGCTGAAGAGCTTTTTTTACTGACGCATAGTTTCCGCATGCCACAAAATCATCAACAAACCAATAGGTCGCGCGTCCGCGCTTAATTATCAGCCGTTTAACAATATTTACAACGCTATTTTCCATCTTAATTTTGTCCCCAATTTGTTTCATTTTGGGGAAATCCGCTGCAAAGATACTGCTTTTTTTTGAATTGTGCAAATAAAATCTACTTTAAATAATATTTTTATTAAATTTGCACTATCCCGCAAATTTTAGAAGCAGAAACTTGCACTATCCCCAAAATGTTTCGAGGCAAGATATGCACTGAGCGTAAAATTTACGACATAGATAACTACTCTGAGCGTAGAATTTTGCTTATATTCTATTATTTTTGTACCTTTGTAACAAAAACGATGATTTATGGTTATATCCGCGTAAGTTCTGACAAGCAGACGGTCGAGAACCAGCGGTATGAGATTGAGCGGTTCTGCAAAGTGAATAATCTGCACATTGACGGTTGGATTGAAGAAACGATCTCCGGCACAAAGGCATACAACAA
>ODAJ012185543.1_pt1 | contig 21719 bp, 18 predicted proteins | sample 1539241 | NCBI WGS metagenome assembly ODAJ01 (sample SAMN02144231, study PRJEB22623) | gut metagenome | biome: sheep rumen | host: Ovis aries | place: New Zealand | reverse complement strand
CTCTCATCGTTCTCAGCACCTTATCTTGCCATGTGGGGCGCTACGATGGCGATACCTGAGTTCGGACTGTCATGGCGCGTACTCTTCGCCATCTTCTTTGTAGTGGGCGTACTCTCTACGCTGTTGCTCTTCCTTACCCCTATCGACGAACCCGCTATGGGCGAGGGCAAAGTGTCAAGCTTTGCCGACTGCATCAGGCTGCTTGGCACGCCTATAGTTTTGCTGTCGTTCCTCGGCATCATGTGCCATGTAGGCATCGATGTGGGCACCAATACTACGGCACCTAAGATACTCATGGAGCGCCTGGGCATGACTCTCAACGAGGCAGCCTTTGCCACATCGCTCTATTTCATCTTCCGTACCATAGGCTGTCTTACAGGCTCATTCTTCCTGCGCATACTCAAGATGCGTACCTTCTTCTTTATCTCGGTACTTATGATGGCTCTCTCAGCCTTCGGTATGCTGGTAGGCGACGAGCAGTGGGAACTCTATGTAGCCATCGCCCTCATGGGCTACGGCAACTCCAACGTCTTCTCCATGTGCTTCGCTACAGCCCTGGAGTCTATGCCTGAGAAGCAGAACGAGGTATCGGGACTGATGATTATGGGACTCTTCGGCGGCACCATCTTCCCGCTCTTCATGGGACTGGCAAGTGACGCCATCGGTCAGGCAGGCGCCGTGCTCGTAATGGCAGTCGGAGTAGTCTATCTCTTCTCCTATATTCCACAAGTTAAGAAATAATATTCTAATTTCTAATTCCTAATTTCTAATTCCTAATTTCTAATTCCTAATTAATAAAACAATGGACAAAAGATATGTAGTAGGACTCGGAGAAGTCCTCTGGGATGTACTTCCCGAAGGTAAAAAATTAGGTGGCGCACCAGCCAATTTCGCCTATCATGCAGGACAGTTCCTCGGCATGGAGAATACCATAGCCATCAGCGCACTGGGCAGTGACAAACTAGCCGATGAAACCATCGAGGCTCTCAATGAGCATCAACTCAACTATATGCTGCCTCGCGTACCCTACCCCACTGGCACCGTGCAGGTGCAGCTCGACGAGCAGGGTGTACCTACCTATGACATCAAGGAAAACGTGGCTTGGGATAACATCCCCTTTGACAATGACATTGCCAAGATTGCCTGTAACTGCCGTGCCGTATGCTTCGGTTCGCTGGCACAGCGCAACGTGGTGAGCCGCGAAACCATCAAGAAATTCCTTGAGGCTACACCAGCCGACTGCATGAAGATATTTGATATCAACCTGCGTCAGCAGTTCTATACCAAGGAGGTGATATGCCAATCGCTGAAGCACTGCAACGTGCTCAAGATTAACGACGAGGAACTGGTGCTCATCGGACGGATGTTCGACTACCCAGGACTCGACATGGAGAACAAGTGCTGGCTCATACTCGGCAAGTACGACCTCGACATGCTCGTGCTCACCTGTGGCACCAACGGTTCCTATGTCTTCACCCCAGGACAGATGTCGTTTCAGGAAACACCTGACGTGAAGGTTGCTGACACCGTAGGTGCAGGCGATTCCTTCACAGGCTCCTTCGTGGGTAGCATCCTCAATGGCAAGTCAGTGCCAGAGGCACACCACACTGCCGTGCAGGTATCAGCTTACGTATGTACACAAAACGGGGCAATGCCCGAATATAAAGATGAGTTGCTGAAATAAAAAAGGTGATTCAGGATAACAAGCAGTGCTCAGTAAGTCTATCATGCGTGGATAGTGCTCACTGAGCACATTTTTTCATACACAGAGCGCTTACCATGAGGTAACCGCTCTGTTTGTATCTGCTTATGCGTCTGGAGCCTACAGCAGCTCGGGGAGCTCGAAGAGGCGGTTGGAGTTGCTACCCTTGATGAGGATATACTGTCCCTCGGGACGCTCCTTGGCAAGGGCTTCCTTGACTGCGGCTACGTTAGCGAACTTGCGGTAGGAAGATGGTACCTTGCCGAACTCACTGCCGACGAGCCACACGTTGCCGATATGGTTGTCTTGCAGGTAGCGGACAATCTTCTGGTGCTCCTCATGGCTGATGCTGCCGAGCTCGCCCATATCGCCAAGGATAGCCATCTTGGGCTCTACGCTCATGAGCACGAAGTTATGCAGGGCTGCCATCATGCTGGTGGGGTTGGCGTTATAGGTATCGACGATGAGCTTGTTATGCTGGGTGATGGTGAGCTGAGAGCGGTTGTTGGTGGGCACGTAGCCTGCGAGTGCCTCGCTTATCTGCTCGGGGGTGATGCCAAACTCGAGTCCCACGGTGGCAGCGGCAAGCATATTCTTCATGTTGTAGGCTCCGATGAGGTGGGTCTGCACCTCGCCTCCCTCCCACTTAAACCTGAGGAAGGGGTCGCAGGCGATGACCTCGCCCCCTACGTAGGGCACGAGGTTGAGCCCCTGGGAGATGCCCATGAGGTGCTCATTGTCGGTGTCGATAAAGACCTTGCTGTCTGCTTTTTGGCGAAGGTAGTCATATAGCTCGCCCTTGGTCCTGATTACGCCCTCAAAACTTCCGAAGCCCTCGATATGGGCTTTGCCCACGTTGGTGATGATACCGTAGTTGGGTTCTACTATATTGACGAGGGTCTTGATCTCGCCTGGGTGGTTGGCACCCATCTCGATGACGGCGATGTCGTGCTCGGGGGTGAGGCGCAGGAGCGTCTTGGGCACTCCGATGTGGTTGTTGAAGTTGCCCTGGGTGTAGAGCACGTTATACTTCTGGCTGAGCACGGTGGCTATGAGTTCCTTGGTAGTTGTCTTGCCGTTGGTGCCTGTGATGCCGATGATGGGGGTGCCAAGGGCGCGGCGGTGCTCGTTGGCGAGCTGCTGCAGGGTGGTGAGCACGTCGGGCACTACGATATACCTGTCGTCGAGGGCATACTGTGCCTCGTCGATGACGGCATAGGCGCACCCTTTGTCTAAGGCTGCAGCGGCATACTGGTTGCCATTGAATGACTCGCCCTTGAGGGCAAAGAAGATGCTTCCCGCTGGACAGTCACGGCTGTCGGTGGTGATGACGGGATGATGCTGGAAAAGGGAATAAAGATGGGTCATATTATAACGGGAACTGTGAATGGCTGCTGTGATACAGCAGCAAACAGAACTAATCCTTGAACTAGCGAAGCGTTTGAACCAGAGCGAAGCTCCTTGAACTAGCGAAGCGCTTGAACTTACTATGAACTGTGAACTATGAACTATGAACTGTGAACTATGCTCTCACCTGTCCGTTGCCCTCGATGAGCCACTTGTAGGTGGTGATTTCTTCGAGTGCCATAGGACCGCGGGGACCGAGTTTCTGGGTGGAGATGCCTATCTCGGCTCCGAGGCCGAACTGGGCTCCGTCGGTGAAGCTGGTAGGGGCGTTGACATAGACGCAGGCGGCATCCACCTGAGCCTGGAACTGCTGGGCAGCGGCGGGGTTCTCGGTGACGATGCACTCGGAGTGGCCTGAGCCGTTCTCAGTGATGTGCTCGATTGCCTCGTCGAGGGATGCTACGGTGCGGATGGCGAGTTTATAGTCCATGAACTCGGTGCCGTAGTGATTCTCGCGTGCCTGCTCGATGAGCTGCTGTGGATAGCTGCTGCCTGTGAGGATGCTCTGGGCTGCCTGGTCGGCATAGAGGCGCACGTTGGAGGCTGCGAGGGGAGCGACGAGCTCGGGCAGGTCGGCGATGCGGTCCTTATGGATGATGAGGCAGTCGAGGGCGTTGCACACGCTGACGCGACGGGTCTTGGCATTATGGATGATGCGCTTGCCCTTGTCGAGGTCGCCGTCTTTGTCGAAATAGGTATGCACGACGCCTGCGCCTGTCTCGATGACTGGCACCTTGGCATTGTCGCGCACGAAGTCGATGAGTTTGCGTCCGCCTCGTGGTATGCACACATCGATATAGCCCACGGCATTGAGCATGGCGGCGGTAGCCTCATGGGTGGCTGGCAGGAGCTGCACCACACCAGTGTCGATGCCATGCTGCTGGAGCACCTGATGGATGAGGGCTATGATGGCCTGGTTGGAACTGTCGGCGTCTTTGCCGCCCTTGAGCACGCAGGCGTTGCCACTCTTGAAACAGAGGGAGAAGACGTCGAAGGCTACGTTAGGACGTGCCTCGAACACCATGCCGATGACGCCGAAGGGCACTGAGACGCGACGCAGATGGAGTCCGTTGTCGAGGGTCTTCTCTTTGAGCACCCTACCTAACGGCGATGGCAACTGCGAAACATGGCGCATGTCGCTGGCGATGTCGGCGAGACGCTTGGGGGTGAGCAACAGACGGTCGTAGAGCGGATTGCTCTGCTCCATACGGCTGAGGTCGTCCTGATTGGCTTCTAACAGCGCTGCCTCGCTTGCCTGGATGGCATCGGCAACGGCATTGAGCACTTCGTTACGCTTCTCGTCGCTGATGAGGGCAAGCCCACGAGAGGCTTTCTTGGCGGTGATGAATTGATCGAGCATAATTTTAAACTTCGTACGAAACGTCACCTGCGGTGACTACGATACGCAACCATAGGTTGCTACGATACGCTTCGCTACGAAAACTATTAAACTATTAAATATTAAACTTTAAACTGCCTCTAAACTCTTAACTCTCAACTGTCTCTAAACCCTCAACTCTAAACCCTAAACCCTAACCCCAGGCAAAAACTCCGTATGCGGAGTGGCTTCCGTGTTGAGGAGCAGACGGGGCAGGATGTTGCTGGCTTTGCCGTTGGCTATCATCACGCGGATGCCGCTGGCTGCCACCTCGCGGGCGGTGTGGTATTTAGACTCCATGCCGCCGCGCCCTGCGGAGCTCTTCTTGGTCTGTATGTACTGGTCGAGATTGTCCTCAGGCTGCACCTCGCGGATGAGTTGGCTGGCTGGGTCGTGAGGGTCGCCAGTGTATATGCCGTCGATATTGCTGAGCAGGATGAGGGTCTCGGCACCCATCATCTGGGCTATGAGACCAGAGAGCTCGTCGTTGTCGGTGAACATAAGGCCTGTGAGACTGACGGTGTCGTTCTCGTTGACTACGGGTATGACGCCATTGTCGAGCATGAGCTGTATGCACGACTGCTGGTTGCGATACTGGTCGCCAGCCTCGAAGTTTGCCTTCATGGTGAGCACCTGACCGATGTGGAGGCCGTACTCGCGGAAGAGGTCGTAATAGAGGTTGACGAGTTTCACCTGACCCATAGCGGAGAACAGCTGACGCTGAGCTACGGAGTCGAGGTCTTGCTCAACCCTGAGTTCCTGACGACCGCATGCCACGGCTCCTGAGCTGACGAGTATTACCTCGTAGCCTTTCTCTCTGAGCAGCACTATCTGGTCAACGAGTGCCGAGAGACGTGTTATGTCGAGTTTTCCCTTATCGGTGGTGAGCACGTTGCTACCTACCTTTACTACTATTCTGTGCATACTACTTCAGCCCTGCTTTCAGGCTCCTGATTACTGCTGAGTTGAATCCAGCGTGGTCCAGTTCGTTAAGTCCCTTGATGGTTACGCCGCCAGGGGTGGTGACTTTGTCGATGGCTGCCTCTGGGTGCCAGCCAGTCTCCTTGAGCAGTGAGACGGCGCCCTGCATGGTCTGGAGGGCTATCTGCTTAGCCTGCTCAGGATAGAAACCCATCTCGCAGCCTGCCTGCATCTGGGCACGGATATAACGCATGACATAGGCTATGCCACATGATGCCATCATCATACCAGGAGCGACGAGGTTCTCGGCGACCACGAGCGTGTCGCCACAGAGGTCGTAGAGTGCCTTGACCTGGGCGAGTGAGGCATCACTGGTGTCCTTGCCTTTGGCTATGAAACTCATAGAGGCACCATACTCGGCTGCGATGTTAGGGATGACGTAGCAGTACTGTCCTGCCTCGCCCAACTGCTCAGCGAGTTTCTCGGTGGTGAAGTTGGCCGCGTCAGAAACGATTATCTGCTTGCCGAGGTCGAGGGCAGGCTTTATCTCCTGCAGCACCACAGGCATGAGCCAGGGCTTGACCACGACCACCACGATGTCGGCTCCCTTTACGGCTGCCACGTTGTCGGTAGTGGTGGTGATGGCAGAATACTTCTGCTTAAACGAAGCCAGCAGTGCCTCGTTCTTATCAGCAATGCAAAGATTAACGTTCTTGCGCTCCAGTGGGTGCTCAGGCGCTTCGCGGAACCCGTTCCCGTTAACGTTACTCTTTGCCCATCCGTGTATCAGTGCGCCACCCATGTTGCCAGCGCCAATGACGGTGATGTTCATATTAATTAGTAATTAGAAATTAGAAATTAGAGATTTTCCAGTATCGCCTTGAGCCTGCCCATGAAGTCGTCCACATTCTGCTTGGTGAGGCAGAGAGGTGGAAGCAGACGCAGGAGGTTGGTGCCTGCACAACCAGTGAAGCAGTGCTGGTCATAGACCAGAGGCTTGCGGACGTCAGCATGAGGAATGTCAAACTCTACGCCTATCATCAGTCCCCTGCCCCTCACGTCGGTGATATGCTTGCCTGCTGGCGATGCCTGCAACTTCTTCAGCTCATCCATGAGGTATTCGCCCACCTTGCGAGCGTTCTCAACGAGGTCTTCCTGCTCCATCACGTCGAGCACGGCGAGGGCTGCTGTACATGCCAGATGGTTACCACCAAAGGTGGTGCCGAGCTGACCATATACAGGTTTGAACTCAGGCGAGATGAGCAGTCCAGCCATTGGGAAACCGTTGCCGATGCCCTTTGCCACGCTGATGAGGTCTGGCGCCTGTGAAGGTGAGTCCATGAGCCACTGGTGAGCAAAGAACTTGCCTGAACGGCCGTAGCCACACTGTATCTCGTCGCAGATGAGCACTGTGCCGTTCTGCTTACAAGCCTTCTGCAAACCCTGATAGAACTCCTTGGTAGCCATCTGTATGCCGCCTACGCCCTGTATGCACTCAAGTATCACGGCACACACATCGCCCTTTGCCAATTCCTTCTCCCATGCAGGGAGGTCGTTCATTGGCAGAAAGGTTACGTGACCGTTGTCGTTGATAGGTGCCACAATCTTAGGGTTGTTGGTCACCTCAACAGCGAGGGATGTTCTGCCGTGGAAAGCCTTGCCAGCGGCGAGCACACGCTTTCTGCCGTTATAGAAAGAAGCGAGCTTGAGGGCGTTCTCGTTGGCCTCAGCACCCGAATTGATGAGGAAGAACTGATAGTCCTCATATCCGCATGCCTTGCCCAGGCGCTCAGCGAGCTCCACCTGTAGCTTGTTCTGCACTGAGTTGGAATAGAAGCCCAACTTGTTCAACTGCGCTGTCATCTTCTCCACGTAGTGAGGATGACAGTGACCTATGCTGATTACGGCATGACCGCCATAGAGGTCCAGATACTCCTGACCTTTCTCGTCCCATACCTTACAGCCTTGTCCCTTCACGATGTTTACGTCGAATAGGGGATATACGTCAAATAGTTTCATTAGAATCCACTTGCTTTTAAGTTCAGTCCAGCCTTTTCATCAAGGCCAAACATAATATTCATGTTCTGCACAGCCTGACCTACGGCACCCTTCAGCAGGTTGTCAATCATAGAGGTGACAACCACCTTACGGCCGAAGACATCCACATGCACCAGCGCCTTGTTGGTGTTCACCACCTGCTTCATGTCTGGCGCCTTGTCGCTGTAGTGGGTGAAGGCAGCGTCTTTGTAGTAGTCCTTATAGAGAGCTACCACCTCGTCGGCTGGCATAGCCTTGTCGAGCGTTATCACCTCGGTGCAGAAGATGCCACGGGCGAAGTCGCCGCGATAAGGTATGAAATCCACCGTTATGCCATCCTTGTCGTAACCCTCGTTCAGGGTGTCCACCACGCGTGGTGCCTTCTCAGGTCGCAGTTCGTTGAGCGTCTGCGTTATCTCGTGCAGGTGCTGGTGGGTGAACAGCTTATATACTGAGAAGTTGTTGTTACGCCATGAGAAATGGGTGGTAGCGCCAGGCTTCTGTCCTGCTCCCGTACTGCCCGTGATAGCGTTGACGCTGATGTCGTGGGTCAGCAGTCCAGCCTTAGCCATCGGCAACAGACCGAGCTGTATGCAGGTAGCAAAGCAACCTGGGTTGGCAAGGTGCTGACACTGGGCTATCTCTTTGCGGTGGGTCTCAGGCAGACCATACACAAAATCATGTGCTGCTGGAGTTGGTGTTCCCGTTAACGTTCCCGTTCCCGTTATCCTAAAGTCCTGTGCCAGGTCTATTATCTTCACGTTGGCTGGTATAGTGTGCTCCTTGAGGAATGCCTCGCTCTTGCCGTGACCGAAGCAGAAGAATACCACGTCAACCTTGTCGAAAGGCATCTCGCTGGTAAACTCCAGCTCAGTGTCGCCTATCAAACCTTCGTGCACATCATACACCTTGTTGCCCGCATTCGATTCCGAATTGGCAAACACTATCTCCACCTCAGGGTGGTTCACCAACAGACGTATGAGCTCACCACCCGTGTAGCCTGCAGCGCCAAGTATGCCGACCTTAACCATTTTATTTTCTTTCATTTGGATGTGCTAAGTAATACGCTCTCAGCGCAGTAGAAGAAACCTTGATGAAGCCCTTGGCATCCTCTGAGGTCCAAGCCTTGGCAGTCTCGCCATATTCGCCCAGCTTGTTCTTCACAAGGTCGTTAGGAGAATCAACGCCAACGGTCTGGAAGCAGAGCGGATGCAGCTCCAGCTCCACCTCGCCAGTCACGTTGCGCTGGCTGCTGGTCAGCATAGCCTCGATGTCAGCCATTACAGGCTCCAGATACTGTGACTCGTGCAGGAACATACCATACCAGTTAGCCACTTGGTCCTTCCAGTACTGCTGCCACTTAGAGAGAGTATATTTCTCCAGGAAACGGTGAGCACCGATAATCAGCATAGGAGCAGCAGCCTCAAAGCCTACCCTGCCCTTGATGCCTATGATGGTATCGCCCACGTGGCAGTCCCTGCCTATGCCGTAAGCCGCACCTATCTCCTCCACAGCCTGAATGGCCTTGATCTTGTCGTCGTACTTCTTGCCGTTGACAGAGCACAGCTCGCCCTTCTCGAAGCCCAGTTTCAGGGTCTCAGGACCCTCCTTGGTAGGATGCTTCAGGTAAGCGCTCTCAGGCAGTCCCTGCTTAGAGTCCAGAATCTCGCCGCCACAGATTGACGTGCCCCATATACCTACGTTGTAGCTGTATTTCAGCTTCGTGAAGTCAGCATAGAAACCATGCTCGTTCAGGTAGTCTATCTCCTCCTGACGAGAGAGGTTGCCGTCACGGGTCAGCGTGATAATCTCCACACCAGGAGCCATCACGAGGAATGTCATGTCAAACCTTATCTGGTCGTTGCCAGCACCCGTAGAACCGTGTGCTATGGCGTCAGCACCTATCTCGTTGGCATAGCGTGCTATGGCGATAGCTTGGAAAATACGCTCAGACGATACTGAGATAGGATAGCAGTTATTACGTAGCACGTTGCCATACACCATGTACTTCAACGACTTCTCGTAATACTCCTGTGTCACGTCAAGCGTAACATACTTCACTGCGCCCAGCTTGTAGGCGTTCTCCTCGTTGGTCTTCAGCTGCTCAGCAGAGAAACCACCCGTGTTAGCACAAGCGGCATACACCTCGTAACCGTCCTGTGCCAACTTCATCACTGTGTAAGAGGTATCCAGACCTCCACTAAATGCTACAACTACTTTTTTCTTAGCCATATCTTTAATATAATTTTTACTTCTTACTTTTTACTTCTCTCAATATGCATTGAGAGGTCACACCAACCCTCTCTTCGCCAGTGTCTTCATCACATCCTGAAACACGTTTGCTGGCGTAGGCTCACCCTTATGTTTCTCAGGGTCATAGAGCATACCCGTGCAGATGCAGAACTTACGGTTCTTAGCCACCAGAATGTCGTGGTTCACACAACCCTCGCAGCCACGCCAGAAGGCATCATCATCCGTCAGTTGGTTGAAGCTCACAGGCACATAGCCCAGCGCCGTATTCATCTTCATCACCGCATCACCCGATGTCAGCGAGAATATCTTAGCCTTCGGCCATCTTATGCGTGCCAGCGTAAACGTATAATCCTTTATACGCTTCGCAATGCCCAGCCCCTGATAGTCAGGGTGCACTATCAGTCCCGACGTCGTAACATAGTGCTTGTTGCCCCATGTCTCGATGTAACTGAACCCAGCAAAGTTATCCTCAGAGTCCAGCGCTATCACCGCCTTGCCCTCCTTCATCTTCGTTGCCACGTACTCATGCGTACGCTCCGCTATACCCGTGCCGCGCTTCTTCGCCGCAATGCGTATAGTCTCCAGAATCAAATCCACGTACTTCTCGTGCGATTCGTCTGCCACCAGTATTCTAACGTCCTTAGTCAATTATAATAAAATTTTTAATGTTTTCGTTCTTGCGTTCCAGTTCCCGTTAACGTTCCCGTTCTTTATATCCCCATTTCTGGGATTATCGCGCTCAGCTGGTCCACCACATCCACGTGCTTCGCTCCGTCGCGCAATACTATAAATATGGTGTCGTCGCCAGCTATCGTGCCAATCACGTCACGCGGAGCCAGTTGGTCGATGTTCGAAGCCAGACTGCTCGCAAATCCAGGGTGTGTCCTTATCACCCCCATGTTGCCCGAAAACTGGATCGACTTATATCCAGGCGATGGCAGAATATTCTGCGCAGGCGTCTGCGGACGGTGCACCCTGCGGTAAGCCGATTCCTCAGGCAGGGCATACACATACCTGCCCTCGCTGTTCGCCGCCTTCGCCACCTTCAGCTGCTTCATGTCCCTCGAAAGCGTAGCCTGCGTTATCGCTATGCTCTGTCGCGCCATTGCCTGAATCACCTCCTCCTGCGAACCCAGTTCGTTGGAGAGTATCACCAGCCTCAGCGCTGCCAACCTGTCTTTCTTTGAAACCTTCAGCATCTCTTTTTTCGTCTTCGTCTTCGTAGCGCAGCGTATCGTAGGCGCTTGCGCCGTATCGTAGTGGCACAGCCACGTATCGTTGCAAAGCTTATTGCATAATTATTCGTTACCGAGTTGCAAATTTATAAATAAAAATACTAACAACCAAAGAAAAACAGCGAAAACTTTCACCCCTGCCCCACTTTTGTTGCATAAATGAATAAATGAGTACATTTTCCCCCTTACGACATTTTGTGTTACACATTTTGTGAAATCAAGTCATTTTGCACCCACTTTTGAGAATTTTTCTTGTAACTTTTGAGAATTTTTCTTGCAACTTTTGAGAATTTTTCTTAACTTTGTCCCCACAAAATGAGACAGTTATGTTTACAAGACATCAATTTAGTGAGTTAACACAGCGCATAGCCGAACCGAGAAACAGAATTCAGGTTATATCAGGTCCGCGCCAGGTGGGCAAGTCAACATTAGTAAAACAGGTCTTACAATCTGTTACCATACCCCACCTGTCAGTCAGTGCAGACAATGTTGCGCCAAATAATACTTCATGGATAGGCGAAGTATGGTCAACGGCACGTGCCAGAATGCAGATGAACTCTGCCAGCGAGTTTCTGCTCGTGATAGACGAGGTGCACAAGCTCAACAATTGGAGCGAGGCAGTAAAGAAAGAATGGGACGACGACACGCGGAATGATGTCAACATCAAGGTCATAATCCTTGGCTCATCACGCCTGCTGCTGAGAGAAGGACTTACCGAGTCGCTCGCAGGCAGATACGAACTCATTCGTATGCCCCATTGGAGTTTCAGCGAGATGCATGAAGCATTCGGCTTCAATCTCAACCAGTACATATACTTCGGCGGTTATCCTGGCAGTGCCACCTACATACACAATGAACGCCGTTGGCGCAGATACATCAAGGACAGTATCATCTCTCCAGCCATAGACCGTGATGTGCTGAGCACCAAGACCATCTACAAACCAGAGCTTATGAGACAGCTCTTCAACTTAGGGTGTGTCTATTCAGGCAAAGAACTCTCCCTGAACAAGATGCTCGGACAGCTGACGGATGCTGGTAATGTAACCACCCTTGCAGGCTATCTCACCACCCTTAACGAGGCGCACTTGCTCTGTGGACTACAGAAGTACGCACGAGACACAGCTCGCAAATACAACTCCGTGCCCAAACTGGCAGTCTATAATACTGCGCTTCTCTCAGCCCTCAGCAACACCACGTTTGAAAAAGCCTTCACCACCCCCAATATATGGGGCAGATGGGTAGAGAGCACCGTTGGTGCCTACTTGCTCAGTCAGGCAGACGAATACGATTATTCCCTATACTATTGGCGTAACAACAACGATGAAGTTGACTACATCATCGAATATGGGGGGCAATGCGTGGCAATAGAGATAAAGAGCGGAAGGCGAAGCACCAATTCAGGCTTATCAGTCTTTCAGGCAAAATACCATCCCCTCCACTCTTTCATAGTAGGTACAGACGGCATTCCGTTACAGGAATTCCTTACATGGGACATCAGCCGACTCTTCAACTAAATCTTCGATACCCCTACCTGCCAGTCGTCACAGGCATACCAGCCTCTTTCCATGCTATAATGCCGCCATACAGATTCACCACTTTATAGCCCGCGTCAGCCAGTTTCTCAGCAGCATAGGCAGAGCGACGACCGCTTCTGCAGTATATGGCAATCGTCTTGCTGACGGGCAGCGTCTCCTTTGCCCTCTCCATGAAATCATCCTTGTGATAATCTATGAGCACAGCCCCCTTAATATGCCCCTCAGCATATTCAGCCTCAGTTCTCACGTCAAGCACCACCACGTCAGGTTCAGCTATCAGTTTAGCAAAACCCTCAGGGTCAGTGTTCCTGTAATTAAGTTGGCAGCATGCAGTAGTCAGTCCGAATGTTGCCAATAGGCATGTCAATATCTTCTTCATCATATATCCCTCTTTTTCTAAAGCCCATACATTGTTTTTTGCAAAGGTATAAAGTTCTTTCCAAACTGCCAAAAATGATGCAAAAAAACTCCATTACACATTTTGTGAAATAAAAAAAAGTTTGTACATTTGCCCCAGAATAAATCCACTAACCGACCTTTATCTATCCACACGTATGTTTAAGACTATTATTTCCGAGTCCGTTTATCAGCAAATCATCAACAGTCAGGAAGAGCAGGCAAACAATGCCAGTCTTTGCAAGATACTCCATCTATATGAGAAGGAACTGCTGAGCAGCGAAGCTACTCAAGAACTGAAAAACAACCCTGCCAAATGCCTTGACAATCCCTCAGCCCTCTACATCCTCGACATTACGCCCACTGAAGCCTTACGCATTCAGCACAGCTACGGGGTGATGTGCCTCAGCGGTGAGCATCCCGATGTCTCACCACTCATCGACATCAATGACTATTTCTCTCCTGTAGCAAAAGAGAAGAAAATTAATGGATGGGACAAAATACTCAACAACGTCAAGACCCTGCCCTCCAATGCCCTCTTGATCAAAGACCGTTACCTTTTCTCTAATAAGAATACAGATTATGGCGACGGACTCATCAATATACGTAAAATCCTCCGCGAACTGCTACCTGTCAGGTTTAAAGGCAAGGAATACCATATAACCATAGTATTCGATGTCACCGAGATGCATGAGAAATTCCATTTCGCCAAGATAGCAGCCGACCTCAATGACATGGCACACCAAATAAGAAAAGGCTACGAATTCATGGTCGAAATCTTTGGCATCAACCATTCATGCCCCCTCTATCATGAGACCCACGACCGTCAGATTATATCCAACTACTATTTTGTTGAAGCCTCTCGTCAGCTAGCCGCCTTCACTCCCAATGATCATGGTGTCATGCATCAAAGCATCACCCCCTGGGCACTATTTACCGAGAGCAGCCTCAATGGCGACTCCACAGCCCCCATTGATTCAATCGAAGAAACATTCAAAATCTTCCGTACCTTCTATCGCAGTCTTTCCCGAGAGTCAACACATGACACCTATTTCTATGCCCTCAACGGAGAGCGCAAGGAGAAATGCTCTGGCATCAAGAACAGATTACTGAAATAGAGCCAATATGAAACAAAAAACGAGCCAAACAACCACAGGTAGTCAAACGGCAAAAGAACGCGAAGCCGTCAGGCAGTTATCCAGAGGCGCACTCTTCTTTGTCATCGCCCTTATCATCCTCGTTGCTGTAATACTTATCATCATGTGCTAAAATTTATGCTCTGAAATGCGTCCGAAAAAATTCACATAAAATTTTGAATGTTCAACTTTTTGTTGTACCTTTGCCACATATAATAACCTAATATACCGAAAATTTAATCTACATGTTAATACTAACAACACATAATATTACTCATGCATTTAACAGATTTGTGTCTGTTATAACAACCTTTTTTAAAAAATGGAATAAAGCTATTGCAATATCAGTGTTCAATGCCATTTTTATTACTATATTTACATACATTTTAGATAACCAGACATTATTTACTGGAGAGGATTTAAGCCATTATGCTTTTGTCGAATTATTTAAAAACAAAGCACTTAGAAATGACAGTCTCTCAAATAACAATGCATTTTTTATAAATGTCGCATATGACAAGCAATTAGTTCCCTATTATGAAAAAAATATAGAGGAAGGAAACATAGTTATTACTGATAGGGCAAAACTAATTTCTTTACTAAGAAAAATCAAAAGGATTAATAACTATAAGTTTATATTCCTTGATATAAGATTTGAAAAAGGCATACAAGATTCCATTAATGACAAAGTTCTTTTCAATGAGATAAAAGACACAAGAAACATCGTAGTTGCAACTCATCAAGATATCGAACCAAATAATACCATTATAAAGTCAAAACTCGCAATGGGTGATTATGATTATTCCCTATTTTCAACTAGTTTTTGTCGCTATCTTTTTAAACCTGCAAACGGATTATCTATGCCACTATACGCATATACTAAACTCACCGGGAAAAACATCAATAAGCATGGTTTCATTTATACCAGTGACGGTCAATTATGTTATAATAGCATATTCATTGATTTCCCATTAGAAAACTTCAACAGTTTGAGGAATGATGGTACAAAGAAATTTTACAACATGGGAAGTGATATATTATTTGACCCTTCAGATACCCAACTGTCAAAATTGACAAAGGACAAATTTATAGTTATCGGAGACATGATAAATGATGTTCATGATACATATGCCGGGAAAATGCCAGGTTCTGTTATAAATTACAGAGCTTTTAATGCATTAATGGAGGGAAAGCATATCGTGAATTTCCCTATTATTATTCTAATGGCCTGTATCTATTTTGCCATTTCATTTATTCAGTTTGTTAGAATAGCTCTGAAATATGAAATTCCTTTCGTTAGAAATATAAAATCTAAATTATTTAACTTTTCCCTATCATTCGTAACATACACTATCATACTGAATTTATTTGTAATATTACTCAAAACTTTCTGTGGTGTTTCTGTAAGTGTATTCATTGCAACACTATTCTTATCTATTCAAAAAGTTATTCTTAAATACAAATATCAACAAAAATGAAGAAAATTATTTTTACACTATTCATGCTAATTGTAACCATGTTAGCTTTCGCTGACAGCTACGAAATAATTAAGATGAATATACCATCTATAAAGATAGGTGAGCACATATACAAGGTAGGTGACACTTTTTCATTTCAAAATAACATTAAGTGGACCAAAAACACCGATGCCATAAAAGCCAGAAATACAAGGACTGGCGAGATAAGAATCTTTGCGGCTGCAGAATTTAAAGAATATGGAGCTAAAAGCATAAAGGAACTTTTTATAAAGAAAGGTATGATGTCATCGCGCACAGTTATGGACTTGAGCGATTTGTCAAAAGAACTAAACAACACCCTTTATCTCGTAGATACTATTCGTATCGAGTCGCCTTTCCCTTTGAACAAAAAGAAATTCTTTTATATATCATATGTCAAAAAGGGGAAGCAAATCATTCAAAAACTACCATACGATAATGACAATGCCTTTATCGTTCGCAATATGTTTAAAAAGGCAACTCCAGACACAAAAATACCTCTAAAGATATACATCAAAGATGAAGACATCAATGAGGGTTTGTTGATATCTGACTCAATGGTTGTAAGATTATTGCCAGCATTCAAATAATGACGTTTCTATAGTATTAGCATGACAATACACCGATTCATCGCTTTGGTATTCATTTGCATTTTGAATTTTACTATTACATATTCTCAAAATTCAATACTTGAGGACTTGTTTAATAGAGGCATAGAATTATATGATGCAAAAAAATATTCTGAGGCAGTCATGGTATTTGAGAAGGGGTTTTCTATAGGAGAATTGAAATCTATTATAAGTAGTGAAGAAGATATAGAGTATATAAAATGTATTGCTGTGATGTATGCTTTGTCATTACAAGAAATAAATATTCCAAATACTAATGCTGATGATGGAAAATTTATTAATAGTAAGAAAGCATATCATATTTTGAAAGAATACTTAAACCCCAATGATTCTACTGAAACTAAACTTATTACCGCTTTTGCTTTTCATTTTGCAACACAACTTTTACAAAACATGTCAGAATGTGTGATTTCTAAAAATTACAATAAATTAGATGAAAATTATAATCAACTAATTCAGATATGGGATCAATATGCGAAGCCGGAAAATGTTGATAATATAGATATGTTAATTGAATTATACCATCTTTATAGACAGGAATTCATAAATATAGCACAGACATTATTTAAACATGAAATGTATAATGAATCTACGGCAAAGTGGAAACAACTAATAGATTTTTGTAAAAAATCAGAGAATAGAGGAATTAATATCAATGACAGATCATACATAATTGATGTGACAAATTATGCTACTTCATTAATAAATCTCGCTAACAACTATTATGTTTCTGAGAATTATATTGAAGCAATCTCTATTCAAAGACAATTACTAGATATACTGCAGTCCATTTCATCTAAAGAAACAGCAGCGTATGCAAGTGCATTGGATTTCCTTTCTTGTATGGAATATACAGTTGGAAATACACGTGAGGCTGTCAAACTTTCTTTTGAAGCAGAATCTATTTGCAAGACAATTCGTATGACTAAAGATAATAATTATGCCAGGATTTGTCATAATATCTCATTATATCAATACAAATTAGGACAATTTGATAGTGCAACAGAATATGCAAAAAAAGCTGTTAATCTACGTAAACAGATTCTGAACAAATTGCATCCAGACTATATAGCTTCACTGTGTAAACTCATAAGTTGCGATATACAAATTGGAGAATTCGAGGAAGCTCAACGTATAATTGATGAATTAAACCAAATAGATGTTCAACAAATTAATACGAATCCTGTTAATGTAATAGATATTTTCACTACTATTGCTAACTCCCATTATTATATGGGAAACTATATGGAATGTATTAATCAGATAGAAAAAACACTTGAATACAGTAAAAAATTCAATATGGGAAAACGCTCTGAAGCTACATTGCTTCATAATTTGGCATTATATAAAATGGCTATAGGCAATAATGAAGAAGCTGCTAATTATATTGACAAGGCTTTATCTATATTAAACGAATCGGATGCCGATTATCCATTATTACTTAATCATTTAGCTGTCATTAAATTTGATAAAGGAAAGGGCGATAATGCAAAAAAACTTTTAAATAAAGCATTGAAAATACAAAAGGATGCTCTAGAAATCGACACAATAGGTTATGCTAAAACACTTCATAATCTAGCATATATTCATTCTGAACTTGGGGAGTATACACAGGCCTTATCCTTATTCCAGGAAGCACTCAGACTTAAATCTACTCATTTAAACAAATCACATCCTCTTTGTCTTTCATCATTAATAGGTGTCGCAGAATGCTTGTCAAACATAAACAAAAATAATGAATCCATTCGACATTTTAAGGAAGCAAATTTGATTGTCGAAAAAGCATACGGCAAAGAGCATTTAAAATATATTGAAATAATGCAGTCTATTACAGAAGGATTTTTTCGAGCCAAACAAATAAGCAATATTAATTACCATGTATACAATACCAGCTATGCCTTAAACAACATAATCTTGAAACATTTTAGAGATATGCTTTCAAATGAGAGAGAACTATTTTGGAATAAACAAAACAAATGGTATCAAGAGGATTTAAACAAATACGCATTTTATTATCATACTGATACACTCAACATTGTCGCATACGATGGCGCTTTATTTAGCAAAGGCCTACTGTTGAATAGTGAAATGGAAATAAAAAAAATCTTGCTCGAAAGTGGTGATTCTCATGTCAACTTATTGTACGACGAGATAAGAATGAGAACTAGGATGCTCCAGAAATTATATGAATTGCCTATTGCTGATAGACAGATAGATACGGACTCTCTTGAAAATATTGTTAGCATGCTAGAAAAACAATTGGTAAAAAAATCCAAAGCATACGGAGACTACACCAAAAATCTTCAAATTAACTGGAGAGACGTCCAAAATACACTAGGAGACGATGACTTAGCGATAGAGTTTTGCTCTTTTCATCTCAATTCTGACAGTACAATGTATATTGCACTGGTGCTTAATAAAAATATGTCCTGTCCAAAAACTATACCTTTATTTGAAGAAAAGCAGATAAAAAATATTCATGATATATATACGTCAAAAGATGCATCAAACCTTGTTTGGAAGCCGTTAGCAGAGTATATTAACAAGGCTAATAATGTATATTTTGGCTCATCGGGTGAACTGCATAACATCGCCATCGAAAATTTACCACACTGGGAAGATAATTGCCTAATGTCTGATAGATGGAACATATATAGGTTATCATCCACTCGTGAGTTGGCATTGGCTGAAAATAAAAATGATATACACACGGCAACTGTTTACGGTGGAATAAAGTATGACACCAATACTACTATACTTACCAATGATTTTGACAAAGATAGAAATCTTAAGATTTTCAATACCGCAGACTCTCTAAATTTAAGGTCAGGCGTAACCTATCTCCCTTCTACACTGACAGAAGCAAAGGACATTGACAAGACGCTTGAGATGAATAATATATCATCAACTCTAAAAACTGACACTACTGCTACAGAAGGGTCATTCAAATCTCTTTCAGGAAAGAAGATTAACCTAATGCACATAGCTACACATGGATTCTACTGGACAGAAAAAGAAGCAAGATTTAACAGGCATATGGATTTTTTGATGATTGATGATAAGCATCAAAAATACGTGGAAGACAAGGCTCTCACACGTTCTGGACTTCTTTTTGCTGGAGCCAATAACGCCCTAAAAGGAATGGAGTTGCCAAAAGATGTAAATGACGGAATACTTACAGCGCAAGAAATCGCACATCTTGACTTTAGGGGACTAGATTTGGTCGTTTTGTCCGCCTGTCAAACCGGACTCGGTGATATTAAAGGCGATGGAGTGTTCGGACTGCAGCGTGGCTTTAAGAAAGCTGGAGCCAATACTATTATGATGACACTATGGAAAGTTGATGATAAGGCTACACAAATACTGATGTCTGATTTTTATAATAATCTCACCTCTGGAAAAAGCAAGTATGATTCACTGAAACTTGCTCAAAAAAAATTGAGAGATTATAGTGCCATAAATGATAATGGTGAAACATATTATCCATACGACTCACCAAAATACTGGGCTGGTTTCATTTTGCTTGATGCCCTTAAATAAATATAAAAGAAATTGTAATATCATGCTTAAAATCATTGGAATCATATTGATGGTAGGTGTAGGAATAATGCTGATAAAGTTATTCTTTTCATTCATTATTGCTTTTTTCACTTTCACTATAGGAGCATTCTATTGCACTGGACCGATACTCTTAATTCTTAATATGATTGGAGTACTTGAATCTGACACAGCATCAGCTCTCTTCTGGGGCGCTATGGGTATAGGGTTCGTCTGTGACATAGTGAGATTTATAACAGATCCTGGTAAAAGATTCTCTGATACAGCAGAGATATTCAACTCCAAATGGGATACTCCAAGAGGTTCTAATACTGGACACTCACAAAGCGGTTCCGATAACTATCGTTATCAAGATGACCAATACAGAAAATGCTGTGGTAGCTGTAAGTGGTTGTCAGGACATTCTTCCAGTTATGATGTTTGCACCCTGAATGGTAGAGAGGTAAGCCATAGCGATTACTGTGGCGATTGGCAACCTGAGTAATATACTAAAAAGCATCGCAAGCCTCTATGAAGCCTGCGATGTTTTTGTCATTTGTCCTTTGTACCTTGTCACTTAGTCACTTACATATGGTTTACGCAACTGGAGGTAGTCAGGATAGTACAGATAGCTGTCAGTATAGCGTTGATTATCACGCTCCAATTCTTTTTCGCTTGTTCACTCATAATTAATTAGAAATTAGAAATTAAGAAGACAACCAGAACAACATATAACAACTTTATAGAGGTCAGTTCAGCAAACCAGCTGAACTGGTTTTATATCATTTTGGCAGGTTTGCCAAAATACCAAAATAACATTGTTCCTTTGTTGTCCTGGTTGTCTTTAATAATAGTTTTCGTTTTCGTCTTCGTAGCGAGCGAAGCTTGCGTATCGTAGGCGTCAGCCGTTTCTTGCGCTCCAGTAGGTGCTCAGGCGAGCGGAGCTCGGAACGTAGCGTCAGCGTCTTCGTAGCAAGCTCCGCTTGCGTTTCGTAGAGCTCAGCTTATGGCTGAGTCTCCTTAACTGGATTCTTGATCACGAAGTCGAAGTCACCCCTAGAGCCGAGGGCTCGTGAAGCGAGCTGTGCCATGCCAGTTATGGCATTTGTGGTCTTAGTGTACTCATCATTATACTTTCTACTGATATTCCATTAAAATAAGGATTAGAACTGAGGAAAAAAAGTTATTAAAGTTAAATCTATAATTTATGATTTTTTCTCTTCTATTTCAAAAAAAATGTATACCTTTGCAGCAAGATCTTGTAATAATAACCTTTAACAAAAAAGAATGATATGAAGAATGAAATAGATGAGACGATAAAGGGTCTGGCATTGCTGAACAAGGTGTCAGAAGAGGAGATGAGAGCACAGATTGAAGCATACAGAAAATCGCCTGATGACGATATCGAGGATTTAACAGGACTATATATGGAGGAGTTCAGGAAAACACATCCTGAGGAAATGCAAAAACTGATATCTGATTTAATAGACGAAATGAGGAACGACTACTCTATCGTGCAGAATGACAAGGGGGAAATTACGCTCATCATACATTCTCTATATGATGAACCACAAAATCCGCGTTTTGTCTATGATGGCTCTGATACAGCCATTCTGTTCATAAACTTGTTTTCCACATTATTGATTAAGAACATCAATGCTGAAACCATAGAGGCACTGGATAAGACTGAAGAGATATCTGTGGTGGAAGTACTGGGCGGAAAAACAGAACGTCAGTATAAGGCTGAATTAAGGAAGGTCAAGGATGTCAAGCCATTATACATTGGATAGCTCTATTACAAATATACCTCATAAGGTCACTTGCAGGCTCTCAAGGCGCATGAATACTGGGCTGAGGCAAGTGACCTTTATTTGAGAAAGGTCACTTAGAGGTCACTTGACACCTCACTTTCAGGCAAGAAGTTACAGGAGTATAGGAGTTAACGCTTCGCTTAGGAGTGAAGACAATACTTGAGACCTCAACTGTGAGAATTCTAATAGTAGATGCTGACATCTAAAGTTTCTAAAAAGTAACATGTCGTTTTCTACTGAAAAAAT
>ODAJ012176378.1_pt1 | contig 21730 bp, 16 predicted proteins | sample 1539241 | NCBI WGS metagenome assembly ODAJ01 (sample SAMN02144231, study PRJEB22623) | gut metagenome | biome: sheep rumen | host: Ovis aries | place: New Zealand | reverse complement strand
GGTCGCAACGGTCTCTCATTCTATAAAACACTACACAAGAAGGCCATCATCGCCAACACACCTGAAGAGCTGGCAACCACCGTCAAGGGAATCCCTCCACAGGTTGATTTCCTTATCCAGGAGAAAATACAAAACTCGCATGATGAGGCAATCTCATTCTCCTGCTTCTCTGTCGATGGTTCCATTAAATCATATTGGATGGGGGCGAAAATCCGTGAGCATCCTCTCCGTTTCGGAACAGCTACTTTCGCCCAAAGCGTTCTCATACCCGAGTTGCTCACAGAAGCCACACCCCTCATATCCGCCCTCTCCTACACAGGAATCTGCGAGATTGAGTTTATGTTCGACGAACGGGATGGTCATTACAAACTCATCGAGATAAACCCCCGCACATGGCTATGGGTCGGGTTGGCCCGGAGATGTGGGTGCGACTTCGCCTTGATGATGTACAACTTCGCCAACGGCATACGACAGACATTCCCGTCCCAATACAAGGTCGGAGTGAAATGGGTCAACCTTATGACCGACATACCATACTCAGCCAAAGCAATAGCCAAAGGGCACCTGTCCGTCAAGGACTACCTTGCATCGTTCCAGGGAGAAACCGTTCATGCCGTATGGAATCTCCACGACCTCAAACCCGCCCTCGTTCTGCCCTTTCTCTCATTCCACATTTTAAAACACCGCCGATGAACATTCTCGTAGATATTGGCCACCCAGCCCATGTGCACCTGATGAAGTATGCCATCAAGGAGCTCCAGGCTCACGGACACACCGTCACAGTGACCACAAAAGACATCCCCATCGTCAGACACCTGCTCGACCACTACGGCATCCAATACATCGTCTTGGGGCACAAGGGGAAATCCTTACACTCAAAGATGCTTCGTCAGATACTCTTCGACCTCAAGCTGTGGCGCATCGCCGTCGCCAACCATATTGACGTCGCCACAGGAACCTCCATGACCATCCCGATTGTATCCCGCTTCTGTCGTATGAAATCCGTCAATATGGACGACGACGATGACGACGTACAACCCCTGTCTGTCAAGTACTCCCATCCATTCTCCAACGCTCGGCTCACCCCAGCTGCGCTCAAGGAACATCGACGCTCAAAACACGCTGTATTCTACAACGGAACTCATGAGTTGGCTTACCTCCATCCCAACCGCTTCGCGCCGGATCCGGCTGCACTGCAACACGCCAATATCACCACGGGGGAACGATTTTTCATACTCCGCCTCGTAGCCTTCAACGCCTACCACGATACAGGCGAGAACGGCATCTCCCTTGAAAATCAACGAAGACTCATCGAACTCCTGAAACCCCACGGGCGCATTCTCATCACTTCCGAGAAGCCGCTAACCTCCGAGTTTGAACCCTACCGCCTGCCAGTACCGCCCGAAGAGATACACTCGCTGATGGCCTACAGCTCCCTGTTCCTCGGCGACAGCCAGACCATGACCTCAGAGGCAGCGGTGCTGGGAGTGCCTGCACTGAAATGCAACACCTTCGCCGGTCGTCTCTCCGTACCCAACATGCTTGAGCAACGGTACGGTCTCTGCTACGCCTACCTACCCTCACAGTTCGATGAGATGTACCACCACATAGAGCAACTGCTGGCACGCAACCCCGATGAACTGAAGAAAGAATGGCAGGCCAAGCGGAAAAGAATGCTCAACGAGATGATAGACCCTACCGAGTTCTTCGTCAACTTTATAGAACATTATGAAAGCCTATCTTGAACTGAAACGGCAACCACTGCCCTTCTACAAACGCACAGGCCTATGGTCTACAATCCGCCAATCGGCACAGGTACATGGCTACCGTTGCGCCTTGTGGTTCGCTATCATTCGTTGGAAAGACCATGTACTGAACCAATGGGCCATGCGATGCCCCTGGAACGGACTTAGAATCAGGCTCCAGCGGCTAAGGGGTGTCCACATCGGCCATGATGTACACATAGGTCCTGGCTGTACACTCGACTACCCCTACCCCTATTTTGTCTGCATTGAAGACGGGGCTTCGCTGGCCGGCAACGACTATGTGCTGGCGCACAGCACCCCAATGGAATATCACAGAAACTGCATGGAAGCCTTCGTCGCTCCCACCACCATTGGACGCAACGCCTGGGTGGGAGTCAATGTGACCATCCTGCCTGGAGTAACCATCGGTGAAGGTGCCGTGATAGGTGCCGGTGCGGTAGTAACCAAAGATATCCCCCCACACTCTCTGGCTGCCGGAGTGCCCGCATGTGTCATCAAAAAACTAGATATCTAAATGGATTTCACTCTCGAAAGATACCGTGAACTGCTCACGGCTCTAAAGTTGCATAAAAACCATAGAATCAGGCATGATGTGGATTTGCGACCCGAATATGCGCTACGGGTGGCGCAGATAGAGGCAGAGATGGGCGCGAAGGCCACCTATTACTTTCGTTCCATGCACTTTAGGACTCATGCTGAGGTCATCAAGGGCATTGTTTCTCTCGGGCACGAAGCCGGCTATCATTATGAGTGCCTGACGACCACGCACGGCGATCTGAAAGCCGCCTATGACGACTTCTGCATTCATCTAGACGAACTCCGGCGACTGGTGCCCGTCCGCACCGCCTGCGCCCACGGGAGCCCACGATCACCATGGAACAGCCAGGACATTTGGAGCCAACATGATATACACGACTTGGGCATCAACTATGAGCCTATGCTGGACACCGATTTCAGCAAGACTTTGTATCTGACCGATACCGGAGGGCGATGGGATGGATACAAAGTGGCCGTACGGGACAAAGTGCCCCAGTACCAGGAACAATGGGCTGCAGAAGGGCTCGTGTTCCACACCACCGACGATATCATCCGCGCACTTTCCAATGCCGACCACCTAATCCACAGCAAATCACTACTCCTCAACAGCCACCCTCAGCGCTGGATGCCTTTCGGGGTGCAATGGATGGTCGAAACCACCGTGCAATGGTGGAAAAACCAAGCCAAATACGTAATAGCCAAGTACCGTAATTCCTAAAACTATTTCCCCTCACTCCGAGACCTCGAAGTCGCCTACCTGACCATCTTGGATTATCCTTGCATCACCCCTTAGGCACTCCTAAGTTACTACTAGGTTACCCCTAGGTTACTCCTAGGTTATGACTTGGTAAGGGCTATCCAACGGGGTCCAATACCGCGAGGAACCACGATAGAGAACTTCGTCAGAAAGTGTCGAAAAAGGCTCGACGAGCAAAAAAAGAAAAAAAACGCATTATTTAACATTATTTAACGCCCCCCCCACTCATTTTCAACAATAAATGAACAATTATGGCGTTGTTTTTTACATTTTAGAACGCACGATATTTTACAATTAGAACGCACGATATTTTACAATTAGAACGCACGATATTTTACAAATGAGAAAAATAATATATATATTGCTGCTGGTTTTGATGGCGATGAGCACCGCCTCGTGTGTCACCGCACGTCGCGTGGATTATCTGCAGGACATGACCCAGGGCAGCCAGATTGAGATAGAGAACCGTTTTGAGGCGATGATAGCGCCTTACGACGAGTTGAGCATCATCGTCAAGTCGTCCAATGTGAACACCGCCGACCTCGCCTCCCCCTTCAACCAAGGTGAGACCAGCACCTATCTTGTGGATGTGAACGGCGATATCACTCTGCCCATATTGGGGGACCTGCATGTGGCCGGGCTGACGCGCTTGCGCCTGCAGGACACGCTGACCGACATGCTGGCGCGCGGCGGCTACCTGACCGATCCGTTTGTGATGGTGAGGTTCACCAACTTCAAGGTTTTCTTCCTGAGCGGCGGCACCGGCAAAGTGATCACCATTCCCAACGAACGGTGCACGTTCCTCGAGGCAATAGCCATGCTGGGCGGGCTGGACCTTTACACTCCGCGCGACCGGGTTGCCGTGATGCGCGAAGTGGATGGACGCATGGTGACCCGCTATCTCGACCCACGCTCGAGCGATGTGTTCAACGACCCGTTCTTCATGCTCCAGCAGAACGACTTCATCATCGCTCCCACCCTTAACAACGGCGTCTTGCGAAACGACATATCCTTCTGGACCGGTCTATTAGGCTCGGCCGTTTCGCTGGTATCCGTGGTGGTCAGCATTGCATTGTACAGACAAATGACGACAAACAAATAACAAACCATGGCGGAAGAAAGCAAGAGCAAAGACACTTCGTTCCTCGACGAGAAACCCAGCCGGAAGATTCACGTCAAAGACGTGCTTTTCATCGTGTTGCGCAATCTGCACTGGCTTATCATCTGTGCGGTCGCCGGTGCGGCGATTGCCGGCTACACCGTGCATCACCAAAACCGCATCTATCAGAGCAACGCGAGAATGCTCATCAAAGGTTCATCGACAGGGAGCAACGACAACACCCTGCGCGAGGCCTCGATAAAGAACATGTTCCCCGCCCGTACACTCTACAACAGCACCATCAACAACGAGATGATGATTCTCACCTCGAAGTCGGCCATGACCGAGGTGGCGAAGAATCTCAAACTGAATGTCATCTATACCACAAAGACCCGCATTGTGGGGCGCGTGAAAGACCTTTACGGGGAATCTCCGCTAACGATTGATTTCATAGACAACGACGACGAGGATTATGTGACGCTGATCGCCACCCCGGTTGACGACCAAAAGGCGAACCTGAGCATGGGCGAAGACTATGAGCCCGTCACAGCGCCCTACGGCGACACAGTGGCCATGCCGTTCGGGCGGGTGGTGGTGAACAACACCTGGTTCCTGACCGAAGGAAGCTACGGCAACTCCATCACGGTGACCCACCAGAGCCTCAACGCCACCGCCGACCGCTACCGCGCCGCCCTCTCGGTGAACCGCGACAACGACTACAACACCATTGTAAACATCGTGCTGCAGGATCCTTCGCCCATTCGCGCCGCAGAGGTGATCAACGAGGTGATTCGCGTCTATAACGAGGATGCCATCAAGGACAAACAGCGCATCATCGCCTACACATACGACTATATCAACGAACGTCTGAAACTTCTCCAAACCGACCTCGGCATCCAGGAGAACCAGTTGGCCGGTTTCAAACGCGAACACCAGCTGCTCGACCTCTCCTCGTTCGGACAGAACTATCTGGCCACCAGCATCCAGTCGTCGGAGGAGATCGAGAAACTGCGCAAGCAGCTTTCGATGGCCCGCTACCTTATCCAAACCAACGAAAGCAGCGACGACGCCCATTTGATTCCCTCCAGCAGCGTGATCGACAACGAGAACATCATGCAGATGATCAGCAAGTACAATGCGCTGGTGCTGGAGCTGGAACATTACGACAGCCCGAACAACCCCAAGGTGAAGGCCAAGCAAGCCGAGTTGGCTGCCCTGAAGGCCAACATGAACCGGCTGCTCGACGTCTATGTAGGCGTGCTGCAAGAGAGGATTGCCGAAACCCAGATCGTGGCCTCGGCCGCATCGAGCAAAATGAGCCAGGTGCCCCAACAGCAGTTGTATCTGGAGAATCTGGAGCGTCTGCAGAAGATCAAAGAAGAGCTCTATCTCCACCTGCTGAGCCGCCGCGAGGAGTTGATGATCAGCCAACCCTCTATCGAGCCCAACGGCAAGATTCTCGACCCCGCCCGCATCAACCGCACCCCCATCGCCCCCAACGAGAGCCGCACGACCCTGATGGGATTGTTGATAGGATTGGCGATACCCGTCGGCATATTCTTCCTGCGGAGATTGTTCGACACCAAGGTGAAGTTCTACAACGATGTGATCAACGGCACCACAGCGCCCTTCCTCTGCGAGATACCCGGTCGTCCGAGCAATGACAACCGCGACATGGTGGTCAGCAGCGGAGACCACGACACCCTCTCGGAATCATTCCGTCTGCTACGTACCAAAGTCGAGTTTCTCGGCAACGGGCAGAACCAGCAGAGCCAAGTGTTCATGATCACCTCCCTGCAGCCAGGCATGGGCAAGACCTTTATCTCGGCCAACCTGGCCGCCAGCTTCGGCATTGCCGGCAAGAAAGTGATGGTGATAGACCTTGACCTGCGCCGCGGCTCGCTGACCAAAACCTACTATTCCCGCCGCCACACGGGATTGTCCAACTATCTGGCAGGAAAGACAGACAACTGGCACGCTCTCGTCAAGAAAGACCTTATCTGCACCGGCGTTGACGCCATCTTCACCGGCCCGATACCTCCGAACCCGACGGAGCTCATCACCAACGGCCGCATCAACATTTTGATGGAGGAGTTGAGGCGTGAATATGACTACATCTTTTTCGACACCGCACCTACCGGCTGGGTGGTGGATACCGATGTGCTGAGAGAATTTGTCGATAATACGATTTTCGTTATCCGGGCCGGACACTTCGACAAGCGACTCCTCGAAGACATCGAACGTCTCTACCAGGAACACGAATTCCCCAATATATCTCTCGTGCTTAACGACGTACATTACAAGAAGCTACTCCCGCTGGAACGGAAATACGGCTATGGTTATGGCTACGGGTATGGCTATGGTTACGGCTACGGGTATGGCTACGGGTATGGCTATGGATATGGTTACGGCGAAGAGGAAGCGGAGGAAAAAGACGACAAGAAACAATAACAATAAAAAAAAGAGATACACTAAACTGAACAATGAAACGAATTATTACTATTGTCGCACTTTTAATAGTCACGGCCTCTCTCTCGGCCCAAAACTTCCAACGACGTGGTTTCTCACTTGGTGCTGACCGCGACACGATGCTGTACATCATCGCATCCCCGTTCGACAACTGGTTTATTACTTTTGGCGGTGGTGTGCAAACCTTCATCGGCAATGAGCTGGATGCCTCGGCGAGACGCAACAAATTGGATTACAATCTGCGTGTCGAGATTGGCAAATGGATCATCCCCGATGTGGCAGTATCGCTGCGCCTGAGTCACTACAGCGTTCAGGGCCAGAGCCGCTATGGATTGCAGCCCTTCATTGATTTTACCAATGCCCCGATCGCGAATGGATACTACGAATACCAACCGTTCCGTGCCAACGCCTTTGCTCTGGTTGGGTTTGTCACCTTCGACTGGACCAACTTCCTTAGTGGTTACGAAAAGGGAAAGCGTAACCGCCTGCATGTCTTCTCCCCCATCGGATTAGGTATGTCGATGCTCTACGGCCGCCAGGTGAATCCCAGAAGTTCCGACATCCACCCCCAGGGATCGTTCCGGCGCAATTGGGAATACTTCTTCGATGCGGGAATTGGTTTGGAATTCGTTCTATCCAAGAATATCAACATCTTTGCCGAAGCCGAGCTGTTTGCCTCAGAATCCACCTGGGACTGGTCTCCCTTTGACAACGCCTACTCCATCTTTGACCTCATTCCCTCTGTCACCTGCGGTGTGAAGTTCAACCTGCTGAAGAACGTCACCAAATACAATCCCTACACCCGCAGCTCCTCGAGAGAAAAAGTGAACCACGAATTCCTGTCCTACGGCACACGCAGGACAATACCCACACTTACCGGCCGTATCGAGAGCCTTAACTCCCGTATAGACTCCATCCAGAACCTGACCGACACACTGAGGATACAAAATGCAGCTGTTGTCGATGCCCTGCAGAACGAGGTCGATAGCCTGCAGCAAGAACTCGATTCAGCACAGATATATGGTGGTGGTTATGGCCCTCGCAATATCATGGAGGAGTTGCTGGGCATCAACGAATATCTCAACCTGCCCGCTACCATTATCTACTACCAGCTGGACAAATACGACATTGACTACAACGGCCGCAAGAAACTGCAACGATTTGCCAAAGAGGTAAACGCCATTGACGACACCGTAGAATACTATATCGTAGGTGCCGCCGACTCCATCACCGGTACCATCCGCCACAACCAATGGTTGTCCGAGCGACGCTGTGAAGCTGCCTACAATATGCTGGTCGATCAATTTGACGCCAGCGGCAACCAATTCATTCTGGTGCCTGTGGGTGGTATCATGGAATACGAGCCCCAGGAAAACAACCGTATCGCGTTGATTATCCAACGTACTCCTGTGACCGAGGAGATTGTCAACCGATGGATGTTCCATAAGGGGAAGAAATAACAAATTCCCCTTGAAATAAATAATGATGGGGGCCGACGCGTTTGCGTCGGCCCCCATCTCTTTATTATTTTATTAGATTTACAAACCCAGTTTTTTCTTCACCAGCGGCATAATGTCATCACCACCTTCATCATAAAGAGTGGCACCCATACTGGTATCAAAAATATAGGCATATCCTCCATCGCGAGCCACCTGCTTGATTGCCTCCTTGGCACGATCAATGATAGGCTTCAACAACTCCGATTCACGCTCCTGAAGTTGTTTTTGGGCGTTCTCCTGAAACTCCTGAATACGGGTACCCATATCCTGAATTTCGCGCTGTTTGGTCTGACGGATAAGGTCTGTCCACCCCTGTTGGTTCTGCATATAGTCGTTGTAGCGGGTCTCGAGCTCACTTTGCATCGACTTGAGGGTAGCCTCTATATCGCTCACCTCGGCCTGCAACACCGCCTGAGCCGAATCACGGCCCGGCATGATCTGCATAAGTTCACTGGAATTGATGTGTCCCAATTTAACGTTCTTCTGAGCCATAGCGCTGCCTCCAAACGCAAACAGGCAGACTGCAATAGCAATTAAGGTTTTCTTCATTTTTATAGATGTTTTTATTGTTTAATTGTTTTCCCCAATGGCGGCAAACTGTTGCCGTTGTTCCGACCATCTCTCCCCCCCATTCCCGACGGGCGCATTTCCGGATTCGTCGGTTTGTTTTTCTTCGTTTTACCTTCGTCGGGAGGAGGCGTGTCGTTCTTCCCAGGCTTGTAGCCCAGCAACTCCAAAACCTCATCGCTGATATCGTATTTTTTATTGACAAACAGAAGTGTGGCACTCCCTGCTTTGTCAAATACGAAAGCATAGTTTTTTTCGTGCGCAACACGCTCAATGGTGCTATACACCCGGTCTTGAACAGGTTTGAGCAGTTCGGCGCGTTTTTTGTCGAGGTCACCGTCGGCTCCGAAGCGCTGCCGTTGCAATGCTTTTATCTCTTGCTCTTTCTCTTTGATTTCATCCATACGACGCTTTTTCAGGTTCTCGGGCAAGAGGTAGCTCTCCTGCTCATAATCAGCCCTCAGACCGTCCAATTCGTCCTGTTTACCCTGCAATTCCTTCTGCCAATCGGCGACATACTTGTCCAGACGTTTCTGGGCATTAGCGTAGTCAGGTATCGATTTGAGGATATAGTCGGTATTCACGCAAGCATACTTCTGCGCCATAGACACAGGCGCCATAGCAATCAGCAGCGTCAATATGAGAAAAAAACGTTTCATCATCGTTTAATCAAGACTTTGACCGATTGAGAAATGGAACTGACTGCCACCCGTGGAACCGTCGAATCCATAGCCCCAATCCACACCAATCAGGCCTATCATGGGCATGAACAGCCTCACACCCACACCAGCCGAATTATACATCTTGAAAGGCTGGAATTGGGAGAAATCGCTCCAGCAGTTGCCACCTTCCAAGAAGCCAAGCACCCAGATAGTGGCGGAAGATCCTTCCACAATGGGCTGACGCAATTCAAGTGTAAAGCGGTCAAATACCGACCCGCCACCGTCCTGACTGGCACCGATAGAATTATTCTGGTAGCCTCGCAGAGGAATCACCTCACGTCCATCAAAATTCCACGACGCCAATCCATCGCCGCCCACCACATAGCGTCCGAAAGGCGAGTAGCCGATATCTTTGTTGTAATACCCCATGAAGCCAAAGCGGAATCGGGTGCTAAGCACTACATCGCCCACCAAATTGAGCATCCAAGAGCCACGCAGATTTACCTTGTAGTATTCCAGCCATTTGAACTTCTCCTGATTAGTGGCCGAGGAGTAATCTTTCCCGTTCATCAGCGAGAATGGAGGAGTGATATAGGTGCTTATGCTCACCTCAGAGCCACTGCGGGCGTAGATGGGTGAATCCAACGAGTTGCGGCTCAATGTGAAGCCGTAGCTGATATCATTGGCAATACCGTTAGTAAAAAGGCCGGAATTAAGAGTATAATTATTGAGCACATAGTGCTTGTATGTGATACCATGAGAGGCGACAAAATAGTCATCGGGCCATTTCAAGCGACGCGAGAAACTGACACCTGCTCCGGTAATCTGTAGGCTGAAATAATTGGCATCCTCTTTTTTGTAATACAACCCGTTGCTATAAAGATTGTGGTAGATGGTGCCCGTCAGGCTTTGGGCCCTGTGTCCTCCCAGCCAAGGTTCCGTAAACGATGCGCTGATAGCATAATACGCCTGGCCGTTAGTGACAGCATTGATACCCAACTTTTGCCCGTCACCTGCCGGCAACGGTGCCCAGGCATCTTTGTTGAAGATGTTGCGCACACTGAAGTTGTTGAGTTGTACTCCTATTTGCCCGATCACCATTCCACTGCCGTATCCACCTTGCAGATTCAGCGTACTGGTCGAACCCTCTTCCACCTTATAGACAATATCCACCGTGCCATCCTTTTCATTAGGCCGCGGTTCCGGAGAGATTTTCTCCTGTTTGAAATATCCCAATGTCACCAACTCACGGTAACTGCGCATCATGGCATCACGACTGAACAAATCACCGGGACGGGTATGCAACTCGCGCATAATCACCTTATCGTTGGTAATGGTATTACCCTCCACCCACACATTGCGGATGCGGGCCTGTTTGTTCTCAACGATGCGTATCTCTATATCAATCGAATCCCCTTCCACTGCCACCTCCACAGGTGTAGCACGGAAAAAGAGATATCCATTATCCATGTACAGGCTGGTGATGTCGGTACCGGAAGGATTATATGTAAGGTTCTGCTCAAGGGTCTTGCGATTGTAGGGGTCGCCCTTCTTGATGCGTAGTGAGCGTGCAAGCACCTCGTCGCTATATACCGTGTTGCCCGAGAATGTGATATTTCTGAAGAAGAACTTCTCCCCTTCATACACCTTCACCTTCACTTTCAAACGATCTTGTTTCTGTTTTTTCTTGTCACTGATTTTCAACTCGTCTTGCGGCACATTCCACACCGTGTCACTGACAATCCGCGCATCCCGGAAGCCCTGCTCATTATAGTAGGCGATGACGTTGTCCAAATCCTCACGGAAATCACTCTCGATGTAACGGCTTTTCTTCCAAAAACCTTTGGTGATAATACGCCAAGGCTTATACCAGTATTTCGCGTAGTGAACATCGTGGGTTTTCTCCATCTTGTTCTCCAACTTGAAGTCGCTGATTCGCTCGTTGCCCTCGAATATCAAGGAGTCGATCTTCACCTCTTTGCCGCGCTTCACATTGAATGTCACTGTCAAGCGGCCCAAACTGTCGGCCTCGGTGGTAGGAATCACCTCAACACGAGTGTAGCCCTTGTCAATGTAGAACGTCTTGATTTTGTTCGACGAGGTACGCAGCAAGTTCTCCGTTACTACATCGCCAGTCACAATCTTAATCTGCTCCTTCAGTTTATCCGCTTCGCCTTTCTTCACACCTGTGAATGCAAACTTGTCAAGACGAGGGCGCTCTTTGAGCACTATCTTGAGGAAAACAATACTACCTTGAATACGGGTAACACGGATCTGCACATCCTCGAACATACCTTGTTTCCAAAGATTCTCAACAGCAGCCGACACCTTGTCACCTGGCAGTTTTATCTTATCACCCACCTGCAAACCCGCCACAAGCTGAACCACTCGGGTGTCGAAATTCTCAGCTCCTTCGAAAGTGATGCCTCCGATTTCGTATGTCTTTGGAGTGAGATAGTCAAGGTCATATCCATCGCCACCACCCACAACAACCTGTGCCCGTGCACTTACAGCACTCATCGACAGCGTTGCAAGCAGCAGTATTATATATCTTATTTGCTTCATTTACAGTTCACTTTGGTAGAAGTCGGACAAACCGAAAACTATATAATAACTCACCTTTCGGCGAATTATTATATATATTAGTAATTTTTACGAAAAAAAATCAACCGGCAGCCTCTACCTGCGCCTCGGTTTTGCCGAATCGGCGCTGACGGCGCTGATAGTCCACCACAGCCTCATAGAAGTCCTCATGCCTGAAGTCGGGCCACAACTGTTCGCTGAAATAGAATTCCGTATAGGCCATCTGCCACAGCAGGAAGTTACTCACTCTCAGCTCCCCACCCGTACGTATCAGCAAGTCAGGATCGGGATAGTCCTTTGTACAAAGGTAGCGGCGAAGGGTCTCTTCATTGATATCCTCAGCTTTCAGCCCCTCACGGCACACCTGCTTCAAGGCTTCAGCGATCTCCCACCGCGAGCTGTAGCTTAAGGCCACCGCCAATGTCAGACGGCCATTACCCTCCGTCTGCTTCATGCACTGGCGGAAGCGCTCCCTCGACCGTTCTGGAATTCTGTTAAAGTCACCTATTGTTTCCAGTTTCACACCGTTCTCCATCAGCAGGTCGGTATTTTGCTCCACAGCGGTGACAAGCAGATCCATCAATCCATCCACCTCGGCTTGCGGCCGATTCCAGTTTTCTGTGCTAAAGGCATAAAGAGTCAAGTACTTGCACCCCACATGCACAGCGGCTTCCACCGCATGGCGGACAGCAGTCATAGCGTTGCGGTGCCCCATGATACGCTCTTTTTTCTGCCGCATGGCCCATCGGCCATTGCCGTCCATAATGATAGCCACATGCTGCGGCACTCGGCTTTTGTCTATCTGTTCCAGCGTTGCCATATTTTTCTGTATATTACTTTATGTCACATCGTTTCGATCTCATCCACCCTACCAGAATGTCGAGGTTCACACCAACCGAGAGGTTGAAATAGCTATACCAATCGTCAAGCGAATCGTCTCCACGCTTGATTCCTTCTGCATTGGGCTCACGGCTGCGGTCGGCCATTTGTGCCGACAATGCCGACACCTCATCCGCCAGCAGTTCGTGACCGACATAGGTGGTGCTGACATCATCCAGATAATCTGTCCACGTCTTGCGGAAACCGTATTCCGCCGTTAGCGACACATGCTTTCCCAACCGCATACGAACACCCAGGCCGAAAGGCATCGACAATTGCATCAATGCATAGGGTCTTCTTTTGGCATAGCGGGAAGTCCCCTGACCTTCCGTGCGTAGCGGCTGCAGTTCAACCCATTGCACCGTACCGTCCGACAAAACATAGGAGGCTTTCGGATTGAAATGAAAGACCGCCAGCCCTCCGAAAAGGTAAGGTGTCCACATGGATTCCGTAGCACCGGGGCCATACGGACGGAAATCAAACTCCAACGTCATCGCCCCCTCGAAGAGATCACTTTTGAAACTCAAGTTGCGATGCTCATTGCAATCCTTCTCCGCCGAGAGCGAACCATAGCTCACCATTCCCCGCACCGACCAACGGCTGTCAATCCTGCTGCGCAGCCCAATGCTACCACCACCATGCAAATCACCGAAAGCACTCTGGTCGTTCAGGTCTCCGATATAGCTCAGACCTCCACCAGCCAACACCAACTCTGTCCGGCTGACAAAGTCGGTCCGTTGCGCCATTGCCGCCAACGGCAACGCAGACACAAGAAAAGCCATAAGCCACCTTAGCCTCATTCCTCCTCCCATTTAATCGAATTGCAGATACCTTCCACCTGCATCAGATAGTCGCGCTTGTCGAAGCGGGGACAATAGACAAAGCCGGTCACATCCACCACCTGGGTGCCGTCGGGCGACAACACGGTGTAGTTCACAAACGGACCTCCCATGAAATCGCCAAACAGGCGCCACATGCCCCGGGTCTCAATGCAGTATTCACTCCCGGGATAATCCACCTTCTTGTGTTCCAACTCCACGCGCCGCTCGGTTGCCATATAGCTCCCCTCCGCAGGTCCGGGCACATGCCGCCTCATCAAAGTGTCCAATCGATTGTCGATCTTTTCTGGCATGAACTGCCTTTCGTCCTGATATGGCATCGTGTGAATCAGCACCCCAAGGCTGAAATCCTTGGTTTCCTTGCGTATCCATGCAAAATCGGCATCCTCGGTGGCCCAGCGGAACTCGTCGCTGAAAGTCATCTTGAAACCGAATTTCGCCTTCACGCGCTCCATCAACTCCACATTGCGGACATGATGGAACGCCTTTATGATACGCTGGTGCTCAGCCTTGTATATCTCGTCCAGAATTTTGCCGGAATAGCGACGCAACATGCTCTGGAGCGCGCTGTCGCTGTTGGCCGCAATATCCACCATCACCTGCGGCGAAGCCCATTTGTCGTGGCTGATATACACCTTGTTCGGATTCTCGGGTGCGACATCGCAGAGGATAATATTGCGATGCATCTGGAACATCTGCGTATTGTGCAGCGAACTGACGGGAATGTTCACCACATCGAACCGAGCCTCTCCCTGCGGCAATCCTGGCTGGGACTCACGGAAGATGGAATCTATAAGCACCTTGGTTTCACCGTAATAGACATTCCTATCGGCAGCAAGAAGCAACTCGCAGGTCTTCCCCGACGACGACTTCTTCACAATAGCCTCGTTCTGCCTCGAGTGGCAGGATGCCAGCAGCAATACCGCTGCAAACATGATGGTTAGGTTTCTCATCTTTGTATTTTTTACGGTTTGTATTTTTCTTTTTCCAATCTCCAGCCGTGAAAGTCGCGGATGGAGAGCGCGATATCGGTCTCGGGCATCTGCAACTCCTTGACCGCAAGACTGCTGTCATAGTATTCCCTCACCATCAACTGACGCACATTACAACTCGACAACTCCGTCCTCACACCCAAGCCTCGCAATATATCCCCCACGAATCCAGCCACAAACATCAGCCAATCGGGCACGGTCACTACCCGCTGGCGGTAACCCATCACTTGAGCCTGCATCTGGTACAACTCCCTGATAGTATGGCATCCACGTCGATTTACCGCAATGTACCGGCGACCATTCTCGCCCAACATCAAGGCATTGACAACTGCCACCGTCACATCACGCACATCCACGAAAGCCTTGCCTCCCGTTGGGACAAAAGCCAAAGGCGTGCGGTAACCCATCAGCAACATACGGCCCGACGACGGCTTTACATCCATTGGGCCAAGCATATAGCCCGGGTTGATTACCACAGCGTGCCATTCGGGATGCCGGACAGCCGACTCAAGTATCAGCCGCTCCCCATTCAACTTGGATTCAGCATAATAGCTCCTGTCGAACGGTGCCTCCATCTCCCAGCTCTCGTCGGCGGGGTGCCCAACCTTGCCGTACCCTATCGTATTGACGGTCGATACATGCACCAACCTCCTGATTCCATGATGAATCATCGCATCGACAATCGTCTGGCACAGCCCTGTATTCACCGCATAATAATCCCTCTTTCTCAAACTCATATCGGTCACACCCGCGCAATTGACAATTGCATCGCAACCTACAGCACCATTCATCACCGTCCGGGGAACCGTAATGTCGCCCTCAACAACTTCAACATTTGGGACATTCAGCCACAGCGAATTACGGCGGCGCACCACAGCCACCACTTGGTGACCGCTGTCCGTCAGCCGCTGCAGCACATTGTGCCCCAACAATCCCGTCGCCCCGAGCAGCAACACTTTCATGTTTTTTATAACGCCGCATCGCCTACTTTATTGCATCGAGACTCCCTTTTTCCGACCGTTCCAATCCCAGGGGAATTTTTTTCTGCCCATAACTGACTAATATTCTGCCGCCATTCCCTTCCGGCCCCTTGCCCCCCCCTTGGGTTCCCTAGTGATACCCTAGTAGTACCCTAGTAGATCCCTAGTAGATCCCTAGTAGATCCCTAGTAGATCCCTAGTAGAACCCTAGGGGGCCTTGAGACCTCTTAACTACAGGATCCATTGGCCATTCACAACCTCCCTAAAATGCTAAAATGCTTTACAAAAGGGAATAAACAAGACTTATTCGATGTTAAAAATTCATAAATTGCAATATTCACAGAATTTATATCTTTATATTTACTACCTTTGCATTATACAATGGATTTGTCATCCACACACAAAGAATTCAATATTAACACATTAAAACAAATAAAAATCATGAAAAAAAGCGTATTGGCTATTGCCGCAACCCTTATTTGCGCGTTTGGTCTCACCTCCTGCGACGGTGATATGTCCCAGTTGGAGCAGATTATCGAGCAAAACGACCTGGTAGGCCACATGACCTTAACCGTCAGCAACGTGAACGGCACCCAGCCCTACATCAATGGCGACACCATCAGTTTCAAGTCGGCCGTTGCCAATGTCAAGTTCGACACCATCTATCTGGAAGATGGCGTAACCATCAGCAACATCAACTTGGGCACCCTGATGGTGGGCACCCGCAACAATGTTGTCACCTCCGAAGAGATGCAGCCCCCCTACCTTGGCGTCAATCTGCGCGACACCAACCTGGGCGTCCACAACATCTCCTGCCCCATCGACAACCTTCAGTTCTTCCGCTACCTGAGCGAGACCGAGGTGGAGTCGTTGATTCTTAGCGGCATCGCTTTCCAAGGCGTGGGACATCTCTTTGCCATCGCCACCGATGAACAGCACTACTACATCGGCCACAGCGGCTCCATAACCGTCAACAGCTTTGAAGCCGAGCCCGGCCTCATCAAAGCCAATGTGGATGTGAACGCCATCTACGTAAGCAACGTCCAACTCGAGGCCATCGCCAATGGCCAGATGAGCAGCAACGAGCTGCCGACTGCCCACTTCTCGGGTGAGATCTCCGGTCGCCGCGCCAATATCGCGGTCATCGTTGACGCCCTCGAAATGCAAGAAAACAAATAATGGTAACCCGACAGGCACAGCGGATACTGCTTTGCCTGATAACCATTGCAGCTGCCTTACCGACGGCAGCACAATTCACCTACTCCACCCATAGTGCCCGCAGCGGCGCTATGGGTGGAGTGCATCTACCCGACCACGATCGACGAAGCATCACCCTCGGCTATCGGCAGGGATACCTCCTTGCCGGTATGGCCGACAAATACCTGCAAATAGTATGGCCAACTGTCAAGACTGGTACTTTCACGGCCAACTATCAGCATCACGGAAACCTGGATTTCCACGAGCAACAATTTGAAGCCGGATACACGCTTCGCGTGAGTGAATGGCTGCATGCCGCTGTATCGGCTCGCTATCTGCACCTTGGCACTAGCGACGGCCATTATCCCTCGCAACATTGGCTTGGGGCATCCGTCATGCTGCACGGAGACCTGGGACCCACACAAGTGGTTTTGATGGCTCACACACGCCCATGGGACAGCGAGCGACAATTCGGATTACACCTGACTGCCACCTATCGGCCATCTGTCCATTTACTTACCGCTGTGGAAGTGGAGAGCGAGGAACGGACAAGGGTACGGATGGGGATGGAATACTGTTATGAGGAACGTTGGTTTGTACGCACAGGCATAGCCTCACATCCCATGATCTTCACCTTCGGCCTTGGATTAAAACCCGCCAATTACACCATCGACCTCGGGGTGGAGGTGCATAGTTCTCTCGGAATCACACCACACACTTCTATCACATTATGGCTTTGAGACACTGGTTCATAACTCTGCTTCTGTTATTCTCCCTACCCTTGTCGGCACAGGTGGAGGAGGCCTTGGAACAATGGGTAGAAGAGACCGACGACACCGAAGCCGCTGCCGAAATGAGCGACCTGTTGCTACAGCTGCAAGATAACCCCGTGAACATCAACGACACCCATACCATAGCCGCCCTACCGTTTATTACTCCTTTCCAATCCAAAGCCCTCACCTACTACATTGCCTTGAACGGGCAACTATTAAGTCTCAAAGAGCTGCACTTCATTCCAGGCTTTGACAGCAGTACAATAGCTCTGCTGGAAAGCATCTCAATGGCAATACCCTACGAACAATCACGCCATTGGCGAATAAAGGATGGTCGGCACCGTCTTGTAACCGGTATCGGTGGCACTATTGAACAAGCCGAGGGCTATCGCAACGGCCGATACGAGGGGGATAATCTTCGGGCTCTGCTTTGCTACCAATACAGCCTCTATCATCACCTCGACCTACGAATCACCATGGACAAAGATCCCACAGAGGCTTGGGGCAAAGAAAACTATTATGGCTATCATCTTATGTTGACCGATATTGGGCGGATAGACAAACTCATTCTCGGACGATACAATCTGCAATTCGGGCAAGGATTGACGCTATGGACAGGGCTACGGCCTTTCAACCTGACGGGTTCGACTCCACTACGTCATGGTGCCGGCATACGGCCAGCGGCAGCATTCTATGAAGATGGATACCAAGAAGGCGTTGCTACCCAGGTGAACCTAGGGAGTGGGATACATCTGGCCGCATTCGGCTCACGCCACGCCAGCGAAACTCTGGCAGGCAGTCATCTAACCTATCGTCACAACAATCTCATCCTTGGCCTTACAGCGGCTTATACATTGCTGGACGATAGTGTTTCGACTCGCGACTATGTCTATAACCAGAACCGCTTCCAGGGCAACTGGCAGTTCAACGCCGGAGTGGATTTCACCTGGCAATGGCGTAAACTGACACTTTATGGCGAAGCAAGCATTGGCGAAAATGGGTCACCAGCCGCCATCGGCGGATTAATTCTCCAAGCCGACAGCCGCAACCGCTTCGGGGTAAGTTACCGTCACTATACAGAACAATATCACAACCTGCATGCCCAAGCCTACGCCATCGGCGCCTCTCAGGGAGAACGGGGCATCACTCTCGATGCAGAAACCCGCCTACCGCTTGGCTGCACCCTACTGACAAGTCTCGACCTGCATCGCTTTCCAGCGTTGCGTTATGCCAGCTACCGTCCGACGGACGGCCAATGGCTGAGGACGCAATTGAGTCGCCAATGGGGACGATACATCAGCACCACCCTACGTCACACTTATCGCTTGAAGGAGCGCAACATTCCCAATCTCGACAGCACGCTTTACCTCGGAGAAAAGACCCTACGGCAGCAACTGCAAGGCGAGGTAACAGGCACCCTGGGGCGATGGACATTGAAGGGCCGTGGCGTGCTCTCACGATTCGAAAGCGAACAAGGTGAACCGCAACAGGGATGGCTCGCCGCCATCTCTGCCCGCTATTCACACGAGTGCCTGCAAGTGACCGCCGCAGCGGCGTGGTTCGATGTGGATGGCTATTATGCACGCATCTATCTTAGTGAAAGCAATATGCAATATGCATGGAGCATGCCTGCCCTCAATGGAAACGGACTACGAGCATATTTTCTCATCCGTTGGCGACTGAACCGCCACCTCACCTTGGCTGGCAAATACACCCTTACCTGGATGCTTGGCGAGGAAAGTATTGGCTCTGGTGACAGTCGCACTAACGGCCCGCTGCGCCAGACCTGGTTCCTCCAACTACGCAGCTCGTTCTGAAAAGAAGTAACAATCGGTTGCAGAATTACGAAAATGGGGCTTCCCGATTATCGAGAAACCCCATCGCTTGTCTTAATGTTGGAGGTGCTTAACGCTGCTTGTCAGCAGACATGGCGAGAGCATTGCCGACCACGAGGTCCTGATATTCACGCATACCAGTACCAGCAGGGATAAGGTGACCGACAATAACATTCTCCTTCATACCCATGAGGGTATCGCATTTAGCGTTAATCGCAGCCTCCGTGAGCACTTTGGTGGTCTCCTGGAAGGAGGCGGCTGAGATGAACGACTTAGTCTGCAACGAGGCGCGGGTGATACCCTGAAGCACCTGCCGGCAAGTGGCAGGACGTGCGTCGCGGACGGTTACGAGCTTCTTATCCTGACGACGCAGGGTACTGTTCTCATCACGTAGTTCGCGTGCACTGACAATCTGACCCACCGAGAGGGTAGTGCTTTCTCCAGCGTCCTCGACAACCTTCATTCCGAAGATGCGGTCATTGACATCGCTGAAGTCGAGTTTGTTCACCAAATCGCCCTCGAGGAAGCGGGTGTCGCCCGGATCGAGAATCTCGACCTTGCGCATCATCTGACGCACAATGACTTCGAAGTGCTTATCGTTGATTTTCACACCCTGAAGACGATAGACCTCCTGCACCTCGTTGACGATGTATTCCTGCACCTTCATCGGGCCTTTGATGGCGAGAATATCGGCAGGCGTGATGGCACCGTCTGAGAGCGGCGTGCCAGCCTTAACATAGTCGCTGTCCTGTGCCAGAATCTGTTTGGAGGTAGGAATGAGGTAGGAACGCTGCTCACCAGTCTTAGAGGTGATAGTCACCTCACGATTGCCACGTTTAAGTTTCTTGGCGATGGAGACAATGCCGTCGATTTCAGCCACAATGGCAGGATCGGACGGGTTGCGGGCCTCGAAGAGCTCAGTGACACGGGGCAGACCGCCCGTGATATCGCCAGCCTTGCCGAAGGAACGCGGTATCTTTACCATAATGTCACCGGCCTTAAGTTTCTGACCCTGCTCAACACCGATATGGGCACCCACAGGTAGGTCATAGACCTTGAGGATATTACCGTCGTTATCAACAATGTTGAGTGTCGGGTTCTTGGTACGCTGGCGGCTCTCGATGACCACCTTGTCCTGAAGACCCGTCTGGGCATCACTCTCGACACGGAAAGTGACATTCTCGATGACATTCTCGAAGGAGACCTTACCATCAACATCGCAGATGATAACAGCATTATATGGATCCCACTCTGCTATCAGGTCACCTTTAGCCAGCAAGTCGCCCGAAGCCTTGTAAAGTTTTGCACCATACGGCAGGAGCGACGAGAAAAGCGTGATGTCGGTATTCGTATCGACAATACGCATTTCTGCCGAACGCCCCATAACAACATGATACTTGTTACCTTCGCTGTCTTTATAGGGTGTAGAACGAAGTTCATCTATGATGAGACGTCCGTCATATTTGGCCTGCAGGCTCGAGGTAGTACCAATGTTGCCACCAGCCACACCACCGACGTGGAAGGTTCGCAGAGTAAGCTGTGTACCCGGCTCACCGATTGCCTGAGCAGCAATGACACCAACCGCCTCGCCCTTCTGTACCATCTTGCCTGTAGCAAGGTTGCGGCCATAGCACTTGGCACAGACTCCATGCTTTGACTCACATGTAAGAACGGAACGAATTTCGACCTCTTCGATAGGCGACTCTTCAATCTTCTTGCAGATTTCTTCTGTCAACTCTTCACCTGCATGGGCTATAAGCTCACCCGTCTGAGGATGGTAGATGTCGTGTACAGAGGTGCGACCAAGAATCTTCTCACCAAGGCTCTGGACAATATCCTCACCCTTCTTAAGGGCGGTGGTAGGCAGGCCACGAAGGGTTCCGCAGTCTTCCTCATTGATGATGACATCATGGGCCACATCGACAAGACGACGAGTCAGATAACCGGCGTCAGCCGTCTTAAGAGCGGTATCGGCCAAACCCTTACGGGCACCATGGGTCGAGATGAAGTACTCAAGCACGGAAAGGCCTTCTTTAAAGTTGGAGACGATGGGGTTCTCGATAATCTCGTTACCAGCACTACCTGCCTTCTGTGGTTTAGCCATCAGACCGCGCATACCAGAAAGCTGACGAATCTGCTCCTTGCTACCACGAGCACCCGAATCGTACATCATGAAGATGGGGTTGAAACCTTGGTTGTCAGCCTTGAGCTGTTTCATGAGGGTCTCGGTAAGCTGGTTGTTTGTATTAGTCCAGATATCAATGACGTGATTGTAACGCTCATTGTTCGTAATCAA
>ODAJ012182607.1_pt1 | contig 21732 bp, 9 predicted proteins | sample 1539241 | NCBI WGS metagenome assembly ODAJ01 (sample SAMN02144231, study PRJEB22623) | gut metagenome | biome: sheep rumen | host: Ovis aries | place: New Zealand | reverse complement strand
AATTCTCATCGAGTTTTTGGGAAGTACTGGATTCCCTTACCAGTCTCTTCAACTGTCCGAGGGTCAGGGTGATCTTCATATTCTCGGTCAGTTTCATTTGCTGTACAAGTGTCAATAGGTTGTATATATTTACCAACCTCACACCATTTCTTCCCACACTGTACTTGCGAACTTGTATCCGCCAAACACCTTGCTTGCCCTACCCATGGGGGTTTGCGTTGCCAGCTTGGGGCAGCCCAGGCGCTTGAAAGCCTCTTTGGGGATGAACTTGTTTATGTATATGCCGTGCTTCTCGAACACCAACTTCTGGTTGATACTGAACGACTCCCCCTTGCGAATCCAAGTCCCCTTCACATCGAGCCAGATGTCCGCGACCGGCTTCCCCGTTTCATCGTCCGTCCTCACGGACTTCTCATCGATTTTGAACACCCGTGAGAAATAGTCGACTGCCTTCTCCGTATCGAGGAACACGGTTATCCGAAAGTCCGCAGTATAGACGTGCGGGTGGAAAAGGAACTTCTCCTTCGGACGCTTCTTTCCGGGGAACACATAGGGGACGTAAACGAACTTCGGAGACAGGTCGAACGTCGGCGGCTGATACTCGAAGTCCTTCGCCAGTCCCATTTCGACCAGCTCCACCGCCCACGCGAAGGCATACCATTCCTCGTTGCTGTCCACGTCGACAACCTGGTTGTGGACTGTGTCGTTGAACAGTATCTGCTTCTTCTTGCCCTTGTTTGCGCCGGTCTTGTCCGCCTCGACCGGTTCATCCGTTGCCGTTCTTCTTGCGAATCTTTGCATATTCCTTCAAAACCTTCTCTTCTTCTTCTGTTAATTTACTCGGAAAGTCCGCTTCGAGCGACACGATGAGGATTCCCCTGCGGTTCGGCATTCCGATTTTTGGAACTCCGTGCCCCGGTATGGCGAACGACCAGTTGTTCGACGAGCACGGCGGGATGGTTTTCTTCTCCACCCCTCCCAACGGCAGCGGAACCTCCACCTCGCCGCCGAGTATCAAAGTCTCCGGCGGCACCTTCATCTTGAGTATCAGGGTCTGCTGTTCGCGGTGGTATGGGGAATCGTTCTTGATATGGACCGTCGAATATACGTCCCCCGCCTGACCGCCGAGGTGTCCTCCGTTCCCGGCGAACGCAGTCCTCAAAATGCTTCCGTGGTTGATTCCGCAAGGGATGTCTATGCGGACATCCTCGCTGACAATGACCCTTCCCATCCCTGAGCAGACCTCGCACGGATTCGTCAGAATCGCCCCGACCCCGTTGCAGTTCGGGCACGGCTGCGGAATCATCGACCTATCCACGACCTTGCCGGTGCCCGCGCATCGTTCGCACGGAACGGTCCTCTCGGCGCATGTCCCCCTGCACTTCGGGCAGTCGCACTCCCTGGTGACGTGTATCGGGAAGTCGTTGACCCCGCGAAGGGATTGGAGGAAGCTGATTTCGATGCCGATGGAAATGTCGTCGCCGTTCCACTTCTCCCAGCGGGAATGGTTCGTCCGGTAGTTGAAGTGGAATCCGTAGAACGGTCTTTCCCCGACGGAATCGGAGAAATTGTGCGTCAGGTCGTATTCGGCTTTCTTCGCGGCATCGGAAAGGGTGGAATACGCCTCGTTGATTCTGGCGAACATTTCGCTCGCCTGCTTCGACCCGTTGTTCTTGTCCGGGTGCCAGCGCATCGCCAGCTTGCGGTAGTTCGCCTTGATGTCGTCCGCGGTCGCGGTATCCGGGGTAAGACCCAGTATCTGATAATAGTTGTCGTCGGGCATACCCTTATTTTATCATGCCCAAAACGGATTCCATGAGGCTGAATCAACTACTAATTCCGTTTTCACGTTCCCAGTCGACAATGCGTTCAATGGCTTCGTCCGAGAAGTCAAACACCGCACCTTTGAACTTCCGCTGAAGGGTATCGAACGCCGACAGCATTTCGTCTTCCGACTTGAACCTGACCTCCCACCATTCCTCGTTCGGGAGGGAAAGGGCTTTGTCGTGCCCTACTTCCTTGTCAAAGTCTATCTCGTTTCCGTTTTCATCCAGCGGATTGACAATCAGAACGAAAAGCACATCATGGTCGGCGTACTTGTCGGGATTCAGATAATGGGCGAACACGCCTCCGACAGAAGCCTCCCTGCGCTCGACGTATCCGGCTTCCACGCCGTCAATCTCGATATTCTGGTATGTTTTCGGTCTTCCCTCCGTTCCTCCAAAGCTTTCATCTCCGACAGGGCGTATCCTGCTGCTCTTGACTCCAAAGAACTCGCGGAACTCGTTTTCCGATTCGCTCTCCATGACCAGTCTCTTCAACTGTCCAAAAGTGATGTTGACTTTCGTGTTTTCGTCAATCTTTTCATTTTTTCTTTTGAATCCTTCTGCATTAATAGCGCGGAGAAAATCACCGAGTTTATTTCCGGGAACCACGGAATTATCAAACACATCATATTCCTTCTCCGCATAATTCACCGTTCCAACTAAATGGTATTTATAACGAATTTCATAATTCGGAGTCGGAACTTCATTTCTTACGCTCCAATCGCCTTCGTGCCAGTTTTTGTCGTCATACTGGTCTCTAACGCAGTTATCATCACTCATCCCCATAAAAATTAACGCAAGGTCCATGAATTTTGGGTCAATATCCCAATCTTCCTCACGGGGCGGGACATCAAAGAAGCTCCCATCGCTTTCTCTTACAAGTTTCCTCAACTGGGCAAGGGTAAGGGTAATCTTGGTGTTCTCGTCAATCTTTTTCATCTTTTTCCTTCAGCCTTTCGATTGTTCAATTCTACTTGTCCTCTTCTTCGTCCTCTTCGTCCTTCTTGACGATGCGGAACTGAAGCGCGAGGTCGTCCGCCTCGGAGGCAATCTTGCGGAGGTTGTCGCGGAGCTTCAAGACGCCGCTGAACTCCTTTTCGTCGAGGTCGCCCATGTTGACGCGGTTGACCAGCTGCGTGGAAGCGAGGTCGCTCATCACCCTCCACGCGCTCCAGACCCGGTTGGACACGTCGTGCAGGGTCTGGACGACGGACTGGTTCGGGTTGTACGGGGACTTCTTGGCGGTCGGCTTGACCTTCGGGTTGGACGGCTCGTCGTTGATGACCTCGTCCTCCGGGGCTGGGATGACGCCGTCATCGTCCTCCAAGACCTTCGGTCCTGCCAGACCGTCGCGTATCCTGGTGGCGGCTTCCGTGAAGTTCTCCTTCAACTTCTTGAGGACGGACTCGCGCCACGAAGCCGGGCAGCAGTACTCGGTGTGGGGGTGCTTGTGGAAGAACTTGCCGACGTTCTGCGCAAGGTCCATGTCCGCCCCGTCCACGCTGAAGATGCCCTCGTCGCGGTTCAGGTTCTCCGCGCATGCGTTGTATACCATTTCGCAGTATTCCCTGCGGATGTTCTTCGCCCATCCCGCCTCGCAGTAGCGCTTGTCGATGAAATTGCCCGCGTCGTCCTCGCAGACCCGGTTGAATTCGTCCTGCTCCATGAAGGTGGCCGGAGCCTGCTTGTCCGCCTGAAGTGCTTGATTGATAGCGTCGTCCATGTTGAAATGTCCCGTATGAAACTTGTTCAATGTGTATTTACCGACTATCGCCCAGCAATGGACACGGCTTCCAAGTCAATTCGTCCTTGAATTGACTTGCCTGCTCTTTTCTGTGGCTGTAAGGCGGTTCTCGCCTATCCCGAACCGGGTCCGTTCCTCGATTTCGGGGGTCCCCTGCCCTTGTCCTTGCCCGAACATAGCCACGAATCAATCCATTCCCCGAATCCTTTACATATTGGGGAATCAAGACCCGCTCCCTCCCTTGCTCCTTCCTTCCTCCCGCCCCGGCGAAGATTCCATACCATCCTCTCTCCAACGGAACGGAGGAAGTCCCTGATGCCCGTTCCTTCCTTATTGGAAACCTTCTTCCCGATGATTTCCATGAATCTGTCCATCGCTTCCCCGTACCACCTCTGCTTGGCTTCCTCGAACTCCTCCTTGCTCCCGAACAGCCTTCCGCTCACTACGAGTTCGTCGTAGATTTGAAGAGGGGTGGGGAGGTTCTTCCTGATGGATAGTTCTGTGGCTCTGTTGAGGACGTATTGCTCGACGAAGGATTCGGCGACGAAGCCGTACTCCCCCCAGAGCCTTCCCCCGCAGGCATCGGTCAGGCTGTCCATCATCCCCTGGATGGTCTTCTCCATCCTCTCCTTCCCGTATGCGGAGCAGAATGCCGTGGTCGCCTTCTTGAAGGGCTTGTCCCGTCCGAGCATCCTCGCCCTCGCCGCCTTGCTGGAAGGAACGAAGGAAAACACGAGGGTGGGGTTCTTGAAGATGTCCCTGAAATGGTTGTCCCTGAACATCGTCTCGGACATGCATTCCGGACGGAAGGCCTTTTCGTAGAGGTCGATTGAATCGGGGAGGAACACGCCCGTGTTGAGGGCGTAGTTGACCTTGGGTATCGCCGAGGTCGTGTCGGAGGAATGCCAGCTGCCGTCGAAGTGCTGGTCGAACATGTCCTCCTTGTAGGTTTCGTCCGGGTCGCGCAGTTCGGGGACGTTGGGGCGCTTCCTCATCGAGGCGTAGTGCGAGGTGGTGCGGAAGCCTATCTTGGTGTAGTGGGCGACCTTGTCCTTGTCGGACGGCCTGCTCCTCGTGACGTTGATTCTGGCGACGACCTGCTCCCATGGGGCGCGCTTCCTGTTCCCCTCCGCGGCCTCCCGCATCGTGGCGGCTATCTCCGGGAACTTGACAATCACGGCGGCCCTGATTTCGTCCTCGGTGTATCTGTCGCATGGGAGGGCGGTGTAGTTCCTCCCCATCCTGACCTTCTCCACCAGTTCCTTGAACCTGTCGTCCCCGCTCTTCTCCCTGGCGATGGATTCGTATCTGCGGAGAAGGGTACCCGTGGAGAACTCGGTCTTCGTGATTCCGTCGGAGAGCCACCATTTGTCCAGACCGAGGGATTCCGCCATCCTGCGGAGGGCCTTGACCCTCTCCCTGTCCACGAGGAAAAGGCGGCACTCTCCGTAGTCCTTGCTCTTCGTCTTGGCGTCGAACCTGCGGCTTCCGTCGTAGACGAAAACGACCCCGACCTGCTCCAGCCATCTGTATACGCTGGCGACGTTGGCGGGGCTCTTGTAGATTTCGAGGAAGTAGGAGCCGGTCGTGGAGAGGGCGAGTGCGTATTCCCCGCACTTCTTCCACTGGAGGTCGCGGAGCATCGGGTAGACCCTCGAAAGGCGGACCTTCCACTTCCTCCCCCAGTAGTATTTGACGAAATCCTCGTCGATTTCATACTTTCTTCTCGTCCACACGTTGTCGATGATGTGGCGGTAGGTCTTTTCGGGGACCTTGAAGCCGAGGTCGCGATCCTCTTCCGTCGGGGGAGGGATGCAGGATTCGTCCTTGTAGCCGAGGATGCCGTTCGTCTCCTTCAGGACGGCGTCCCTGTATGCCGGGTCGTCCTTGTGCCTCCTTTGGTCCTCGGCGTCCCACGCACGGGCGTATGCGAGCTGGTGCTCATACATCCATTCCGGGTCGTCCGGCCTGAGGTGGCCGAAGATGAGGTCGTCGGCGCTCATCCTGTCGCCGGTATTGATTCGCAGGAGCTCGTCGATGTATTCGGAGTCGGCCTTCCTATGGGACGGCTCGTTCTTCAATGGGATGAATTCGTCGAGGATTCCGTCGATGTCTACGTTTTCGCCGTTCGGGTAAAGAAAAGCCGGACCCCCAGTCACAGAATCGTTTTTTGGAATGCAGAGATTCGATGAACCCATGGGATCCGGCGAAATCGGACCTTTGCCATTATTATAGGCTTGATTGTTTTCAGTCGATTGCAACATCTTGGGTTCTTTCTCTGCATTCCTTCTTTATTTACAATGTTCGACGGATTTGGTTGTCAAACGTCGAACTCGTAAGTTTCATCATATTTACTCTTGTCGTACCATTCCTTGTAGAGGTGCTTCCTCTCCAACGCATGCTTCTTGGAATACTTGTAGGAAAGCTCGACGTCCATCAGCTCGGCATGGTCCTTGTTGGCGCTGAGACGCAAGGTTCTTCCGATGGACTGGATGATTCTCGCCTGCGCCTTTCCTCCGCAGAGAAGCACGATTCTGGCGAGGTTCTTGATGTTGATGCCGGTGGAAAGGATGCTCGACTGTCCGAGGAGGATGTTGCCGTTCGTGGTTTCGAGGGCCGCCCGGATGTTCTCGCGGTCCCTCACGTCGGTCTGTCCGTCGATGTAGAGTACCTGCACGCCGCTTATCCCCTTTTCCGCCACCACACCGCGAAGGTGGTCGTGGAGGTTCGCGCCGAGCTCCAGTCGGTCGAAGAGAATCAGGGTGTTGGTGAGCTTGGTGTTCGGGTCTGCGAGGATGAGGTTGTTCAGCACAGGGGCGAAGATTCTGTCGCAGTTGCTGGAGTACCAGTCCTGCTCGGCAATCCATGCGTCGGACGACGAAATGAACCCGCCGTATTCCGCGCTGTAGTCGTTCATCCTCCACTTGGAGTTCGGGCTGAAAAGGAGGTTTTCGTCGTCCACCACCCGCTTGTCGGTCAGCTTCACCTTGACGATGCGGAGCTGCGAAAGATAGCCCAGGTCCTGAAGGCTCGTCACGGACGCCCTGTAGAGGACCGGCCCGAGGAACCCCTCCAGTCCCCAGCGGTTGTATCCGTCGGCCGGAATGGTGCCGCTGAACCCGACCCTGACCCGGCACTCGCAAAGCTGTTCCTTCAGGTTGACGAACCCGACCGAATCCGGCAGGCAGCGGTGAACCTCGTCTATCAGGAGTACGTCGATGTTCCCTACCTCGGCGAGGTGGTTGTTGCACCAGGCGGAGTTGGCGACGACGATTTTCGCCGTTTTCGCGCATTGGGACATCTTCTTCTTGTCGGCCGCCTTCAGCGCGCCGGAGCACTTGCAAACTTCGTCCTCGCGGTATCCGTAGGAAAGCAGGTCGGTGTAGAACTGCTCAACGAGCTGGATGTTGGGGACGTAGATGAGGGTTCTGGCGTTCGGCTTTGGCAAACCGAGGCTCCAAAGGGTGTAGATGAGGTTGGCGATGATGAAGGACTTGCCGGAGCCGGTGGCCGATTCAATCATCCCCCTGCCGTATCCTTCGGTCAGAATCGACTCGATTGCCTTCTCCTGGTAGTCGCGCATCACCAGCACCTTGTCCTCGGGCATCCTGTCTACGGAAATGTTTGAAATTTGAAGCCCTCCCTTCCCCTGTATCTCCTTCATCTGCCGCATCAGCGGGGAAAGCCATTCGACGGCGTATCTCTTCACGCCGTCGCTCATGCAGAGGAATTCCGACAGGGGCTTGTCCATCGGGTTTATCATCACGTTCCCCTGAATCGCCCTCAATACGGTTTTCAGCATCCCGGTCTGGAAGTAGCCGAACGGGGAGACGGAATACCTGTACTTGTCGTAGGACGAGCCGGAGTACCGGTTCTGGAAGAACTTTCCCATGTCCTCCTCGCGGAACATCTTGACCGTGTATTCAAGGTCGGTCTCCTTGCGGCAGAGCATCCTGAACATCATCTTCTCCGAGTCGTAGACGATGAAGATTCGCTTGTCGGGGTGCTGTTGTATCCACTCGTTCGGGTCGCCGATGTCGTATTCGCGCATACGCATACGGTGTTCCAGGACGAGCTTCCTGCGCTCGAAATCTGCGTTCGTGTCTTTCTGCATGGCTTTTGAAACTTCGGTAAATACAGTTTATGAAAACTGTTCACGCGGCGTTCATCTATTAGTATAGAGCGAAGCGCCCTGAAAATCAAGGCAAAAATGGCACGCACCTACGGAAACAAACACCTGAGCAAGAGGGACTTTCTGACAGCCGGCGCAACGCCGGAGGCGCAGAACGCCCAGGCCAATGCCAAGGACAACGCCCAGGAGCTTGCGTCGCAGGCTCTGGGTTCCGTGAACAAGCAGCTCTACGACTTCATAGCGAACGCCGTCCAGACCAACCTTTCCAACATCGTCCAGTCGGGGACGGTCGAGTTCGAGAAGCTGTCCCAGCAGGTGTATTCCAACATCGTGGATATCGTCGAGGGGAAGATGAAGGACGGCGACATCGCCGACGCGATGATTGAAAACCTCGACATCTACAATGGGGAGGTGAAGCCGGCCGAGGGGGAGACGACAACCCAGACGACCGAAGGGACCGATGCGCAAACTGCTGAAAAGCCGAAGGTTGTGGAGAAAACGGAGAGCGTCGAGGGAAAGACGACGGAGGTCGAGGGGGAAACCACGGAGGTCGAGACTCCCCCGATTACCGTGGAAACGCCGCCGGTCGAGGTGGAGTCCGTCCACGAGGCGGTCACCTTGGAGCAGACCCGCATCCAGCCGACGAGGGAGGTCGTCACGCAGGAGCAGCCGAAGGTCGAGCGGCAAATCGAAGAGAAGACCATCATAGAGCGGCCGGAGGACGAACATCCGGAGCTTCCCGCCGGGTTCTTCGTGGACGAGAAGGAAATGGAGCAGCTTCGGACGAAATTGAAGCTGCTGTTCGTCTATCTCCGTTCGCAGAAGCTGGACATCTTCAAGATTCTCGCGGGCGTGGACGAGGGGTTGATTGGAATCAGGGAGAAGCGGGACGAGATAAACCTTGACTACGAGGAAGAGCTTCGTCGCCGCCAGAACCAGCGCAAGGAGTTCAACAGGCAGGTGGCGTTGGAGAGCGCATGGTACGAGCAGGCGTTCGGGGCGTTGGAGCAGGAGGAGGAAGAGCGGCCGGCGCAGCCCCAGAAGAAGGAAGAGCCGGAGGAAGCGAAGACTGCCGAGAAACCCGTCGAACGGCCGCAGAAAGAACCAATGCCGGTGCAGGAACCCCCGAAGGGCGAACCTCCCGCGGAGAAGGAAGCCGAGCCGACCGTGGAGCGGGAGAAGGTTGTCGAACGCAGACCAGCGGAGGAAGGGGAATCCGAAAAGAAGGAAGGGTCGCAGAAGGAGGAAAAGCCAATCGAGCCGGCCGAACGGAAGCCGGACGAGGGCGAACCTTCCGGGAAGAAGGAGGAAAAGGAGGAAAGCGGCGAGAAGAAGGAAGGGGAGGAAGAGTCCGCCGCCAAGGATGCCGAGAAGGAAATCGTCGAAATCGACGGGGATTCCGCGAAGGACGAGAAGGAGAGGGGGAAGAAGGACGATGGGAGGAAAAAGAAGAAGCCCAACCTAATCAGTCGGGTAATCGGCCGCATACTTTCCCCGTTGAAGGGCTCGAAGGAAGGAGATTTCAAAAAGAAGTTCGTGTTCGTCGTGGTCCCTCTCGGCGACGAGGTGAACGTCAAGCGGAAGAAGGGGATGGACCGGCTGTTGAAGAAGAACCCGCTCGAACAGAAGGAGGAAAAGAAGAAGGACGAGGGGGAAATGCCGAAGAAGGCCCCGCTTCGCCAGAGAATCAAATCCGCTTTGCAGACCGCCAAGACGAGCATCAGGAACGCCCCGAAAAACCTTTTCAAGAAGGCGAAGGAGGCAATCAAGAAGAAGATTGCCCTGTTCAAGTTCAAGCGCGACAGGAAGACCAAGTACTTCAAGTACGTCACCCTGTTCCGGGTCAAGAACAAGAAGGAGCTGAAGCTGTGGGGAAGGGAGTTCAAGTGGAAGCGCGGAACGAAGAAAATCGCCAAGGACTTGGGGATTCAGGGGGATATTCCTCCAGAACACAAGTACGGCAAGGACGAGAAGGATGCCAAGGACGGGAAATCCATACTCGACGAGGAAGACGAGGAGAATCTGACCCTGAAGCAGCTCACCCCGCCGAAGTTGAAGAAGCCAAAGCTGTTCGACAAGTTGTTCGGAGGACTGTTCAAGGGAAAGCATCCTGTACCCGATGAGAACCTTCCGAAGGAGCAGCAGGAGCAGAAGCCTCCGTCTCCCGTGAAGAGGATGGTCGGAATCGCCAAGAAGTTCGTCCGTAGGAAGGTCGTAAAGACCAGGGCGGCGGTGAGAAGGACTTGGAGGAAGGTTTCCGGCAAGGCGAAGAAGGTCTGGAATCGCGCCAGGAAGCGGGTCCGCATCGTTGCGAGGAAGCTGGGAAGGAAGGCCAAGTCGGCTGCCCGGAGAGCCTGGCGCGGGATGAAGCGGTTTGGAAAAAGACTCGGCTTGAAGGCGAGGAAGCTCGGACGCAGGGCATGGAAGGGGATGAAACGCCTTGGAAAGAAGGTCTGGTCCGGCGCGAAGAGGGCAGGAAAAGCCGCCCTCCGTGTCGCAGCCAAGGTCGGAAAGGCGGTCTGGAACGTCGGCAAGAAGGTGGTTTCTGGAGGGTTCAAGGCTATCGCAAAGGGAACGGTCGCGGTTACCAGGGGGCTTGGAAGGGGACTGAAAAGCGCCGGCAAGGCGGCTGCGAAGATTCCGTATGCGGGCGTCGTCCTCGGACCGATTCTGATGGGACTTGGCGTAGGCATAAGCGCCGCCTCCCGAGCATTGAAGGTCGCGTTCAAGGCCGCCGGAAGAGCCGCCAAGGCGGCCGCGAAGGTCGCCGAGAAGGCGTTCGCCTCGTTCATGAAGTCCGTCGCGAAGGGCGCCAAGGGGGCGAAAGGCGTCGCCGGGAGCCTTTCCGGAGTTGGCGGGGCGTTCAAGAAGTTTGGATTCAGGGGGCTGTTCACCCAATTGGGCCGCGCGATAAAGGGGTGGACGTCCAGATTCATCATCAACGGATTCGCCAAGAAGGCGATGTCGGGAATCAAATCCCTTGGAAAACGGGGATTGAAGCTGAAGGAGCCCGCATTGAAGTTGAAGGCGAAATGGGGCAGCTCCAAGATAAGGAAGGAGTCAATCGAGTTCCTGAAGGGAATCCATAGGAAGGGAATACATGCCGTCAAGGGGGCGCTGCGAACCAGTTTCGCTTGGATTACGAGCCTGATGAACATGATGGGAGACGGAATGACGAAGATGCTCAGCACCCTCGGAGAGCGCATTTCGACAATCGGCTCCGTCGGATTGAAGGGCTTCTTGAAGGCGTTGTTCAGCCCCGCGTTCCTGGTTCCGCTGGGGCTTACGCTGCTGTTCTTCTTCCGCGAACGGGTGTTCGGCTGGCTGAAGGGACTCGGTGAAATCACGTTCAAGGGGATATTCTCCGCAATCAAGGGGATAGGAAAGGTCGTCTGGACCGGGCTGAAGTTCGTCTGGGGCGTGCTCAGCGGAGTAGGAAAGTGGATTTGGAGCCAGAGCGACCCGAAGAGACGGTGGTCGGTAGGATGGTTCATGACGCACGGAGTCGGGCTTGCAATCAAGTTCATCCGGTCGATAAAGAAATACTTCCTGTCCCTCGTCCCCGGCGGCAACGGCAGCGCGTTCATGCTCGGCATGGCGCTCGGCGGCTATCCGTGGCCGTTGTACGGAGCGATGATTTACGGGGCGGTCAAGGCCGGCGTCCTGAACGTGTGGAAGTTCATAAAGCAGTACATCCGCACCGAGCTCGGAATCCTCCTGTGCTGGCTTCCAGAATGGCCGGTCGACCTGTTCGGAAAGGTGATGCGCCTTCTGGGGCTCGGCGACGTCGACCCGTTCTGGAAGAAGTCCGCTCCGACGCTGGAAGACGCGTTGACCAAGGTCGAGGACAACGAGTCGAAGGTCAACAAGCTGGTCGTGAACCTCAGCGCGGCGAACCACATCAATCCCGTCTTGAAGCAGGTTGGACTGCCGGACCTCAACCGGTTCAACAAGTCCGTCACCGCCAGGGTGAAGGAGGCGAACGCCGACATGGAGAAATACGGCAAGTTCATCCAGGAGTCATCCGTCGCCCTGACCGACAAGAACAAGGCGCCGGGCGTCGCCCCGACGTTCTACGGAAGCCCCGCCGTCGCGGAAGCCCTGCTCTCCGTGTTCTTCTTCAAGGACCCGCTCACCGGGCAGATTCTCTCCCTGATACCGAAGTCCAACATAGCGGGCGTCGTCACCGGCATACAGAACCTCGTCCTCGGCGCGGTCGAGAAGAACGACCCGTATGCGCTGGTCGACGCCAATACGGACGTTCTCAACTACTTCGACTACATGAACCGCGGTCGCGGAAACGCAATCGCCACGATAACGGAGAAATACACCAAGTTCATTGACAGGCTGAGCAACGCCGAGGGCGACAAGCAGCGGGAGATTGCGGAGGACTTCACGAAGGGGATGAAGAACGGAGACTTCACGAACGAGGCATTGACCAACGTCCAGCTGGACATGATGGTCAAGCAGGGAACGGCAAGCACCAACCAGACCTCGCAGACGCAAATCGAGGGTTCCGGGGACAACGTAGGACGCGGAAGCGTCCGCAGCAAGGGCGCGATGTCGCTCGTCAACGCGAGCGTGTCCGCATCCTCCCTTTCATCGACGCCGAAGATTCATCCTTCCCTCGGAACGGACACCAAAATCAAGAACATGAATGATTTTGTTCTGACGCCGGACGAGCTCGGGCGGCCCAGCAGGAAGCCCCCGGAGCCGGACGTCGTCAGCAAGCGAAAGAGCTGGGAGAAGTACAAGGAGGAGCGCAACAATCTCATCCGACAGGGCAAGTCCGACTCCGAACTCAAGGCGCTCGGCTACGGAATGGATGCAAGGGAGTGGAGCAGGAACTACGACGCGCAGAAGGAGAAGGAGCTTCAGAAGGACGGAAAGCAGGTAAATGCGAAGCCGCCCGCCGAGGGAGGCATGCCCGTCGTCAAGCTGGGCGAACCGAAGATTCCGAAGATTGTCCTTCCGGAGGTCAAGTTCAAGGAGCCGAAGAAGCAGATAAAGATAAGCCTTCCCGGACTTACGAGGGACGTCAAGCAGGGGACGACCGAATACAAGCTCTACGACATGGGTGTGAAGCAGGCGGAGAAGGAAGCCCAGCTGAAGCTGAAGGACAAGAAGGCGGCGTGGAACAAGTACAAGGAGGAGAGGAGCAACCTGATTCGGCAGGGCAAGAGCGATGCCGAGCTCGCCGCGCTGGGCTATGGGCTGAACGCGAAGGAATGGAGCCGCAAATACGATGCGGAGCAGGCGGAGAAGGAGCGGCGGGATGCGGAGAAGCAGGCGGCGGGGGACGACGTTCCAGCCGACGAGCGGGAGAAGGACAGGCAGGAGAAGTCGATGGACAAGGAGCTTCCTTCCGCCGACAAGCCGTTGAGGATTTCGGAGAAGCCTGGGGATTTCACGGGTCTTATCGACAAGATGAACAAGCTCCACACGGGCTTGAAGTTCGCATTCGACGGACTTACCACCGCGTCGGTCCTCCCGAACCTCGGCATCGTCAAGGGGAACGGGAAGGTCGTCCCGATTGGGGAAAGGAATAAGGGGCGGAAGAAGCTGTCGATTCGCGCGTGGCTGTCCTCCTTGAAGGACAAGGCGAAGGACATCAAGGACGTAATCGGGCTGAAGAAGGACAACGACAGGGACATCCTGGACAAGACGAAGTCAATCGCCGAGATGATGGCAGAGCCTCCGAAGGAGGAGCAACTCACCGTGAAGGACAATCCCAAGGAGCAGGAAGCCGTTTACAAGAAGGCGGGGGTTTCCCTTGTCTCCGACGCGCAATGGGTTTCCGCAACCGAAGCCCACAAGCTGGAGGAAAAAATCATCCAGAACGCCAAGAGCGTCAGGGACATCATCGAGGGACTGATGATAATGGGCGACAACCTGGACAATGCAAAGATAGACCTCCACGAGTCGTTGGAGAAGATTCGCAAGAACCCAATCGGGGAGGTAATCAGCCTCCCGCCGAGGACGATGCCCGCACCGTTGCAGATTTCGATACCCGGAGACGAGCCGGACTACGACCCGCTGCCTCCGCTCTAATGCGCGGGGAACGTCCTGATTTGGTGCCAGCCGCGCTCCGGGTTCTTCGGGTTGGACGGCCCGAAGATGAAGATGCGGTTGTGGCAGGTGATGACCGCGTTCGTCCCGTCAAAGTAGTAGCTGATGATTTTGTCGCCGTTCGTTCCGCCCGAATACAGACGGCGGCGCGTTTCTCCGGCGTATACCGTGAAGGTCGTGCTTCCGGTGTTTGCGACGATGGTGATGTAGTCCCTGGTGGGGACCAGGGGATACTTCTGCTTCACCTTGTAGTGGGATTCCTTCTTTTCGGCTATGATTCGTATCATCAAGTGTATTTACCTCGGTTTTATCGGTCTGAACGGCGGTAAATACAGTTATTGAAGCATAAACCATGAGCGAACCGAGAGACAACAGAACCAACATCAACGACGGACCCATCGCTTTCGACCACTACATCAGTCTGAACAGGGCGGGGCTCGAAGCTTTCTTCCGCTCCATGCTGAAGCCCGTCAACGACAACGACTCGGATTCGAGCGGAAAGAACTTCATCGTGGAGGAGAATTTCTCTCTCGAACCGCTTAAACGGCTGTATTTCCAAGATTTCTACAAGTCCTTGCTGTCCACGGAGAAGCTGTATGGCTTGGTGAAATACGACAAGTTCGACAACGAATGGGGAAGCAAGAAGGTTTTGTCCAACTCCGTGAAAATCAAGGGGAATACGGACAATACGGAGCTCAACGCCGCCATAGATGCGGTCATGGGGCGGATGAACGAGGTGGAGATAGATGAATCCCACTTCCACTCGACAATCGAGTTCACGGAGGGGAACAGGAACAAGGGGCTATACGACTACGGAAAGCTGCCGACGGTCAACGCGAGCGGAGAAATGTTCCAGCTCGGGCTTCTGGAGCAGGTTTTCAAGGAGGAAGAGGCTCTTCTTCTGGAGGACATCAGGAGGGAGAACCGCATCATAAGCTACCAGACGATTGCAAGGAGGCTGACCGAGCTGTTCGCAAGGCTCTCCAACATCCGTCTTTCGATGCTGTTCTGGACGGACAAGGTGAACAACTACTCCAAGCAATGGGCCGTCGCCGCACTGGACATCTTCTACAATCTGCTTTCGAGGATGTCGGAGGCAAGGAGGCTGAACGTCAAGCTGACGGAAAACGTCCCGGTGATAGACATCCTGTTCTGGATTGACCATACCGGTTCGATGATTGAAGTCATTGGAGACGTGCAGCAGACCGTGAAGAACATGGCGATTTCGTTTGCGTCGACAACCGTAAGGGTCGGATTCACGATGCACGGTCCCGGCAGGGCTGATCCTCTTTGGGTTGGCACGAAACGACCCAGCTACATAAGTAAGGATTTGGTCACGAGGCTGAATGCGTGGGCCAATCAGTCCGAAGACAAAATAAGAGTGTGGCCGGTTCTTCCGTTTACGAACGACTATTCCGAAATCGTGAACTTTTTTGGAGGAAGGATAGTTGCAAAAACATACAACGGCAAGACGAAACTTTACGGGCTTCCACCAGGAGGAGCGGTATCGTGGGGAGGAAATGAATATGTGGAAGGACTGCAGGGTGTTGTTAGGGGCGAATACGTCAAGAGCAACGGAACAAAGGCTCCAATCACGGAAGACATTGATGTTGTCTGGTCGGACATTCCGGGGTCGTATCGCAAGGTGATTCTCATTTCGGACGAGCCGAACGACAACTACATCAACATATCGCGCCAGTTCCCGCTTGCGTATCACAGGGACGAGAACAAGCGCATCAAGCTCAAGGAGACTCCCTATGCTTTCTATGGCTGCGCCTACAAGGTAGATTCGAACGGAAAGCTGAACATGATTACCAGGAGGTCGTACAAACTCATTCCCCGCGAGGACAAGCCGGGTTTCTATACCTGGGAGCCGTTGTGGGAAGGCGTGTGCGGACAGGTGAAAATCGGAAACAGGTGGTATTACTACAAGGCCGCCGAGTTCGTTGTGAACAGTTCCACAGGGCCTTGGACGAACACGTACAACCGCGGGTATGCGAACGTGGAGAGCAAATGCAGCATAAAGTTCACATACTATACGCAGACTACGGGGAAGGTTTCGGACATAGTGAAAGGAGACGTTGCCACAACAACAATCTCCGATATTTACTTTCATAGGTCGGCGGTGGACGCAGGCGCATACGAGCAGCAGGAAAAGTATTTCAAGACGAACTGGCATATTGGAAGCACCGGACATTATGAACCGAAAACAATGAAACCGTCGGCTGGCTATATGCATCGCATTGAAGCGCTGAACTCGGTCCGCGTGACCTGCGATATCTGGGGGTTCGACATGTCGCTGCTTCAAACAAATCCGAGCGTGATAAACTGGAAATATGTCAATGCGAAGCCGCACGATGTCGACAATTCGTGCGTCGACCACTGCCCGAACCACTGGGACTGCTGCTATTTCGCTACGGCCGGATTCGATTACGCCAATTATAGAATACCGAACAAGAACGGAGGAGTATCGAATCCGAAAACAACCAGTCCGGAAAACATAGACTCTTTCGCGCAGGCGTTCACGTCTACTCACACCGACCTTTATTGGATGTTTTGGAAGAGTTCCGACCCGGCCGACTATCACGAGTTCTTCAGCGAGACGGCCAAATACCGCATCAAGGAAGACATCATAAAGAAGATAGACGGGCATGGAGCGCATGCCGAGTTCACCGAGCTCAGGCAGGTAGACGCCGTTGTCGAGCAGGTGAATAAAATCCTTCTGGAGGCGGTTCTCTTCTCTGCGAAATACTATGCCCGCGCGGCGAGGCTGAACAAGACCTACGCGGACATGGTGCGCCCCTGCGTTTTCGTTCCGAACCTCGTGTCGGCGATGATGATGATTTCGCAAAGCAAGGCGGAGAAGGACAAGACATCCGGCAAGACCGCGCCGGATTGGACGAACGCTTCCAAGACCGGGCTGCTCGATACCGTGATAGCCAATGATTCCGGCAACTACAAATGGTTCGGTCGCACGAACGAACCGAGGAAGAACAGCGGAGGAAACATCATTGTTCTTCAGGACGGGATGTATGGGAGCATAGACGAAACCCAGAACGAAGCGTTGAGCTGGGGAGGCGACTACGTCGAGTCCCTGACCGGAATCCATCTGAAACTGATTGACAAGCCGACCGGGGAAGGCTGGTCGTCCGGCACTTCATGGACCGACGACGATATCGAAGCCGCATTGACGAAGGGGTTTGAAATCCTCGCGGATGCGTTCACGGAGTGCTTGAACGACGGAGAGACGATGAAGGTTCTCGACATGACGACGAATCCGCCTACCCCGACGAACTTCCCCGAGCTGCTGAAGCAGAGGGGAGACAAGAAGCCTACCGAGTCCGGCGCTCTCGCGAACATAGGCGACCTGCAATGCTCGTTGGTACTTGAAAGAATCATCGCCAAGGTCTATCAGGCGTTGAACGTCAGCGGATGCTCGTATTTCATCGGGAATGTCCCCAAGCTGAACATGGACTTCGCATTGAGGTTCCTGACCGACCAGACGATTTCGGACAAGAACGACCTCACCGCATACCGCAAGACCTATTCGGACGTGGTGGAATATGCGAAGAGGGCCAGCGCATGGAACGGCGGAAGGAACAAGTTCGACGCCGATACCGTATACACCCTCGACAACGTTGTCACGAAAACCGTTTCCGGGACAAGGGTTCTGAATCCGTCTTTCGCATATCTGCAGGAGGACTGGTCGCTCTGCCCATACAGGTTCAACGGGGACGGGGGACAAGGAACGCCGAGCGGGATAGCGGAGACCGCCGTCGGGCATGACAACGACTATGGAGTCTATTATTCGGAGATAGCCCCGACCTGTCCGTTCGCTGAGACAGTCGCGCCGGAGGCGGGCCATGAGGGTGACCCTCCGTGCGACAGACCGCACGGATGCTCCCTGCACACGTTCTATGAGGTTTCCAGCGAGTCGGAGAAAAATGCCCTGCTTGCAAAGCTGAATGGCGTTCCCTCTGTATGCCCGTGCGTCGCGTTGGTAAACGGAATCCGCGCGCAGCTGAACAAATCCCCCGAACGAATCCCATACGAGAACGGTTCGCAATACATACACGCCCTCTTCAAGAACATCCAGAACGGAAAGCCGGTCGACACCAGGCAGGAGGAGGAGAAGTCAATGGGCTACAAGTCCAGTTCCTTGATTTACGAGCACATAACCTATCCCGGCGAAACGCCTCCTTCCCCGGAAGAAAAGCCGCCGACCTACAAGGACGAAACACATTCCAACGTCCGCCTTGTGTATATCGACCACCTGATTCGGCTGTGCCAGGACCTGTTCATGGTCAACATGGACATAGCGTTCGAGGAGCCATACCTGAAGACGAAGGTGGAGCAGGCAGAACGCCACTACTACGGTTCAGCGGACTACGGCTCGTTCGAACCGGTGAGCTGCTACCGTTTCAGCAATTTCCACGCCATGAACGACAAGGACGAGCGGAGCGCCGCGGCGGGGACGTATCGGTTGAAGTATTTTGCCAGGACCGTCGGCAACCAATGGGTCACGGCGGTCAACAGGGACCTGTCCGGCGAAACCTCCCGCTCCAATTCAATCTGGTCGAGAAGCGAAACCCTTGACAACGAAAGGAGGGTTCCGGGGACTACGAAGCTGGAGAGCCAGTCCTGCTATCCGTATTATTTCAGCTACGCCAACAGTGGAAACTATCCCTACATGGGTTCGTCCGACGAGATACGCAGCGGCATCATAGACCCTGGGAAAACGAGGTCGATGGACATCTGCCGGTCGAACCACACCCACCCGTTCTACCAGATTCACCTGATGGACGAGCTGAACGGAGTCGTATCCGACGGCAACAAGGCAACCTCGCTGTCGACCTTCGAGGTATACGTCAAGCGGTTCAGACCGATTTTCCTCCCGAACGCGAACGACCTGTTCGTGAGCCACGACCGCGACCCTTTGAATCCGAGCGACAACAGCAAGTCCCTGCCGGTAAACGGCTGGTCGCTGATTCCGCACAAGTATAGCGCCGATGCGCATTTCAGCAAGGATGCAATCATCATCCCGACGAACTTCGGCAGCAGGAACTCCCCACGCGGCGACTGGTTCCACGAACTGGACTATGCGTTCCACAAGGCGGTGTTCCAGGATTCCGACAAGAAGATTGTCCTTTGCGGGTTCTACGACGAATCGCTCGACGGCACGGTGAACATCGACAACGTGAACCTGGTCGGCAAGGAGCTCGATGATTTCGCAAAATACCGCTGCAGGGACTGGATGTATCCGGCCTCCATGCTCGCCCACTGCCACACGAGCGGCGACAACGGGGCGTTGGCCACGATTACCACCGCCGTCCAGGAGATAATAAACGCCGACACGAACCCGGCGGACGGGGCGAACGACTGGACGCAGGGCGCGAAGGACAACATCGTTGTGACCAAGGAGGGAAACCAGACAAAACTGTACGTCTCCAAGAGCAACCTCAACCGCTTCGACCCGTTCAAGTGCATCGATTCGAGGGTGGGACAGACGACGGCGTTGAACGCCAACTGGCTCTATATCACGACGCGCGGCGCGGGAGGGGGCGTGGAGGCGTCCCAGTGCATGTATCCTCTTCCGTGGGTGTTCTTCCATTCGTCACGCGGAGACAAGGGCTACAAAAAAACCCCTAACTGGTACCACGGACTGGGGGACAGGGTGACCACGAACCACGAGACGAGCTTCAACGACGGTCAGCCGAATGGAATGAGGTTCTTCGCGGTGGATGCTGTTCTTTCACAGAACCCGGTCAAGATGAAGCTGTTCGGAAGGTCCGACACCGAGGTGAACGCCAAGGCAAACATCTTCAGCAAGGGATTCTACGACCCGTCTTGCTGCGGCACGAAGGAGACCTGGCACACGCACGGGAGCGCATACTACGGATGGGCGAATGGTTCCAACAACAAGGACGGCCCGAGGCCGGACAAGTATTATCTCCAATACGACAGCAACGGACGCAATCATGTGACGGGCGGAACATCCCTTACGTCGTCCGTTGCAAGCGGTCAGTATTACAGCTATATCTCCGGCTCGGTAAAGACTGCTCCGTTCGCCGACAAGAACGATACAATCGTGAGGACATTGAAGGGGAAGCCGATGACATGGTCGCTGTGGAACGTCATACGCCACTCCCTCTACTGGTGCTACAACGTCCGCGACCTGGACTACGACCCGAACAGGATAGGATGCACCGTCGACAGAAAGACGATGGGTGCGTCGAACGAGGAAATCGAGTTCAAGACCGGGCAGAGCATCCGCGCCATGTACAAGGAGTGGTATCAGAGGTTCACCTACAATGGACAATACTGTTCAAAGTCCATTCCAATCAATCCTGCTACGGGTGTGCAGGATGGAAAGAATGTCGCATGGCCGTACAAGGTAAACCCGGACGACCCGTCCAACTATCTAAACGCACAGAGGCTGATGAACGGAGCCGGAACATCCATAGCCGGCGGGACGTGCAAGATTGAATGGACCAACCTCGTCGCAGACATGAGCATCATCTACAACGAGGTGTCGGACACGCACAACTCGTGCCTTACGATGTATACCGGCGGGCATCCGAACTACAGTTCGGGCTATACGGACAGCGCGTCGCAGGAGTTCAGAGGGCCGCACGGAGGAAACGACTCCGGCATCTGGGTCAGCGAAAGACCGTCCATTCCGTCGAGCTGGGCTCTCACCGGAGCCGTTCCGAATTCATCCAATTCAAGGCCGTTCAGGTATGCGTTGAGCGGCGTCGACATGTGCCGCAACTTCATGGCGCTGACCTATCGCGGATACAACTCCCCCATACCGGACAAGGCATACGGGGGAGGAGGCGTTCCAAAGTTCCAGCCGCACAGCAGCCACCCGAAGGAATTGAGGGTTTCAAGGGAAATCAGGACGATAAATTACGGCGGAAACCCTCCGACGATTCTCACCAGGTCGACTTACAGTACGGACGGCACGGAGTTTACGAACAACAATGTCCGGCTGAAGGACATCTACCCACCGACTGAGGAGAACGACACGGAAGGCTGCGACTCCAACTTCCTTCAACGGCTTCTTCTCCCAATCTACCCGAACTGGGAGGACTTGCACGACAGCAACGGCGTTCCCCTCTACCCGGATTCCGTTTCGGACGACGACATGAAGAAGATTGTCTTCTGCGTCGCGCCGATAACGTATTACAACGGGCTTGCCAGCGGAAACGACGACGGAAAGCAGATGGGCGAGCGCATGATGGCGTTCTGCATAACGCAGTTCTTCATGGGGGAGGATGCGGAGAAGATGACCTCCGTCCTCGACACGGAGTTCTTCAGCGGAATCGCGTATCCGAACGTCTCGGTCGTCGCTCCGACGCTCGGGCACGACTACAAGCCCGGAGACCCGGCGTGGGGGCAGGGGCTTGTCACGGCCGGCAACTGGAAGCCGGAGAAATGGAACAGGCAATCCTAGCCGAAAAGAGTAAAATAAAACAAGGCAAAGAACATGAGCAAGATTGTAGAACACATCAAGAACGAACGCACGGACGAGGAAGTCCCTGCGAAAATCAGCATCAGCTCCATCGCGGGGCTGAGGGAGGTCGATACGCTGGAGGACGGTTCGCTGTTCGAGATAAGCGCAATCACGAAAATCGACAAGAACGACCCGGTCAACGACAAATACAGCTCCCGCTCCGTTTCCTGGAAGACCATCATGTCCAAGCTCCAGGGGACTTCCTTCATCAACTTCAACCAGCTCTACCGCGAGCTGCGTTTCGGGGACGTCTCCCTTTCCGACATCGAGGACGACACGCAGACGACGGTCTACCGCTATCTCACGGAGACTTCCGGCGACTACAAGTGGGCGGGAACCGGCGCATGGGCGTTGCCGAACAAGCACAACGAGAACGAGCCCTGCGTGTGGGGCGACGTCTGGACTCTCACGAACGGGGAAGCCCTGCTCAGCCAGTGGCTCGACG
>ODAJ012185188.1_pt1 | contig 21734 bp, 13 predicted proteins | sample 1539241 | NCBI WGS metagenome assembly ODAJ01 (sample SAMN02144231, study PRJEB22623) | gut metagenome | biome: sheep rumen | host: Ovis aries | place: New Zealand | reverse complement strand
TCTGTCGGCGATGATGCTCAAGAACGGCGAAGTTGTGACGCTAGTCTCCTCCATTATCGACGCCAACGATTTCTATCGTCCCGAACATCAAGCCATCTTCCGCGCAATCGTCAAGATTTTTTTTGAAGGCACTCCGCCCGACGTGCTTGCCGTCGAACAAGAGCTACGTAAAACAGGAGAAATCGATAAAATCGACCGCGCCTATCTCTTATCGCTCGTCGACTTGGAATTTACCACTGCACGCGCAGAACGCCAAGCACGCACCGTCAAAGAGAACTCCAATCGCCGCCGATTGATTGAGACGGCTCAAATCATCATCGACAACGCTCAGAATGAGAGGCGCACTCTCACCGAGCTCATTGTCGACGCCCAACGCTCATTTGACCGAATTAGCCGTGATGCGTTGCCCTCAAAGCGGACGACCTTCGCCGACTTCTTTGCCAACGACTTCGACTCCGAGATTGAACAAATTAAAAACTACGCCAATCGTCTTACAGATTTTAATAATCTCGACGCCGCGCAGTTCTTCAGTCCGGGTCTTTACGTCATTGGCGCAACTCCAGCTGCCGGCAAGACCACCTTCTGTTGGCAAATGCTCGAACAGCTGGCACGAAACGGGGAGTCATGCATTTACTGTAGCTACGAGATGAGCCGTCTTGAACTTTTCGCTAAGTCTCTCGCTCGCGAACTCTTCAAGCGTGTTCCTGTCACCGATTTGACTGCCGCCAGTATTCGTCGTGGCGCACGCTCTGTTCAACTTGATAACATTCGCACTGATTTTGCCGAGTCTAAACTCAACTTGAGCGTTTTGGAACTTCAAGACGAAACTGTCGACGAACTGTTGATGTTGCTCAAGCCTCTTTGCTCCGATAAAACCAAAGCTCCCGTCGTCTGCCTAGATTACTTGCAAATCGTCCCGACCTCCCGCGAATCGACCAAGCTTGGCATCGACGACTCCGTTCGCAAGCTCAAAAAGTTTCAGCGCGACACCAATACCACTTTCATCGTCATCAGCTCTTTCAATCGGACGAATTACGCGCAGTCGGTATCGTTCGAGAGCTTCAAAGAGTCGGGCAATATCGAATACACCGCCGATGTCGTCTGGGCTTTGCAACTCTACGTCATGAACACTCTCAAAAGCTACAACAACATTGCCGATACTCGCAAACGCATCGACGACGCCAAGAAACAGCAACCTCGCCAAATTCACCTCAAGTGCCTCAAAAATCGCCAAGGCACCAACTACGAGTGTTTCTTCAATTATTTTTCCGCTCACGATTGTTTCGTGCCTTGCTCCAAGGATGACTTCAAGAACTGCGATTCCGATCTTGACGATAACATCGCCGATTTTATGCCTTGAAAAAAAATACCCTTTGTTAGAATACTTTCGACAAAAAAAACCAACAAAGGAGCGGAATCAACGAAATCCATTCGTGAATCCCACCTTGATTTTAATGGATTACGCTTCTTCTGTAAAGGAGTAGATACCATGAAAAACATTCAACTCTATCCTGCTAAAACTCTCGTATTTCCTAACGACTGCTTTGCCAAGCGGCTCTTCAACCTCACCGAAGACGACTACCGTCAAGCCATCGAAGAGCGCAAAATTTTGGAAGTCGACGAAAAACGCAATCACAGGAAGTTCGGCGATGTTATCACCCCATTCAGAATCCGCGTCGACGACCAAAACGACTTCACTCTCTCCGAGCCGCTTGAACAATTCCACTTCGCTGTTCTTTGCGCCTGTATCAGCGAATGGAACGCGGAGAACCGCTACACCACTCCTTCTATCATCTACCGAGCTATCACCGGCAAAATTGCCAGAGGCGACGCCGAACCCAGCAAAGATCAGCTCGCCGACATCCTAGCCGCCATCGATAAGCTCATGCGCACTCAAATCGCCATTAATATGACTAATTCTTGTGAGAACCTCAAGTACAACGGCGGCAAAGCCTACAAGATTATATCCGCCATTCTTCCTTCCAAACGCGTCACCGAGACCACCATTAACGGCAAAGAAACCACTGTCATTTCTTTCGACCGCGAATCTCCCATTTGGGAAATCGCCGCCGACGTGAAGAACAATCAAGTCTTGTCTTGCGACTCCGCTCTGCTCAACGTTCCCAACCAACAAAATACTCGCATGAATATCGCCGTCAAAACTTACGTCCTGCGTCGCGTACTTGAAATTCTTGCTCACCCCAAGCAAATGGTGCCCATCATCACTTTCGCCGACGTTTTCCAAAAGTGCCGCCTTGAAAGTGCCAGTCGCGATAAGAAATGTGACGCTCGTAAAACCATTCTCGTTTTCTTCGAGCACTTAAAAACTCAAAAACTCGTCGAAGATTTTCAACTCAATAATCGCGGCGCAAGACCCTATTCCATTTCTTTCACTCGCCCCAAAAAGTAATTCTGAATCACCGCTTCTGCCGAAGGTCGACGTAACTTCTGTTACCGACTTTCGGCTCTTTTATTGAGAATACCCGCTTTAAATGAGAATGGCGTTCTGACGGGCACTGCCAATACGCCGACGTTGCACTGCCAATACGCCGACGTTGCACTGCCAATACGCCGACGTTGCACTGCCAATACGCCGACGCTCGCATATGGTAAATAGGGGGTAAATCGCGTCAGAACGCCAAATTCGCCGCTTCCCATTTTCCTATAGAGATCTATATATAAAATAGATCTCGTAGCGACGGCGGACGCGCTACGCGCTTGCCGCACTACGCCGAAGGGCTGCGTACGGCACCGCCTACAGATTACAGAAAAGAAGAGAAGAGGAGTAAGTGAATGATGCGATCGCGTCCGACGGAAGCTACGAGATCTCCAAAATAAAAAAAAGGAAAGCCTGCCGAATTTTCTAATTTAAAACAAAAAAGAATTATGGTAAAGTAAACTCAATTACAAGGAACAATGGGAACGAAAATCTCTACAAGCAGCGCAATGAAATTGAACGATTCTTTCATCAATTAAAACGTTTTTATTCTTTTAGCCATGATTATTGATTATTTAGTGTGAACACACCATAGTTTGCACATTCGTCACCGTTAGGAACAACACTGTCACATATGAGAAGATAAAAAAAATAAAAGAGTCTCGATTTGTTGTCAAGGCTCTTTTATGCTGAAAGTAGATGATTATCTTTTGACGAGTTTGGTGCCACTGATTTTGTAAGAATCGCCGTTGATGTTAAAGCTCGTGGCAGTGAAGTCTTTGAGAGTAATTGCGCTTGCTGTGGAGCCGACCTTGAAGTAAATTTCTTTCTTGGATTTATTATAAGAGGCATTGAAAGTTCCGGTGATTTGGAGTAGGTCACCGTTCTCGAAGCCGTGGATAACATCCTTTCCGTCGCCGCTCGCGTAAATGAACGTGTCTTTGCCAGCGTCGCCCCAAAGATGGTCGTCGCCTTTGCCACTGGTAAGAGTGTCAGCACCTGCGCCGCCACGGAGACTGTCGTTGCCAGCATCGCCGAAGAGATGATCATTACCGGCGTTGCCAAGGATCGAATCGTTGTTTGCGCCGCCGTAAATCCAATCAACGTTTTTGCCGCCGCTTAACTTGTCGTTGCCTGTGCCGCCATTGATCGTAACCTTCAGACTGCTGACCGTGACGACATCGTTGCCCGCGCCGCTGTCAATCGATGCATTATTCGCCGCGACGATGAGGGTGTCAGCTTTGCTCGTGCCGATAAATTTCTTTTTGCTCATGTTGCCGGTTAAATTGATTGAGTAACTGCCGTTGTTCGACTTGACGGAAGTTTTCGCGCCGAGGACAGAGGAATTGAGCGTAACGATTTTGCCTTTCGTGGTGATTGAACTTGCTTTAACGCCCTTTGCTAAGTTAGTGAGCTCCATGAGAGGCGAGCCGTTCTTTTTCGCGCTGTAAACGACGGCATTATTTTTGACGGTGTAACCTGCAGTCGTGTCGAAGCGAAAGACAGCAGTTGTGCCGCTGACATTCCACGTTGCCACTTTGGTAACAGGCTTGAGAGAATCGGCAACTGCGACAGTGTACTTGAGACCTTTGGCAACGCTGACTGTCGGAGCTTTTGTCGTCAACACGCCGGAATTTTTGAAAGTGATTTTGTAAGTGCCGTTGGATTGTTCGGCGACAGTGATGCCCTTCTTGACAGTCGACAAATTCGCGGAAGTGTTGAGATTTTTGATAGTGATCGCCTGACCGCCGGTCGCTGTAATGAACGAAGTTTTTTTGCTGCTGATTTTGTAATAGCCGCCAAAAGTTGTCGTCTTATAAGTCGCAGTGCCTTTGCTCACGACCGAGAAATTTCCGGCAGTTTTCTTGGCTGAAGTCGGAACGTCTTTGGCAAGTGCAAGGGTGTAGTCGCCAGTGAGTGTAACCGCTTTTCCGTTGAGCGACGCGTTGCCGATTGTGACTTTCTTGCCGCTGACAGTGACAGCCGAAGTGTTTTTCAAGCCCGTGACGGTGAATTGTGAGCCGCCGGTCTTCGCCGTATAGTTGAGCTTGTTGCCTTTGAGCGTGTAGAAAGCTGAAGTTATCGGCGCGGTGTAAGTGAACGATGAATTTTTCTTTGTCCAACTGGCATTGGTAGTCGTAGCCTTCGTGCTGACGGAACTGTCAATCGCAAGTTTGTAGGTGATCTTGTTGACATCGTCAGCAGTGTCGTTGACGAGCGTGACAGATTTTCCGTCCAGAGCTGTAGCCGAAATTGTCACGACGCCTTTCGAGTCGACTTTGATGCCGGTGTTAGATTTTGTCGGGTTGGCAGAAGATTTAAGACCAATGATTGAGAATTTGTCTCCTCCGACTCTCGTCGTGTATGTGATTTTTTTGTCGGTCGCAGTATAAAATGCTGGAGTGTAAGCTCGGGTGTAAACGCCGCCGACAAAACTTGCAGCAACGGTTTTAGGCTTCGTATAGCCGTCGAGTTGCAACTTGCCTTCGCCAGTGAGTGTGACATTGCCAGTCGTCAGATCATCGGCTTTGATTTTGAAAGTTGTGACGCCGTTGGAGTACGTGGGAGTTATTCCGGCGATCGCGCTGTTTTTGAGTTTCAAAGATTTTTTCAAACCCGCGATGGTAATTTCTTTGCCGCCGCTCGCCGTAGTGTAAGAAATTTTCTTGCTGCTGAGCGTGTAGAAAGCACTAAAGGAATTCGATTTGAATTTTGCTGTGCCATTAGAGAAACTGGTAAACGACCCCGCAGTTTGTTTGGCGGAAGTTGGAACGTCAGAGCCGAGTGCAAGAGTGTAAGCGTTGCCCGTTATAGTAACGTTCTTACTGGTGAGATTATTAGCTTTAAGAGTGACGGTCTTGTCGGTTCGATTGACAGCAATAGAACCAGTGTTCTTGACATTGGTCAAGGTAAACAAATCAGTCTCGGCGACAGTGGGAGAATACGAGATAATCTTCTTGTCGCTGGAAAGAGAGTAGCCTTCGGAGTTACTCTCGGATTTATAGGTCAAGTCATCAAAATGAGCGGGAGTGGGAGTAGGAGGATTAACGTCGCTCAATTTGAGCGTGTAACCATCGCTGATTGTGACGTTTGTTTTGTTAAGAGAAGATTCTTTAACCGTGACGGTCGTTCCGCTTAAACTAATCCCGTCGAGTGATTTAATGCCTTTAACTGTGACCAATGTTTTACTCGAATTACCATATTTTGCCGTTTCATCGTTTAAATTCCAATAATTTCCCTCTGTGCCGTTAATATTGACGATCGACAAAGTAGACGCACCTTCCAAAGTTATAACGCTACTGCCGACAGAGACCAAGACATCAGAACCACTCTTTTGGCTGGAGTAAGTACCATTACCGTCACTGATTTGGAGCGTAGAGGTTTCATTGAAACCTCTAATGAAATCATTACCGTCTCCTGCTTTATAGTTAAACAGGACATTTTGGGCATTGTTATCAATATAGTCGTTACCTCTATTGCCAATAATTGTTACTAATTCGGAATAATAATTTTTAATGGTATCGTATCCATCTCCACCGTCTATTGTAACAAGTCTACTGTAATTGAGCACAGAATCGTTTCCTGCACCTGTATTTATGAAAATGTGATTATAGCCTCCGTCGTTGAAGACAGTGTCGTTATCTGCACCGCTATTTATTGTAACATTGCTGTGGTGATTTTCTATAAAGTCATTGCCCGCGCCACTATCTATTGTTATGAATGAACTCCAATTATCAACGGTATCCTTACCGTCACTGCAGTTAATAAAAATATTTGAACTGTAATCACTCTGAATAGAGTCATCGCCTTCTCCTCCATCGAGTGTTACATTATCGCTGTAGAAATTAAGAATGGAATCATTGCCGTCTTTTCCTTGAATTATGACGTTGGAGTTATAGTAGTTCTGAATTAGATCGTTGTCAGCACCGCTGTCAATTAAAACGTTCGCACCCCAATTGTTAATGGTATCATTTCCGCTGAAAGTGTGAATTGTTGCACCAGTAAGACTATTGATGATTGATTCCGAGGAGTTCGTCCCGTTGATGTTTAAAGAATTTTCATATATACCTGCAATATTTAATTTGGATAATTTAGTTGCTCCCTGTAGAGTAACTTGTCCATCGCCGACGATTACAATGATATCCGAGCCGCTCTTAACCGTCGAGTAAGTGCCCTTGCCGTCTCCGATTTGCAATGTCGAATTAATCTTAAAGTCCTGAATTAAATCGTTGCCATCACCCGAAGCATAGAGAAAAGTTTGAGCCAAGCCTTTCCCGATTATTACATCGTCGCCCCTGCCGCCCTCAATTGTGATTGCTGTGGCGGAAGAGGTGATACTTATCGTGTCGTTGCCTTCGCCCGCATAGACGCGATTACCTGAACCCGTCACATAAATGCTGTCATTGTCCGCGCCGCTCAAAATGTAACTGCTTTGTCCGCTGAAATATATGTTGTCTTTTCCCGCGTCGCTGTAAATGAAAACTCCGTTCGCCCGATTATAAATGGAGTCGTTGCCGTCGCCGCCCAAAATTGTGGAATAGTTGCCGTAGTTGGTGACGGTGTCGGAGCCCGTGCCCGCCTCTATCAGTGCGTAGCCCGTGTTATAGATGCTGTCTTGCCCCGCACCGGCGCGGACAAAAATTGTGTTGCCTGCGTTTTTTATCGTGTCGTTATAATCGGTGCCTGTAATTAACGCGGTATTTTTAGAGTTGTTGATATTGGAGCCGTATAAAGTTGCGTTTGTTAAATGAGAGAGTAAATCTTCCACTTCAATCGTCTCATAATCATCGACAATTATTGACGTTAATTTTTTGCCGTCGATGTTAACGGTCTTGCCTTTGGCACCGTTTAGAGTGATAGTGCCCGAATCGACATTGACGAGGACATCGTCACCGTTTGCCACGCTGAACCATGCGCCGTTCGTTATTTTGAGTGTGTCTGTCGAGCCGAGGTCGTAGATAATATCATTGCCATCGCCCGAAACGTATTCTATGACATTATGCCCCCCCGAGGTGTTGAGCGAGACGGTATCGTTGCCTGTTCCGCCGTTGATCGTCGTGTAATCACTGAAGCTGTAAATTGAATCGTTGTCCGCGCCTGCATCAATTTTAGTGAACGCAAGAGCTGTATTGTAAATCGTATCTTTACCCGAACCGCTATTTATCGTCACATAACGACTCATGGTATTGGAGACGTGATCATTGCCATCGCCCGTGTTGAGCGAAGAATTGTCGCCTGTGTTAACTATTGAGTCGTTGCCTGCGGCGGCGTTTATTGTGACGGAGCCTCCCTCATTCCAAATTGAATCGTTGTAGCTCGTGCCGGTTATTTTCTTGTAGGAAGTGTAATTCGTGAGGCGTAACGGATCAGTCGAAACGGTCGAGCCTGTGCCGTCGATATGAACAGCCGAAAGAGTTGCCGCGCCTCGCAAAGTTATCTTACCGTCGCCGACGGTGACAATGGCGTCTTCGTCGCTCACGGCAAAAGAATACGTGCCCTTGCCGTCGCCGATCTGAAGAGTCGAGGTCTCGTCAAAGCCTTCGATGAGGTCGTCGCCGTCGCCGCTCGTGTATTTGAAGCGCACATTGGAACCGTTGTTATAAATAAAATCGTTATTTGCATCCCCACTGATAGTTGCGTTGTTTCCTAAATTAATGATGTAGTCGTCGTCTGCGCCCCCATTTATTTTAACGGTGTTGCCGTAATTCCAGATGTGATCATCGCCGCTAACCCCATTTATCGTTACATTGGATTCTTGATTTTTGATTATATCTGTGTCGCTTCCGCCGTCAATCAAAACGTTTGCGCCGCTGTTATAGATACCGTCTCTCCCCGTGCCACCCGTTATTGTCACGTTGGAGCCGTTGTTGTTTATGGTATCATCGTATTCTGAGCCCGTAACTAAAGCATTATTTTTGTCATTATTGAGATTGAGCGCAGTCGATGTGGTGTCGGGCGGAGTGGTAATCACGGCTGCACCCGAAAGACTTGCCGCGTTCTTAAGGATAATTTTGCCGTTGCCGACTGTGAAAGTAACATCTGAGCCGCTCTTTATGGAAGAGTAGCTTGCACCGATGATTTTTAGCGTGCTCGTGGCATCGAAGCCCCAAATGGTGTCGTTGCCATCGCCTAACTTATATTCAATTAGTGTATTTTTCTGATATTTACTAGCAAGGCTGATTGTATCATTGCCTGCGCCGCCAGTTATTGTTACATTAAGTGCAGAATCGTAAACTGCTCCATTTAAAATGTAATTGTTACCCGCTCCACCGTTGATCGAAACATTGTCGCCTACATTGTGAATGTCGTCGTCGCCAGAGCCGCCGTTTATTGTCGTATAGTCGCCATAGTTTTTGATTGAATCATCGCCTGTGCCACCATCGATTATCACATTTGCGCCGCTATTGTAAATAGAATCGTTGCCGTCGCCGCCGTGGATTGTGGAGTATTTACCGTTGTTGTTTATGGTGTCGTTGCCCGTGCCACCGTCTATCGTTACATTCGAGCCGTTGTCGTTGTAGATAGAATCGTTGCCCACGCCGCTGTCTATCGTGACGAACGCGCTTTCGTAGTCGTTGTAAATAGAATCGTCGCCTTCGCCACCGCTAATGCTGACGCTGTCGCCGTATCTGTTCCTGATAGAATCGTTGCCCGTGCCGCCGTCAATCGTGACGTCGTTGCCGTTGTTGTAGATAGAATCGTTGCCCGCGCCGCCGTCAATCGTGACGTCGTTGATGTGGCTATCGTTGGTGTAGCTGTCGTTGTAGATAGAATCGTCACCATCGCCACCGCTAATGCTAACGCTATCGCCGTAGTCGTTGTAGATAGAATCGTCGCTCGCCAGAGCCTCTATCATCACACCAGTAAGAGTGTTGCGGATAGTGTCCTTACCGTTTGTGCCGCGAATAACTTTTGCGTCTTCATGCCAAACGCTCGGAAGAGTGATAATCAAAGGAGGATTTGTTGATTTTGAACCTATCACCTTTTTTGTTCCGTTTATATTTATTTCCTTACCCGCCGCACCGCTGAGAGTAATGGAATCATTTCCGACGACGATTATTACATCTTGACCATTTACAGAAGCGGAATAATCAGCCAGAATGCGAGTTTCGTCGCTCTCGTCGTAACCGACGATGATATCGTTGCCATCGCCTTCAGTGTACAGTATAATTACATTTTTTACGCTGTCTTCAAGAAATATGTAATCGTTCCCGCGTCCACTGTCAATCGTATTGTCGTTCGCGCCGCTTTCGAGAAGGATAGCGTCCGTGCCGTTGTCACCACAAATTTTGTTATTCTTGCCGAATATAACTATTCTGTCGTCGTCAGTTCCTCCGTCGATTGTGCTGTTATCTTCATAAGCAACGATAAAATCTTTGCCGGAGCCTCCGATAATTGAATTCCCTTGAGTAGCGGAGTTGTCTGAATTCGGTTTGCTGTAAATCGTATCATTCTTTGAGCCGCCGCTGATTGTAACACCATAAGCATAATTCGATACTCTATTATTATCATTGGGAAGATTGATTCTAATCCCGTTGGTTTCGTTATAATATTTTACATTTCCCTCATCATCGACAATTTTTATTAGACCATTAGAATGCTCTGCTGAAGTTATTTTTCCGCCGAAGAATCCTACTATGTTGGAAATTAGATTAGCTGGACTGCCTAACCATTGTGCTGGGAAAGTATCGTTTAAACTACGATCCATGTCGTCATGTACATTTGTCAAATATATAGATTTAATACTTGCTGTAACCATATCTATCAATATAGGGAAAATTGTTAAATCAAATATTGTATCTGCGCCTGCAACGACAGGAATGGGAACAAGAACCAAAAGAGTTTTTACGGTTTCTCCTACAACTTCAATGAAGTTTGTTGCTATGTCATCTTTTCTGTCCTGACTGATAAAACCTTTCTCTTTTTTTTCTTGCTCGGCTTTTCTAATAGCTAATGTAAAAGACGGCATAGATGCAGCGAGACCAAAAACTGGCAATGATTTATAAGTATTGGCTGGTAGTTTTAGTACCTTTGCGGTCGTTTCCATTGCAGTAGCGATACCGTCAAGAGCCGTTGAAAATGCTTTGAGTGATTCCAAAAATTCATAATCGGATTGATTGTTGTCGATGTATTCATTTATGGATTGTGCTGACTCGTAAAGATCTCCAGCAATGTTGGCGAAATCATAAAAAGTGCCTGCAGTTTGAATTTTTTCACCGTCAGTTACGATTTCTCTTGCAATGGAAGTCAATACGTTAGCAATCGTTTTCAGAGTATTTGCTACAGCAAATCTCTGGATGTCGAATTGGAAATCTTGCATAAAGTTCACTCCTTTCGCAATGTGAAAAGACACTTTATAATATCTTCTATATTGTTGATATTGGAAGATTTACCACTAGCAATGTTAGGATCGTTCTGAATGAAATCGTTACCGTTGCCGCCAAAGATTGAAACATCATTGCCGCTATTGAAGATGGTGTCGTTGCCATTACCGCCATCAATCGTAATGCTGTCGCCACTGTTGCTGACAGAATCATCTCCATTGTTACCATTGATTTTGACATTATTGCCGCTATTGGAGATGGTATCGTTGCCATTACCGCCATTTATCGTAATAGTGTTGCCGGAATTTTGAATTGAATTGTTTCCGGTCGTTGCGGTTATAATCGCATTTACGCCAGACAATTCTATTTCTGGTACCACTCGTAACACCGAGCAATATTGCGAGAGTATCGCCAGTTTCAGCGGAAGTTATTACGACAGATTCTCTGCTGTTGATGGTTTTAATTTCAGCTTTAATTTCGCCCTGTTCAAACCAGAATTCATCTTCACCGTCAGTGAAATCAGAGATGGTGTTATTTTTCGAAGCACCGTTGATAATGAATTTATCACTACCGGCATTGCTGCTAATTGCTACATTGCTACCGAAATTGTTGATTGAGTCATTGTCATCGCCACCGTAAATGACGACGTTGTAACCGTGGTTTAAGATTACGTCTTTGCCCTCATTGCCCCAGATGCGTATGTTATGCCCTTTGTATTGGTCGATGCTGTTAGCTCCAACAAGCGAATCTTCGGGATAGGCTCCGTTGATTATAGTGTTATTTAGTTGTGAGTCAGTGACATCTATACCTGTGCGAATAGTCCAACTTTCTTGCGGATTGTAAATAATAGCTGCCAATGATTTCACTCCTTTTATTAACGCACAAAATACACTTCATGGTATGCTCCGTGTTGTTGAGCGTTTAAAAAGAATTATAACAGCAGAAGTCGTATAATTCAACGAAGATTTTGTACTTTTCTACTGTTATTTATGAAACGATGATGTTGTTGATGAAAAAAGAAACTCCCGTGATTCAAGTGATTGGAATTCGAGAGTTCCAAAGATGGAAGATCAATAATGGTAAAAGGAAGCGATCTCGTCGTAGTAAATTTGCCAGAGAATGTGGTCGCCTAACTCGGCGCGAAAAGTTTCAAGTTCATCAACGGAGTAGATGTCGAGCAAGAATTCGTAAATGTCCTGAAGCTCGGCGGGAAGATTGCGTGGCAGAGGAAACGAGTTGACGTGTCGAATGGTTTTGTGCGAGACGGAGAGGCATTGAAATTTTTCGACGTATTCAAAACGCGGCAATGTGGAAGCGTCGCTGATGATGTCGGTAACTTTGTCGATAGTGGCGATGAGTTCAGCACGATTGATATGCTCGTGCCGAGTGTGAGCCGCGTAGTAGCCGCAGGAAAGATTTACGGCGGCGACACCGAGTTCCGGCGCGATAAGCGATATGTCGGAGAAAGAACCCTGCGCAGTATTGAAGCCCTTGCCAGTGATGTAGGTCTCAAAGTCGGGATTGGCGCAGTTGTAGAAGACAGCGTCGCGAGAGCCTTTACGGTCAAGCTCGATGATGAATTTGAGATTGTCGAGTTCTTTTGGTAGTTGTTTTTGCCGGTGAGCAATACAGAAAGCCTTGGCACCGAGTCCGCCAATTTCTTCGTTGCAACAAAACAAGAGCCACGGTTTAATCTGCGCGGACGAGTAGATTTTGACAAGGGCGAAAACGCCGCAACGATCATCGCCGCCAATGCCTTGCGGGGACATGAGGATATTTCTGTCAGCAGAAAGGCAAATGTCACGAATAGGTTCTTCGTGAACGGTGTCCATGTGGGCGACCAACATAACTGGAGCTTGTCCGCTAACGAGAATGAAATTTCCCTTACTGATAAGCGTTTTGCCTTTGAATTTCTTGCAGAGATGTTTGAAAAGTTGCTTTTGAGTGGGGCGCAGGAAGTGATCCAAGATAATCATGCGGGCACCTCCTTGTTGTAGCGGCAAGCTTCGCAAAGGAGAATATCCTCGCCATTGGCGTCGACAGCATGAGAAAGTTCACTGTGGAGAAAATAATCGTCGCACACGGAGCAAGGGTCATAATCTTCGCAAAGACAATGATGACAAACGTGAGAACCGTCGCCGGCAACGGAGATTTGGTCTTTCGGAAGATATTCCTCGCAGTGCTCGCAGAATTGGTAATACTCATCTAAACAGTGAGAGCAAACGTGAATACGTTCACCGTGGCGATTGATAGCGTCGAAAGTTTCGCGGCAATATTCTTCGCAATGTTGACAAAATTCGCGTTCATCAGGATCGCAATCGGGGCAGTAAAGTCCTTCGGAAATTTCGTCGGCGCAAGAAATGCAAAGTCCGTAGGTACCGACATCAAAGGTCTTGAAGTCGTGAGCGTGGTCAGCGCGAATGGAAATTTTTGCGTTGAAGTCAGGATGGTGCCAATCAGCATAACCGCCGAAACCGTAGCCCTTGCGAATGTAAACGCCGTGTTTGTTGCCGCAGTATTTTTCTGTGAGCCAGAGGTTGGGAACGCCTTCAAGCTCGGATAGTTCGCGCTGAACAAGGTCGCGATAAAGCTTGGATTCGGCATGAGCCCCGCAAGTGCCGCCGTAAGTGTTGTAAAGTCGGCTTTGCAGGAGCAATCCGTTGTAGGGCTTATAGGCGAAAATTTGACGCGTGGTTTTGCGGTTGTTGAGAGTTTCGGGATTATTGGGCTCGGAGGCGGTGAAGACGATAAAAGTGACGTTGTCGCGGGCGTAGCCAGAACAGCCGCAGTTGTATTCGCCGTCAGCAACGTTGAAGCTGTGGCAACTGGTCATAGTGGAGCCGCGCTTGTCGTCTTTTGGGTTACTCATACTGATGAAGTGAGCGGGATTAATTGACATGAAAAGTTTGAAGTCGATTTTGCGAGTGGAAAGTTCGTCAGCGAACTGCGCGAAGAGGCGTTGGAATTCACTGCCCGCCGAGTTGTCGGTAACGCCGAGAGAATCGCAGATGGCTTTAAAAATTCTACTGCGCTTTTTGCGAGGAGCATAAGCATTGGGAGCAAGCTCGTTGATAGCGTCAATGTAGCTGTCGGCTTTGTCGTTGGGGTGGGAGAAAAATCGAACAACGCGTTCAATCAGCAAGAGGCGTTCGCAGTCGGCGTCCCATTTGGCAGGACGCAAAATGTCGTTGGCGAGATTGTTCAAGAGAAGGTAGTCGGGGTTGTGAGTTTTGGTGCCGTTGATGACGATGGCTTGAAGTTGTTCATCCCAACCTTGAGACATACGAAAGAGTTGACGCAGGTCGTGTTTGCTTTTAATGGCGTCGTCAGCGAGGCGTTCGACAAAAGCGTCGGAGATGTCGTCGAGGATTTGAGTCGCGTAGCAATGGCGAAAATAATCGTCGAGGGCAGTCCAAATGTTGTTACGCATTAGCGTTTGAAGATTATCCATAATTAATACCCCCTGAAATAGAAAAAGCCCCGAACCGAAGTTCGGGGCTGATAAACGTTTTAAGCGACAGATTTTTGAGCCCGTTGGCAGTCGTAACAGAGGAATCTGCCGAATTTAGACTTGGAATAGTCGGCAACACGTTGAGTGATGTTCGCGCCGCAATCGTGACAAGTCGGATTGTTAGCGGAGTTGTTTTTACCCTGTGCGGGTTTAGGTTGCATGACTTCATCGGTGTGGCGATCAGCTTCCGGGTCGTCATTGGTGGCAATGGCAAGGCTGTTAAGATACGCATATTTTATAGCCATGGTTTGCGCTTTGGCGATTGATTTATCGCTGGAATCTTGACCGGAACCGAGCCCTTTGAGAGTGAGAGATTCGCCCGATTCGCTGTCGATGAGCGTTATGACAACTTCAACAGTGGCGAGCTGTTCGGTGTTGCCTTTAGCGGTCGTGACCTGTTGCATGTTCAGTAGATTGGGAGTGACGACGGAGGCAAGCCCGTGTTTTGTAAGCGAGGCGTTGACTTTTTCAAGCACATCAGCGGCAGTGGCGTATTTATACTTGTGGAAGTCGTTGGTGCCGTTTTTGACGACGTGAGAACAATCGCGCATGACTTCGACAAATTTTTTGGCAATCTTTTGCATAAGCGATCCTCCCAATCAAAACCAACTTGCGCCGAGCGATTCGTGACCGGTAATGTTTTTATCAACGACGGCAAGAGCAAATTTGAAATCGGAGCAATGGCGATATTTGACAGCTGCTTTGATGATTTGGCGGTTGATGTCAAGAAAAGCGTTGTCGTCGTCGAGTCCGCGTTTCCAAACAATATCGACGTACCATTCACAGAAATTTGGCTGATTGTTCTTGAAGTCTTTAATTGCCTGAAGAGCGGCAAGCGGCGTGAAATAGCCGATAGAATAGGCGATAAGGGCGGCAATCAAATGTCTGTACCGCTTGAGCAGAACTTTGTCGGAGTAGTAAATCATCTGGCATCCTCCTTGAAAACGAGATTGAATTTGCTGAAGTCATTGGGCGGTTTATCGGCAAAGGAAATGAGTTGTCAAGCCCAAGAGCCGACAAATTCAAAGCCGGTATTGCCCTCGTGGAAGTCACCACTGCCGCGATCGTTGCCGACTGCCGTAAGAAGCGGCAACGGGTGAATGCACCAGCCGTGCTTATCTGTGCAAGCCGCTTTGTACGCGTCCAAGTCGACAAATTGTTTTGTGTCGTGGTTGAGCAGAAATTTGCCGTCCAGCGTGAAGTTTGTGGAAGAGACGCCGATAGCGGAAACGCTGTCGCCCCAGACTTCTCCGTAGTACGGAACGTAGAACGCGGAGCAATTCGGAAAGTCGAAATCGTCGGGTTCGTCAGCGTAGTCGCCAACCCAAGCGACGCGACTCGGCTCGTTGTAGAGGAATTCGGAGAAAGCATTAACGAAAGCATTTTGCCACCACGAATGTTCAAGCAGTTTGGCGAACATGTATTCACCATCAACAGAGCGGTCAAAGACTTTGCAGTTGAGTCCGAAAGCGTCGCCCAAAATAGCGCGATAATATTGACCCAAAATAATCATCTCCTTTGACGTTCGAGAAAATTAAGTAACTTCGGGAATTGTTTGAGTGCGAAATCCCAAAGCAAATGTACTTCCTCACGTGTTAAGCCGACCAATTTGCCCTCCTCGTCTGACTTCGCGAAGACGACGGAACCGAAGATAATCAAATCGTCGTATATGTAGAGATTGGGCGCGGGCTTGTCCTTGAGCAAAGCCATATCGTCGCTCCACACATCAAAAAGTTTTCCGTTGACTTCAATTTCAGTGCAGGTAACGCAATCACAGTTGAGGATTTTGTACAAGTCTTGGAGAACGTTGGCGGGCGAAATGTATCTGACGTGCGGCGAAATGGTGCGAGTCTCGTCGTTGCATTCGAGAGAGAAAACCCTAAGCAATGAGCCGTTCATCTTCGATAGCCTCCTTTACCAGACTTTGAGCGTGCGGGCAATTCTCACGGGCGGCGCAGTAGCCTAAACATTTACGATTGCCCCAACGTTCGCGAACGGAGCAGACCTGAGGTAAAGTGTTCGTCGCGATTGCCTCTCGTAAAAGCTTTGCTTTATGCTGAAAGTAGCGGGTGAGCCAATGGTCGCTGATTTTATTTATCGCGATTATGTAGACGGGCTTATCAATGCCTCGTTCGGCGGCAATGCGCAATCCCGAATCACGGCACAAAGCTTGGATATACATGCGGGAGATTTTGAAGCCTGCACGCTCAAGCAACATGCGATAATAGTTCAGCTGAATCGCCCAATCGAGCAAATCACGAACGCCGTCATAGCGCAGTTCCGTTTTGAATTTAGGCAAGCCCTTCTTTGCGCCCGTTTTATATACTTCGCCGGTGTCGACTTTGGCTTTGTAAATGCCAAGTGCTTTCATTAATTTGAAAGAGCTGGTGACTTTCAAATCGCCCAATACTCCGTCATCAGCGTCAAAAATCTTACCGAACAAATCGAATTGACCGCTGGTGATTTCGTCCTTGAGGCGTTCTTCAGAGAGAATTTCGCCTTGAGTGTGGTGTTCGTTGATAGAGTGAACGGCTTGCCCGTGGAGCGCGTAGAGTACGGAAGCAGGGTCGACGGCGTAATCGCTCGTTTTCTTCAAGTAAGTTTCGCGAGTTCCGGCAATGAGTTCGGTGACGGTTGGCTCGGAAAGCTTGCGGTCGAGAGAGTTGGCGACGGCGCGGAGCGTGGGCAGGAACATGCACCGTTGCGAATTCGGACAGGAGCGCAGACAATCAGCAATCCCAACACGCTGACCGTCTGGGCAGATGAATCTTGTTGCGGGCATATTGATACCTCCAATCAAAAAGCCCCGACTGATGTCGGGGCGGATTAGTTTAAGACGCGACGGCAAGTTCTTCTTCTTCATTCTGCTCAATTTTAACGGTAAGATTTCCAAAATGCTGTTCGTCGAGCAGGTTAGCGAAGTCAATTTGCGTAAGCGCAATTTCCAGATATTTCGCCAGCGTACGCACTTGCAACGGATTCAACGTGACGTGAACTGACGTATTAGCGTCGTCAAGCGCGAGGAATACGACACGCCCGTCAAGGCGAATTGTTGCGGCAACGTCGTTATAAGCGAGACAATTAAAAACTGTGCACATAAAATCATCTCCTCAAGCTGAAATGGAGTCATATTCGGGCAATGACTGATAGGCAGCTACGGTCGGCGGCGGTAACAGGTTTTGCGGGACGGGTAAAGATAAAATTTCACCACCAATGCGCTCCAAATCCGTTGCTCGTTCGTAAGACTTTGCAATTTTGCTGGCGGCAGTGACGGCATTGATAAGCCCATAACGTGAATTATATGCCCCGATAAAGAGCTGGCGCAAAATGTCTCCGCGTTCATTCTCCGTCAGCTGGAATTTATCCGCAAGTAACTCGACGGATTTAACAGGGTCGTGCTTGAGCGGGATTTGAGTTGATTCGCGCAGTTTGTCAACGGTGAGAGCGAACCGAGCTTCATCAACAGCACAGCGCACCACGTCTTGCACCTTCATGAAAAACGCCTTGTCATCCTGTGCAAGTGTTTCGTCGCTATACAGTTCGTAAGCTGAATCGTCAGAGGCGTTAACCTGCCGCCCGACGTGATATTTCTTCTGCGCAAGGTCTTTGCAAATCAAGCCATTCTTACACACGAGGCGAAATACAAGCGGTTCGACGCGCAGACTTCCCAGACCAACTTCACTATTTGATACGACGAAGCCGGCTTGCACGACATCACCGACTTTGACTTCTGCCTTGAGCCTGCGGTTGACGACCTTAAGGTACAAATGAGAGGGAGTGACTTCGCAACTTTCTATCACCGCGCCTTTCATCTCGCTGATAACGGGAAGAACTGCCGCGCACAGTTCCAGATTATCCAGCCGCCGATAACGATCCGACAGAAACGCACGGACATTGCCGTCAAGGACGCGAATCATGCGGCGTTCGGGCGTTTGATTAAACCAGCGATTAACGTTGTTGTCGAGCAAATCGGGGGCATTCGCTTGCATTTTGGCATAATAGCGAAAAGGAATGTTGAGCCGAGTAGCAATCTGTTGATGTGCGTTTTCTCCGACCGTAAAGCTATAATCATGCCTGTCGAGCGACATGCGCAGTGTCGAGCCGCATGAATCCGACTTCATTTCAAGCGAGCAGGTGTCAGCAAGGAAATCCTGCCGATTTTCTCTTTGACGTTGAAGCTCTCTGCCAAGCTGAGCCAATGTCTTGCCTTGTTTCAAAGCTATCTCCTCCAATCTAACTTAAAAGCAACAATAGGATCAAAATTGCCACCGACAGACAGCCTAAAATTGGATAACACCACCTGATGATTGCTATAAAGAGCAAACCCTTAAGCACCGTCACCACGTCGACTGTCAATATCACCCATTCCAAGACGTTTTCTAGGACGCAATCAATTAATGCTCGTAATATTGATTTGCCAATTTTCCTCACCTTCTTTCTAAATCGACGACAATATAAAAGCACAGGCACCTTGAGCACCTGTGCTTCTTCAAATTTATAGTAAGCAATCGATTCATCTTACTCTTTCAAATCATGAAAAGTCATCTCTAAAATTTGTATCTCTTAAGTCGAAAAGGCAAATTGTCGATATATACTTACAGCTGTCTGTCCGTATTGTCCGTCCTGTCCGCCTTAAAAATGGCGTATTTAAGCGATAATTAAACGTGTATACACATTTTTCAGCGGGACAACGCGGACAGTGGGGACTGCACACATCAATAAATCTTCAAAATTGGAGGATGAAAAATGAGCAATGAAAATTTGCAAAACCAAAACCAACAATCTTCAACACAATCGAAGCCACGAAAGTTGAAAGAAATCGTCGACATCGATCGTGACTACATTGAACGAAAAGACCGCTATGAACAACAATTAGCTCAGGGAGATCCAAATGCCACGCCGCCGAAATTCTCTGATTATTATCTCAACCAACGCGAAGAACGTTGGAGACGTGCTATTCAAGAAAATCAGCAACCGCCGCGAAGTACTAACGCAACCTCTGAACCGTCTTACTCGATTCCGGTGAATAATTTGATCGAGAGTGCCCCGCTGCAAGTTCCCGACAAACAAACGTCAACACCGCAAATCGTTGACAATCACAACATAACGTTGCCCGTTCCTAATATTCCTCAATTCAATCTCAAAAACGCAGTTCAGCAAAATCTTGAAATGATTGGAGTCGTACCGGCAACGCAGATACACGGATTATTTATGATTGGCGATTTCATGGTAAGCAAAGACGGCTACTACTGCACAAATAAAGATGGGCAATTGGTCCGCTTTACCGATTTCTTCATCACTGTCGAATATCGAGAAAATCTCATCGCTGTCGACGGTAGCTCGTCACAAAACTACTCCATTTGCCTTACCAACGATTTCGGGCACCAAGTACAGCTGTCTGTTCCCGCCGAGTCATGGACAAACTTGCAGAATCAGATTGAACGACAAGCTCCTGAATTTCAGGTTTTCACAGACGAGCAACGAAACGCCAGAGAAAAATTCAAACGATTATTAAGCGAAATCCTCAAGCACACGCAAATTCCTACAAAAATCGTGTATGACTACTGGGGTTGGGGACAGCCTTTGAACAACGGCACTCGACGTTTCTTCCATGGCGGCTTATCGGATTGCAATTCCGAGAAATTCTTGCCGCCGCCTCGCGAACTGCAAGATCATCGCAACACCCTCGTTCAAGCATTGAATATCATCAACGTTGGTAATCACGAAGTAACGGTTCCGATAATTTTCTACTGTCTCGCTTCTTATGCCGACGCCTTGTTCACGGACGCGGGATATCCGCTCGCACATTGTTTAATGATTGTCGGTGAAAGCGGCTCGATGAAGACCAGTTTTGCTAAAGTCGTTTTCGCTCCGTTCAATCCCGAAAATGATCGCGTATACACTGTCAGAAGCACCGAAGCCAGTCTCCGCGTCTTGCACGAAAAGTATTACGATGACACTCTCGTCGTCGACGACTTCAATCGCGAAGGCTCGCTGCAAGAAGTCAAAGAAAAAATGCGCAACATTCAAGCTTTGATACGCGCCTACAGCGACAAGACTCCAAGAGCCAAATACGGCGGCAGGGACAACGTTAAGAAGTATGCTCTGCGCGGCGGTTGCGTTTTTACCGGCGAAACCAAGCTTGTCGGTCAGCTCAAATCCAGCGAACTACGATATATCAAAGTTATCTTTAAGAAACGTCTTAACGGTGACAACTTGGCTTTTTTCCAGAAAAATCCCGGTATTTGGTCGTACTTCGTTGCTACTTTCATTCGTCATCTTGAACAACATTACGCCGATATTGTCGAATACACAAAACGCACTTTTGAAGCCGAACGGAAAATAACGGGACTAGAAAACGCTCGACTTATTGACGCCTTCTTGCAGTTGAAGATTATCGCTCAAATCTTCTGCAATGTCTTCTGGGAAGCGGGCATTTTTTCACAGGAACAGTTTAATAATAACTTAAACGACTTCGTGCAGATTTTGCACCAAGTCGTCTCTCATCAAGAGCAGGAGGCGACAACGCAAGATCATTGCTTTATGTATCTCGACGAGTTATTCAATCTGATCGGCACGGGTTTATTCCCCATCGCTCCTGACATTAAAGCCTACATGCAAAATATACGCTATTACATGGGCTATAAAGATGCTGAAAATCAAACGCTTATGGTAAAAAAAGACGTTACTTTCCATTCTGTTCAAAATGCTTTTGCCGCTCGTCATGATTATCTGCCCGTTTCGGCTGATGACCTGTCGAAAATCCTGAAAGCCAAAGGACTCACAAAATGCGACGCAGGCAGTTGTCTAAAAAAAGCTCCCAGTATGATTGCCGGGCGTCCGCGTATGTTGGCTCTTATCGAACACAAATGCCTTGACTTTATTCAAAAGCAAAAGCAACATCAATGACACGTCGCTCGCTTTATTCCACTGCTTTGGAATAACTCAGGAGGTTTGCATTATCATGACCATGCCAAAGAGATTCAGTTACGTTCCCTTATCCGAAATCAACTCTCATATCATCAAGCCCTTACGCGAAGTCGACACGACTTCCGACAGCTACAGGATACTGGAGAACGGCATAATCAAAGACGGTCAACGCCATCCCATTACTCTTCGTCGTCTTACAGACGCGGAACTGGCTCAAGCGGATACTGGGCAAATCTACGGCATCATTGACGGGCATCATCGCTATCAAGTCGCACGCGACACGCACAAAGAAGAGATTCTGGCAGATATTGTATCTAATTCTGATGTTCACGAAACTGATCCGTTCCGTGATTTGCGATTAGCCGTTCGACTAAACGAATCCACCACGAAAATGACCGAAATTGAAAAAGGCAAGGTGATTTACGATCTGATTCATAAAACTGGCAAAGACGCTCCTCGCGTCGCCATGGAAATTTTCGGCGTCAAAACTTCTATGGCTTATCGTTGTCTTAATGCCTACAAACGCTCCATT
>ODAJ012147391.1_pt1 | contig 21740 bp, 18 predicted proteins | sample 1539241 | NCBI WGS metagenome assembly ODAJ01 (sample SAMN02144231, study PRJEB22623) | gut metagenome | biome: sheep rumen | host: Ovis aries | place: New Zealand | reverse complement strand
ACGGAGCGCCCCCCCCCAGCCACTCCTCCTATGGCTGCCGAGTGGGTAGACACCTTCCACCACACGTTGGTCATGGCGCAGAGCATCTGCACGGCGAGGGCCGCAATAAGTATCGAGGTGATGGTATGAGGCGTGCGGCTCAGGCTCATGATGTAGAAGCAGGTGAAGTAGCAGAGTATCGAGATGACGTAGGGCACCATTCGGCGCTCGCGTACACCCAGCTGAATGGGTGTCCAGCCATGATAGCGGCGATAGAGGTGTATCAGCATAGTGGGCATGAGCACCGTGAAGAGCCACACTATGCCCATCACCATGAGGATGTAGTAGAGCGGAAAGGTGTTGAGATAGCTGAAGAAGAAGAGTGCCGCCAGGCCCACCAATGGCAGATAGAACGGTGTGAACATCATGCTCACAACGCGCGAGATAAGTATTATGTTCTTTTCTTTCATTTTGCTTGGTAGAAACTATTTGCGCAGACGTGCCACGGGTATGCCCATCTGTTCGCGGTACTTGCTCACCGTGCGGCGTGCTATGGGGTAGCCGTGGTCCTTCATCATGGCTGCCAGCTGCTCGTCGCTCAGCGGATGCTGCTTGTCTTCGGCCTGTATGATGTCCTTGAGTGCCAGCTTAATCTTGCGTGTGGATGTCTCTTCTCCGTCGCCGGTGGCATAGCCGTCGCTGAAGAAGAAGCGCAGGGGAAACACTCCCCATCTGGTTTCGGCATACTTGATGTTGCTCACTCGCGAGATGGTCGATATGTCGAGCCCCGTGCGTTCGGCAATATCCTTCAGTATCATTGGCCTGAGCTCGCTTTCGTCGCCAGTGGCGAAGAAGTTTTGCTGCCAGTCGATTATTGCCTGCATGGTTGTGCGCAGCGTTCGGCGTCGCTGGCGCACCGCTTCGATGTAGCCCTGAGCCTTGTCAATCTTCTCTTTAAGGTAGAGCAGAGCCTCCTTGTCCTGCCGGGTCATGCCCTTCTTGTTGTCGCGATAGGTCTCCATCATGGCCGTGAACGACGGCGACACATAGAGTTCGGGCACACCCGCCTGGTTCAGCGTGAAGCTGACGTTGCCGTCGTCGTCGGTGTCGATGATGAAGTCGGGTGTTATCTGCTGAATGTTTCGCCCTTCGGTTTCGCCCATCGATGCTCCCGGCTTGGGGTTGAGGCGGCGTATCAGCTGCTTCACGCCATCAATCTGGGCATCGCTCAGGTGCATCGAGAGGCGCAGCTTGTCCCAGTGTTTCTTTGTGAACTCGTCGAAGTGGCGGTCTATTATCTCCCTCATCAGGCGTATGTTGTCGGCTTGTGAGGGGTTAGGGGGGATTGGAGATTGGGGATTGGTGTGGCTGATGGGTGTGGCTTGCTCCTCGGCAAGGTTCTTCAGCCATCGGTCTACCTGTATGAGCAGACACTCCTGCAGGGTTCTTGCCCCGATGCCGGGTGGGTCGAAGTCGTGGATAAGGGCGAGCACCTGCTCTATCTGCTGCTCGGTGCAGTCGATGTTATGGTATATTGCCAGCTCGTCGGCTATCGAGTCGATAGGCTTGCGCAGCAGTCCGTCGCTGTCGAGCGAGCCTATCAGGTATTCCATCACAGCCTTCTGGTCGTCAGAAAGGTCGAGCTCCATCATCTGTTCCTTCAGCCGGTCATAGAAGGAAACGTTGTCGCCATAGACCATTTCCTCATAGTCCTTGCTGTCTGCGGCATGGTTCTGGTAGCTGGCCTGCGGCATATCGTCGTCGCGTCCGATGCCTTGCAGCGCATTGTCGAGTGCTTCCTCGCGGTCGCTGCGCTCATTGGCTGCGTCGAAATCGTCAGCGGCAGAGCTGCTGTCGTCGTAGTCCTGCCCATCGGTGCCGTCGTCGGCAGAGCGTTCTCCGGCAGCTTCGAGAGCCGGATTGTCGTAGAGCTCGGCATTGATGCTCTCCTCCAGTTCGGTGATGGGCATCTCGAGCAGCCTCACCTGCAGCATCTGCTGTGCCGAAAGGCGCTGCTGTTGCAGCTGTCTTTGCTCCTGAGTCTGAATGAGTTTCTGTGCCACGGCGTGTCTGGTAGTTATTTGTTAAAGTATTCTTTCATCTGTGAAGCCAATGCGGCAAGCTTCTGCGGACTGCCGCTTCCGTAGCGGTTCCATACATCCTGGCACGGTTTGAGCAGCGGAGAGATTATCAGGTCGACACGGTTGAGGTAAGGGTCGCAGAACTTGAACACGTCCATCACCTCGACCACCGTGGCGGCGGACACCTTCATCAGCCGCGCCAGCTCAGCCACCTCGGGCGTTTCGGCCACCATAGTGATTGGCGTGAGGCGGAAATAGAGGTCGAGAATCACTATCAGATGCAGCGGCATGAGCCCACCTCCGTTCTCTATCGGCTTGAAATCTGTCTCCCACGACTCTGCCGTCTCCACTCCCTCGTAGAACGTTTCGGCCTGACCAAAACCCTTCATCTGGCGCAGACGCTTCACCGTCCGGGTCAGCCGCGAGGGGTTGTTGCCGTATCGCTCCCAGAGTTTCTCCATTCGCGGAGTGTCAATCTGGCGCAGGGCAAACATCTTTTCGTAAAGAACGGTCGGCGGAACATGGGTCTCCAAAGCCAGAGCCACCATGCCTCGCGAGTAAGCGGCCTTCACTCCCGCCGGCTGCCGCAGATACAACTGCATCAGCAGAAGCCAGTAGTCATCTTGCCAGAGATTGTGCTTTGCCATAACCAACACTGTTTATTTGTCATCTTGCCGACAAAGAAGTTGCCGGCAGCCTGCACACACGCGCTTGCCGCGCGAGAGAGTGCATAGAACTTATCTGTTGCAAAAGTAGTGTTTTTTAGTTTGATAATAAAAAATATTCGTATATTTGCTCATTGTAAAATGCTTTTAGTAACACCAAGCAGCAATCACACACCAACCCCCAACCCCAACCCCAACCCCTCCCCAAGGGAGGGGAGTATGGAAAGGAACAACACCAATCACCAATCACATTTTAATATTTCAACTTTTTAATCCTCCAACTCCCCAATCACCAGAACAATGAAGAAACCACACACCGCACTGCTACTGCTCGCACTGCTGCTTCCTCTTGCCACTCTCGCGCAGCAGTCGCTGACCGACATCAATGGCCGGCGCGAACTCTCGGCAAGCAACTACCTGGCCTATCCAGGCCCGCTGCAAAGGCAGCTCACACCTGCACCAGATGGCTACACGCCGTGCTACATCAGCCACTACGGGCGCCACGGCTCGCGCTTCCTCATCGACACGATGGACTATGTGCGCCCCATCAACATCCTGGCCAAGGCCGAAGCCGAAGGCAAGCTCACCGACATGGGCTGCGACGTGCTCGACAAGGTGCGCGCCATGTACCGGGAGAGCCACAAACGATGGGGAGAGCTGACACTGCTCGGAGCGCAGCAGCACCGCGACATTGCCCGAAGAATGATGCAGCGCTTCCCCGAGGTGTTCCGCGACACGGCTCATGTCGACGCACGCTCCACCGTCGTGATACGCTGCATACTCTCGATGACCAACTGCCTGATGCAACTGCAGGCCATGAATCCGCAACTGAGGATAAGCCACGACGCGTCGGACTTCGATATGTACTACATGAACCAGCCCGACCGCAGCCTCGACAGCGTTCGCCGAAACAGCCCTACAAGGGAGATACTGCGGCAGTGGGACGAGAAGCATCTGCACCCACAGCGACTAATCAAGGTGCTCTTCGGCTCGGCAGACTACATCGCCGACCACCGCGAAGCGTGCCGCCTCTACCACGAACTGTTCCAGCTGGCATCGATAGTGCAGAACTCCGAGATACGCCACAGGCTGTCGCTCTACGACATCTTCACCCCCGAAGAGCTCTACGAGGTGTGGCAGCGCGAAAACGTGCGCTGGTTCCTCGACTTCGGCAACAGCGACCTCACAGGCAGACGGCTGCCATTCTCGCAGCGCAACCTGCTGCGCAACATCATAGCCACTGCCGACTCGTGCCTCCGTCAGCCTGTGCCAGGAGCCACACTGCGCTTCGGCCACGAAACGATGGTGTTGCCGCTGACCTGCCTCATGGAGTTAGATAACTTCGGAAAGTGCATCAACGACGTGACAACTCTCGAGAGCGAGGGATGGCTCAACTACCGCATCTTCCCCATGGGAGCCAACATACAAATGGTGTTCTACCGCAAACCCGGAGCACCCGTGCTGGTGAAGGTGCTGCTCAACGAGAACGAGACGCGCCTGCCCGTGACTCCCGTGACGGGTCCCTACTGCCGTTGGGACGAGCTGCGAGCCTACTATCTGGCCAAGCTAAACGCCTACAAATAGGAGCAAGGGGCTGAAAAGGAAAGTAATATGAGTCATATTACAAACCCACCCCCTACCCCTCCCCAAGGGAGGGGAGCCATATTCCCTTCTGTTCCTTATGTACTTCTGTCTTGAAACCATGTACTTCTGCCTTGAAACCATGTACTTCTGTCTTAATACAACATAAAACAAAAACACTAAAAGCTATGAAAAAGAAAATCGTTTTCCTCACAGGAGCCGGAATGTCGGTAGAAAGCGGCTTCAAGACGTTCCGCGGCAACGATGGACTATGGGAGAACTACCCTGTAGAAAAGGTAGCTACTCACGAAGGATGGGAAGCCGACCCCACACTCGTGACAAACTTCTACAACTCGCTGCGCCGCAAACTCTTCGATGCACAGCCCAACGAAGGCCATCGCCTGATAGCCCAACTGGAAGAGAAACACGACGTGGTGGTGGTGACGCAGAACGTAGACAACCTGCACGAGAAGGCCGGCTCAACCAACGTAATCCACCTGCATGGCGAGCTGACGAAGGTCTGCTCGTCGCGCGATGCCTACGACAGCCGCTACATTCGCGAACTCACAGCCGACAATCCCGAGGTGGAGCCGGGCACGCTGGCAGGCGACGGCTCGCTGCTGCGCCCCTTCATAGTGTTCTTCGGCGAGAGCGTGCCCATGATAGAGCCTGCCGCCCGGGCAGTGATGGAAGCCGACGTGATGGTGGTAATAGGCACCTCGCTCAACGTCTACCCTGCCGCAGGCCTGCTGTCGTATGCTCCGCAGGAGGCCGAGCTCTTCCTCATCGACCCCGACGAGGCTGTTGGCAACACCTATCGCCACGTCACCCACCTGCAGATGGGAGCCAGCGAGGGCATGAAGCGCATCGTGGAGATGCTGTAAGGAAGTTGAATCAGTGTTTCCTCTTCCTCGCCATGTCAAGGAAGAGGGCGTGGAGGCGGTTGTCGGGGGTGAGCTCGGGGTGGAAAGCCACTGCTATCTGGTTGTACTGGCGCACTCCGACGATGCGACCGTCCACCCTGGATAGTACTTCGACGTTGGGCGAACGCAGCTCGCGCACGTAGGGGGCTCGGATGAAGGTCATGGGGAAGCTGCCGGCAATGCCTTCGACTTGTCCGTCGGTGCAGAAGCTGCCGAGCTGCCGCCCGTAGGCATTGCGGCACACGTCGATGTCCATGGTGCACAGCCCTTGCCTGGGTTGCCCCTGCTCCTCCTTGGCGAGCAGTATCAGCCCGGCACAGGTGGCAAGCACGGGCAGTCCGCCGGCTATCGCGCTGCGTACTGGCTCCAACAGCCCCAGCTCGCGCAGCAGGCGCACTTGAACGGTGCTCTCGCCGCCGGGCAGCACCACTCCGTCCTTGGGCTGCTGCCAGTCGCTGAGCTGCCGCACCTGAAACGTTTCGGCTCCTAACCGCCGCAGCACCTGCTCGTGCTCGGCGAAGGCTCCCTGCAGAGCCATTACTGCTATCCTTTTCATTGCTTGAGTTGTTCTTTTATATAGGGCCTATAAGGCTTATAGGGCTTATAGGGCTCATAGGGCTCATAAGGCCAATAAGACCTATAAGACTCATAGGACAAGCCATAAGCTCTCTTTATTTTCCTCTCTCGGCCATCAGCAGCTCTATCTCCTGCTCGTTGATGCCCACCATAGCTTCACCCAAGTCTTCGGAAAGCTCAGCCAGCAGCTTTGCATCTTTATAATTGGTCACGGCCTGCACTATTGCGGCGGCACGCTTGCGTGGGTTGCCACTCTTGAATATGCCGCTGCCCACGAACACTCCCTCGGCTCCGAGCTGCATCATCAGCGCAGCATCGGCAGGTGTAGCCACCCCTCCGGCAGCGAAGTTCACCACCGGCAGATGTCCGTTGGTGTGGACATAGCTCACCAGCTCGTAGGGAGCCTGAAGCTGCTTGGCTGCCTCGAAGAGCTCGTCGTCGCTCATCGACACCAGACGGCGTATCTCGCCCTGCATGAGCCTCATGTGGCTGACAGCCTGAACCACGTCGCCCGTACCGGGTTCGCCCTTGGTACGTATCATCGTGGCACCCTCGGCAATGCGCCGCAGGGCCTCCCCAAGGTTTCGCGCTCCGCATACAAAGGGCACGTCGAACTTGGTCTTGTCGATGTGGAAGACGTTGTCGGCAGGCGACAGCACCTCGCTCTCGTCGATATAGTCAATCTCAATGGCTTGCAGTATCTGTGCTTCGGCAATGTGTCCGATGCGGCATTTGGCCATCACGGGTATGCTCACGGCCTGCTGTATGCCGCGTATCATCTTGGGATCACTCATGCGCGACACACCTCCGGCGGCCCTGATATCGGCAGGTATCCGTTCCAGAGCCATCACGGCGCACGCTCCAGCCTCCTCGGCTATGCGCGCCTGCTCGGGCGTTGTCACATCCATAATCACTCCGCCCTTGAGCATCTGTGCCAGCTGGCGGTTAAGTTGTTGTCTTTCGTTTAGCATAATTGTTGTTGTTTTAAAGTAAGGGGAAAGAGAATAATGCCCCCCTCCCTCGGGGAGGGGATGGGGGTGGGTGTCAGGGGAAGTGGCTGGCTTGCTTATATTCCGTGGGCGACACACCCTTGTGTTTCTTGAAGAAGCGTGAGAGATGTGCCTGCGAGGAGAAGCCCATGCGCTGCGCCACCTCCTTCAGTGGCATACTGGTTGTCTTGAGGAGCGATGCTATCTCAGCCACTATGCGCTCGTCGATGACCGACTTGGGCGAGCGGCCTGCTATGGAGCGCGTCACCTGACCCAGATAGGGGGCACTGACATTGAGCTGCTCGGCATAGAAGCTGACATCGGCATAGCGGTTGTAGAACCGTTCCACGGCTTCGAGAAACTGATTATACAGCTCTTCGCTGCGAGTATTGCCGTCGGCATAGTTGGCAGGCAGCTCTCTGAGACAAGTGCGGGCATGAAGGAGCGCCTCCCCCACCCCGTCGCCCTGACAGAGATAGTAGGCCACAGCCGACGACAGCTGGTTGGCACGTCCGTGGGTGCGCGGTCCCACGGGCAGGTCGGTGGGCTCGAGCACCACGCTGCACAGCGGTATGAGCCGCCGCTTGATGACTTCGTAGACCTCCGGCGATACGAGCAGCTCGCCGCGGGCCGACTTCAGCACGGGCGCATAGACGATATACTGCGGATGATATTTCCTGAGAATGTCGGCCAGGGCCTCAACCACGTCGCTGCGCCGCAGCAAACCTATCTTAACCACCTGCGGCTGAAGGTCGTTGATGAGTGCTTCGGTCTGCTGCCGCACCACAGCGGCAGGCAGATCGAAGAACTCCTGTATGCCCAGAGTGTTCTGCACGGTGATGGATGTCACCACCGATGCCGCCCTTCCGCCCAGCCGGGCTATGAGACTGATGTCGGCCTGCACTCCCGAACCGCCCGTTCCGTCGCTTCCCGTGATAGTCAATATGGTCTTGTTCATCTGTCAGCGTGTGTTGGTTGCGCCTGCAAAGTAACGGAAAATAATCCTACCGGGCCGAACTTTACTTCACAAATGATAAAAGGAAACGCTGTTTGGGATAATCAAGCGGTGGCTGCGGAGAGGTTGAGGGATATGTCAGAGATTTATCTTAATGCCCGCAATGGCCCATATTCCCGGCTGCGGCACACTGCCATGGTCGACATATTCTTTATTGAGAAGGTTGTTGCCTTCTACATATATATTGAAATGTGGCTGATGCCATGCCAGCCGTGCGTCAAGCACTCCGTAGCTTGCATATTTCACTACCTTTCCTTCTGTGTTGGTGTAGGTTCCGTTGCGGTCTTGCCAACGGTAGTGGGCATCGAGTGTCACGTTACGCACTATGTTCAGCGACAGGTGGCACGCGAGCTTGTGCCTCAGATACTCCAGCGTGTTCATGCTCTGAATGTTCTCTTGCTCGTGCTTTTTCTGGTGCTGATAGCAGTAGGCCACCGACAGGGTCTGCAACACCGACTGTGCCGGCAGCAGCTTGCTGAACCGCAACGTCACCGATGCCTCGGTGCCGATGTTGCTGATGTGGCCGAAGTTGACCGATTGCCATGGTGCATCCTCGCCCTCATCGGTATGGCGTATCCATGCTATGAGGTTGCGGTGCCGGTTATAGAATATGCTCCACTTTGCCGTCACGCTGCTGCCTTGGTGTTCCAGTCCGGCTTCCCATGCGCTCACTTCTTCGGGCTTGAGGTGCTTGTCGGCCTTGTGGCCTCCCACTGAGTAGTACAGCTCCGTCACCGACGGCATCCTCAGCGATGTGTTGAACGAAGCGTATGCCTTCAGGCGGTCGGCCAGCCAGTAGCTCGCATCCACTCCGGGATAGACTCTCAGCCCTATGCCGGCCCAGTCGTTGTGTACGGCGGTCAGCCCGGCTGAGAGCGTAAACCTCTTCAGCAGGATGTTGTGCTCGAGCGTGAAGCTGATGTTCGAGCGGTTAAGACCGTATGCGTATTGGCGGTCGGTGCCGCAAATGGGCTTTGGATTGTCGAGTGGCTCACCGAGATTGCTGCTCACCAGCTCCTCGTTGCGCATCTCTGCGCCCACAGCCGTGCGCCCTCCCCACCAGTCGAACCAGCTGTTGACGCTCATTCCGAAAACGTCGGTGCGATGGTAGTTGAAGGGATATTTGTCGGGAGCATCGCGGAACAGCTCGAAGCGGTCGTGCGAGTGGTTCCAGTACACCGTCGGACGGATGTGGAACGCCCCCTTGGTGTTCTCGGCATAGAGTGCCGTGTATGTCTTGAGGATATGCTCGAACTGGTCGTCCCACTTTGCTCCGTAGAAAGTGTTAGACCCGAAGTCCTTAGCAGATATGCCTGCATACCAGTGAACCTTCATCACAGCACTGGTGTGGCTGCCTTCATAGAAAGCTTTCCATCCCCGGTAGTCGGCATTAAGCCGGCCTGCCTTGCTTCTGCTGTAGCCGTCGCTGCGCGTGTAGCTTGCCGACAGCGACTGGCTGAACGGTGCCGCTACGCGTGCGCCGACGTTCAGGTAGCCGTAGCTTCCTCCTTCAAGGCGGATGTTCAATGGTGAAGTCTTTTTAGCGGTTGCCGAAGGGGTGCCGTTCTTCGTCACAATGTTTATGGCACCTAACAGGGAAGATGTGCCGTAAACTCTTCCGGCGGGGCTTTCCAGCACCTCAATGCGCTCGATGTCGCTCAGGTCGACTGGAAATTCAAATGAGTTATGACCTGTCTGCGGGTCGCAGATGTTGATTCCGTTGAGCAGAACAGCTATCTGCTCGTAGTTGCTGCCCCGTATGCCAATGTCTGTCTGTGCTCCTATCGGACCACGCTGCCTCACATCGACGGCTACGAGTTGCTTCAGCAGGTCGTTTACACTTTGTACCGGCGCCGCCTGAATATCCTGTCGGCTCAGTACAGTTACCATTCTCGCTTGCTGGCTCTCGGTCAGCGGCGCTCGCGTGCCCGTCACGCTCACCTCTTCCAGCTCCACCTGTCGCTTGTTCAGGGCAGAATCGGTCGTCACCTTGTCGGTATCTACGCTTATCCCGGCTGCCGTTGCGTGCTGCAACGTGGCCACGCTGAGCGTGCCGATGATGACCTCCTTGCCAAGACAGGCGAAGAGGGCATAACCTTTACGGGTGAAGTGGGTGAACTTCAGCACTCTGCGCTTGTTGAAAGTTGGTTTGTACATGATGATATAGAAAAAAAACGGATGCAAAGATATGAAAAAAAGGCTATTTCACCATAGCCTTTATCTGCGAACGTGTACCCTTCATGCTGCTGAGGAAGGCTTTGGCTGAGCCAAAACGCAGGAACATATCGAGGCGGACGGGTATGTGGTTGTCGTCGTCGGTGACATAGAAGCGCACTATCTCCTTCATCTTGCCCTTATCCGGCTCCATGTAGGAGAGCTGCAGGCAGCGGTAGCGGTGGCCGTCGTCGGCTTTCACCACCGTAGTGCCGCTATATCGCAGCTGCGCATTGATGCGGCTGTCGCCGTCAACGATGGGTATCTTCACCACGTGGCCCTTTTTCCAGCCTTCGGGATTGAACGAACGTGAGCGCATGAAGATGCTCAGCATATCGTAGACGCAATCGGAGTAGGTGTTCTCCTGCCGGAAATGCTCACCGTGAGCGTTCATGCGGTGCTGCCTGATGTGGGTCTTGCCCTGCGGATAGCTGTAGAACACTTCGTCTATATAGTATCGCTTGCCCTCGCGTGCGCCCTTGCGGTAGTAGAGCGGAGCGAGGTCGTGGCCCACGTAGCTAAGCAGCGTGTCGCGCATCAAGAAGAACTTATCGGCCTTGCGGCTGGTGTGCGTCGTCAGCGCACAGCGGTATGAGGGCTTGCCCTGATAGCTGTGGTCTGTCGTTATCATGTTGGCAAACCCCACCTTCACCCACACAAACTTCCAGTTGAAGTAGAGATTGTAGGCCAGGTTCTCACCTGCGTTGAAGGCTGTATTGCGGAAACTGCACTGTGCCTGCGCGCTGCCGTGTATGGCTAAGAGGCCAGTCGTGGCAAGCAGCAGTGCGAGGAGCTTGTTCTTCATGGGCTACGGGTTATTGTTTGGGTTTGTATTCCACTCCCATCGAGCGTGCCCTGTCGGCATTACGCTGCCTGATCTTGCGCTGTTGCTCGCCCTTCTGCTGCAATATCTCGGATGGTTTCTGGCGGTCGAGGGGCTTGGCTGTGGGGTCCCAGGTCTGCCGCAGGTCCCACTTGGCCCTGCACTCCAGCTTGCCCGGGTAGTAGTAGCACGGTTCGGGTTGCCTCAGCTCAGTGTAGGAACCGGTGTCCCACAGGCCGTTGTTGTTCTCGTCGACGAACATCCGCATATAGTAGGTGCCGGGTTTCACGTAGTAGAACGTTGCCACTCCGCCCTCGGCAGCGGTCTTCTTCACAGGTTTGTCGCTCTGACTGAGAAGCTCTACGACGGCATTCTTGCCGTTCATGCCCGAGAGAGTAATCACCACGGTGGCGTATTCGTCGGTGGAGCGCACCTTGAAGCCCTGCTTGTAGGCACGCGAAGCAGTGCCGTAGATGTCGACAAAGGCGGCACTGTCGATTTCCAGACTGTATTCGCTGCCCGGCTGCCACTCGGATATAAGCTGATAGTTGCGCGGATAGCCCGGTTTCTCGCCGAAGAGGTAGTGGGCTCGATACCACAGAGTGTCGATTTTCTGGTATAGATGTATGGCTGCGGTGTCGGCCTTGACCAGCGGTGTGGGCGACTTGAAGGTCAGGTTATGGTCGGGGTCGAGTCCCGACGGCACCATATACTCCATCTTCAGCTCTGGGGCGGGCATCGATTCCTGCACGGGCTGTCCGCGCTTGCGGCGGCGTTCCTGCTGCTTCTGCCACTTTTCAAAGGCTTCCTGCTGCTGTTTCAGTCGCCGTGAGTAGGGCTGCTTGGAAAGCAGTGTGAGGGTGTCGGTATGCTCGCGCAGCACTCCCGTGGTGTCGTTGGCAAAATAGTTCATTTCGACCGTGAGCGTGTCGCGGTTGACGAGTGCTGTGTCGGCAAGCCAGTAGGTTATTGTGTCCTGGTTGACGGTGGGCTCCACTATGATTGTCGACGTGGAGTCGAAGTCGAGCGGCTTGATGCGCGGCAGCTTCTCGTGGCCGTAACTGAAGTAGATTTTGAAGTTATTGGCTTCGGTTCGCTCGCTCTTGACGTAGTAGCGGTCGGTCTGCTTCTCGGTGAAGGCTCGCAGCACGAGGTCGTCGGGCAGAAAATGGGTGTAGCCCGTCTGCACAATGTCGGCGATATGCAGCGAGTCGCGCCACAGAGTGTCTTGTCTGACATCGGGCTTCGACGTTGGCACTACCACCGTATGCAGGAAAGCCACCTTCTCGCTCTTGGCATTCCACACATAGTTGGCATCGGCATCCTGCAAGGCAAACACGCGGTAGCGGCCAGGGGCAACGCCCTTGACATGGAAGCGGCCCCGGCTGTCGGTGCGCGAGACGCGCTGCATGGGTGCAGAACGGAGCAGAGTGTCGGTAGCACTGAAGTCCGACGACCCGTCGCCGATGTCATACAGACCCACGAGTATGCCCTTTATGGGTTCCAGATTCTCGGCTTCGAGCACCGTGCCCCCCACCTCAAGCGTGTCAATATGGTCGCCCGTTGAGAAGGTGAAGGTGTAGTTGCCCATGGGGTTGCCCTCGTTGTTGTCGGAGATGGCATCCGAGAAGTCCACTGTATAGGTGGTGTTGGGCTTCAGCGAGTCCTTCAGCTCCACGGTGATGCGCTTTCCGTGGGTGCGGATGTCGGCCTGTTCGAGCTGCGGTGGCGATATTACCACTTTCTCGGAAGGGTTGTCGAGCTTGATGTATTCGTCGAAGAAGATGGTTATCTTCTTGTTGCCTATCCCTATCGACTGCTCCTTTGGCATCGAGCCAACCACTCGCGGAGGCTGCTCGTCGAACCATCCGCCGTCGGGGTTGCCCATTCTGGCACAGGCCGAAAGGAGCAGCAGCAGTGCGGCAACGGCTGCTAAGTGCAGGGTGCGGAGTGTGGTGGTGTGGCTGTTCATGGCTTGGCAGATGATTGCAGGTTGAGAAGTTCGTCAATGACGTTGCGGTTGTTCGACAGTCGCGGCACCTTGTGCTGTCCGCCGAGCTTACCTTTCATCTTCAGCCAGTCGTTGAAGAGTCCCTTGCGAGCCTCTATCAGCTCGAGCCTTTGCAGCGTGACGTTGTGGAAGCGCTTGGCTTCATAGTCGCTGTTGAGCTGTTGCAGGGCTGTGTCGAGGGCATCGGCAAACTGCTCTATAGACTGTGGCGGCTTAGCAAACTCCACTATCCACTGGTGGCGACACTTGGCATTGTTGTCCATGAACACAGGTGCTGCGGTGTATTCGCTAACCTCGGCACCCGTGGCCTGGCACGCACTGAGCAGTCCGCGCTCGGCATTGTCCTGTATAAGTTCCTCACCGAAGGCATTGATGAAGTATTTTGTGCGTCCGGTGATAATGAATTTGTATGGCCGCAGGCTGGTGAACATCACGGTGTCGCCTATCAGGTATCGCCACAGACCGCACGAAGTGGATATGAGCATGGCATAGTTGCGACCCTTCTCCACACCCCACAGCGGAACGACAGTGGGATTGTCGGTGCCGTACTCGTCCATCGGCATGAACTCGTAGAACACATCGTAGTCGAGCATTAGCAGCATGGAAGGGTCTGAAGGGTCGTCCTGCAGCCCGAAAAATCCCTCACTTGCGTTGTAGGTTTCCATGTAGTGCATATCGGGATTGCGTATTATCTGCTCATATTGGCTGCGATATGGCGTGAAGGCGATGCCTCCGTGGAAGAACACTTCGAGGTTTGGCCATACCTCGTCGATGGTGTGCTTGCCGCTGAGTTCGAGCACACGCACAAGCACCGACAGCATCCAAGAGGGCACTCCCGAGATATTGGTGACGCGGCGACCCAGCGTCTGCCGGGCTATACGGTCGCGCTTCACCTCGAAATCGGAGAGAAGGGCCGTCTTCTTGTCGGGCACGCGCAGCAGGTTGACCACGGGGTTGATGTTCTCAATGAGTATCGAGCTGAGGTCGCCCACCAGACTGTCAGGCAGGTTGTAGTTTGGCGAATGGCTGCCGCCGAGAATCAGTGCGCGACCATCGAACAGTCGGCTCTTGGGATTGTTGCGAAGGTAGACAGCCACGGTGTCGGCACCGCCGGCATAGTGTATCTTCTTGAGGCCTTCCCGGCTCACGGGGATGAACTTGCTCTTGTCGGCAGTGGTGCCCGACGACTTTGCATACCAGCGCACGGTGCCGGGCCACAGCACGTCGGCCTCGCCATGACGCATTCGGTCGATGTCGTTCTTGAGTTCCTCGTAGGTGTTCACCGGCACATTGGCTGCAAAATCCTCGTATCCGCGCAGGCTGCTGAACTGATGACGCTGGCCATACTGCGTGTCGGCAGCACGGTGGAGCAGATGGCTCAGCACATTCTGCTGAAGATGGTCGGGTTCGGTGGTGTGCCGTCTAAGTTCTTTCTGACGTGGCAGAAACAGTTTTCCTGCTATGCTGGTAAGGCTCATAGATGCTGTATATATATTGTTAGCTAATTGCCTACACTGTTGCTGTAGGCCGACTGCTCGGCGGCAGCAATGATGGCTTCGCGCGAATTTTCATACTTATCAGCCGTCAGGTCATCATGGTGTCTGGCTGACAGATGCTCGTCGGTGAACACCTGCAGGGGCTCGTCGCCCTCGGCGGTGTCGGTATGGGTTATGATGAAATCCTGCGGCTGTTCGGTGTCGGGCACAAGTGCCGCCGGCTCCTCCTCCATCTTGGTGCGGCTGGTCTTGGCAGCAAACACGCTGTCGAGGAACAGGGGGTCTTTGCGCAGCTTCTGCAGTGTCAGCTTAGCTGCTATCTGCTGGCTTTCCTTCTTTGAGAAACCGCTTCCCTCGCAGCCTTCCACGCCTTCGAGCATCACCACGAAGCGGAACTGGGGGCTGCCCTGGATGTCCTTGCTCTCGGAAAGCATCTTGAAGTCGAGCCTGATGCGGTTCTTCTGCGACCATTCGAGCAGCTTCGACTTGAAGTTCACTTCCTTATAGGCCACCTTATCTATATTTATAAGCTCGCCGAGGATGCGCTTCTCCATGAACTTCCGGCAGGCCTCATAGCCTCGGTCGAGGTAGAGAGCCCCCACGAGAGCCTCGAAAGCGTTGCCGCCCATATAGCTGTTGTGCGAGCTATTGGCCTTTCCGTTGGTGGTGACGAGCTTGATGATGCCCATCTCTGATGCCAGACGGTTCAGGGTGTCGCGCTGCACTATCTTGCTTCGGGTGTTGGTCAGAAAGCCTTCACGCTTTCCGGGAAAGTGGCGATAGACTATGTCGCCCACTATGGCATCGAGAATGGCATCGCCGAGAAACTCCAGACGCTCGTTGTTCACGAGCCGTCCGTTCTCGTTACGGCGCAAGGCACTCTTGTGCATGAGTGCCACGCGATAGTAGCTGATGTCGTGCGGATAGATGCCGATGATGGAATATAAAGACAAATAAAGCTCCTTATCCTTTCGGAAAAGGAGCTTCATCCTATCATATATGTTATTCAGCATACTTCTTGAATATCACACAAGCGTTATGTCCACCAAAACCGAAGGTGTTGCTCATAGCTGCACGCACCTCGCGCTGCTGCGACTTGTTGAAGGTGAAGTTGAGATTGTAATCCAACTCGGGGTCTTCGTCGCCTTCCTCGTGGTTGATGGTGGGAGGAATAATATCGTTTTTCACAGCCAGAACGCTCACCATAGCCTCTACTGCGCCTGCTGCACCGAGCATATGGCCGGTCATCGACTTGGTGGAACTGATGTTGAGCTTGTAGGCTGCTTCGCCGAACACTTCCTTGATGGCCTTTGCCTCGGAAATGTCGCCTACGTGTGTCGACGTGCCGTGAACGTTGATATAGTCTATGTCCTCGGGTTTCATGCCGGCATCTTCAAGTGCGTTCTGCATCACGAGCTTGGCTCCGAGTCCCTCGGGGTGGCTGGCTGTGATGTGATAGGCATCGGCACTCTCGCCCTCGCCCACCATCTCGGCATATATCTTGGCACCGCGCGCCTTGGCGTGCTCCAGTTCTTCGAGTATCAGACAGCCCGCACCTTCGGCCATAACGAAACCATCACGACTGGCACTGAACGGGCGGCTTGCCTTCTCAGGCTCGTCGTTGCGTGTGGAAAGGGCCTTCATGGCATTGAAGCCGCCCACTCCGCACTCGCACACTGCTGCCTCGGCACCACCGGCAACGATGATGTTGGCCTTGCCGAGACGTATCAGGTTGAAGGCGTCGGCAAGCGCATTGGTCGACGATGCACACGCACTCGTGGTGGTGTAGTTGGGGCCGTGGAAACCGAAATGTATGGAAATGTGGCCGCTTGCTATGTCGGCTATCATCTTAGGGATGAAGAAGGGGCTGAACTTGGGGCCGTTCTCGCGGTTTACTCCGTAGTAGGTAACCTCTTCCTGGAATGTGTTGATGCCTCCGATGCCCACTCCGTACACCACGCCGATGCGGTTGAGGTCTTCCTTCTCGAGGTCGAGGGCGGCATCCTTGACACCCTGCATGGCAGAGATAAGCGCAAACTGGGTGTAACGGTCGAGCTTGCGCGACTCCTTGCGGTCAATCCAGTCGTTGATGTTCAATCCCTTTACCTCGCACGCAAACTGAGTCTTGAACTTCGATGCGTCGAAATTGGTTATTGCTGCGGCACCGCTCTTGCCGGCAAGGAGGTTGCTCCAAGTTTCTTCAGGACTATTACCTACGGGTGTGACAGCACCTAAACCTGTCACTACTACTCTCTTTAATTCCATCTATTTTTGTCAGGTTGATGAATGAAAATGTAAGGAAAATGAATTAGGGCTTAACGTTTAGGACTCAGCGAGTACTCCTCAGGAGGAGCCTTAGTCGCTAAAATACTAAACCCTAAACCCTAAACTATAGATCTCTAAAGGAGAAAAACTTAGTTCTTCTTGTACTCTTCGATGTAAGCAATAGCATCGCCAACGGTGGCTATCTTCTCTGCCTGATCGTCAGGTATTGAAATATTGAACTCCTTCTCGAACTCCATGATCAGCTCAACGGTGTCAAGAGAGTCTGCACCAAGGTCGTTGGTGAAGCTTGCTTCGGGCTTTACATCTGCGGGTTCAACACCAAGTTTCTCTACAATGATGTCTCTTACTTGATTCTCAATCATAACTGTAAATTTTAAAATAATTAATTTTGATATTCTTCTTTACCTTTAAAAAAATGGCCTCTTCCCATGTTTCTCAGCGAGTTATAGCCGAGAGAGACAAAACCTTTCTTCTAAATTTTCGGGTGCAAAGGAACTAATTATAATTGAGGTGTGCAAATTTTTCATTAAAAAAACATAACAAACCTGCACAGAGCAATATAAATTGTGCAATTATAGGGCTCTGACTGCATGGCCTCTACCTAATAATGATGAGGACAAAAGGATTAAAAAAATCGTTAATCATTGTGCCGTTTGAACTATTTAAGCTATTTTTGCAAAAACAATAATCTAACTACTATGACTTCATTTACTAAAAAAGGTAATGAAATTTTCAAGCGCGCAGCTGCCGACTACCACGTTACCGACAACGTAGACACCCCCATCAGCAACCCCTTCGAGGAAGGGACGATTGAAAATATGCTCTATCTGAAGTGCTGGATCGACACCGTTCAGTGGCACTTGGAGGACATCATACGCGACCCTAACATCGATCCCGTAGAAGCCTTGCAGCTCAAACGGCGCATTGACCGCTCAAACCAGGACCGCACCGACCTGGTTGAGAAGATTGATGCATACTTCCGCGAACTCTACAAGGACGTCACTCCCCTACCCCAGGCCACCATCAACACCGAGAGCCCGGCCTGGGCACTGGACCGACTGTCGATTCTCGCTGTGAAAATCTACCACATGCGCGAACAAACCATGCGCAACGATGCCTCGGAAAACCACCTGGCACTGTGCAGGGCCAAGCTCGACGTGCTGCTCGAACAGCAGAAAGACCTCATAACGGCCATCGACCAGCTGCTCGACGACATACAGGCAGGGCGCAAATACATGAAGGTGTATATGCAGATGAAGATGTATAACGACCCATCCACTAACCCGATACTCTACGCAAAGAAGCAGAAAGGTGAAAACTGAGCATCTTCTCATCATCCGACTGTCGGCTATAGGCGACGTGGCTATGCTCGTCCCGGTAGTAGCTTCGCTGGCAAGGCAGCATCCGCAAATGCGTATCACCGTGCTGAGCCGCCCCTTCGCACGATGGATTTTTGAAGACCTGGCACCCAACGTGGGCTTCATGGCCGCCGACACCAACGGCGAAGACAAGGGCATAAGGGGACTAAACGCACTCTACCGCCGACTTCAGGCAAAGCATTTCACTGCCGTTGCCGACATGCACGACGTGCTGCGCACAAAGTATCTCAGGCTGCGCTTCCTCATGGACCGCTACCGTGTGGAACACATCGACAAGCACCGCAAGGAGAAAAAGCTGCTACTGAAAAATGGATTCAAGGCTTCGCACCAGCTGCCCACATCGTTCGACAACTATGCCGACGTGCTGCGAAGGCTGGGCTACAAGGTGGAGCTCGACTTCGACTGCCTGCCTGCACCCAACGGAACACTTCTGCGACAGCTGCAATCGGTGATAGGCGAAAAGAAAGCGTTTCAGAAATGGATAGGAATAGCTCCCTTTGCTGCACATCAGGGCAAGATATATCCGCTTGAAAAGATGCAGCTGGTAGTAGAGCGGCTATTGCAGCTGCATCCAAGCTGCCGCGTCTTCCTATTCGGAGGACCTGGCGAGAAGCAGACACTCGACTCGTGGCAGAAGAAATTTCCACGTACAGTGAACGCATCGGCCATGCTTGCCAACTTCAAAGAGGAGATTATGCTGATGAGACAGCTCGATGTGATGGTGTCAATGGACAGCAGCAACATGCACCTCGCAGCCATAGCAGGCACCACTGTGGTGAGCATCTGGGGAGCTACGCATCCATACGCCGGCTTCCTGGCATGGAAACAAAATCCCAACAACGCCATACAGACCAGCCTCGGATGCCGACCATGCAGCATCTACGGCAACATACCGTGCCACAGGGGCGACCTCGCCTGCATGAACAACATTGCTCCAGAAACTATAATAAATAAGGTGGAAGAGATTATCAACACCTGAAACCAAACCCATTTACCAACAAATTAAAACCAAGAAACGTTATGAAAAAGTATGTTTGCGACACTTGCGGATACGTCTACGACCCCGCAATAGGCGATCCCGAAAACGGTATTGAACCCGGAACAGCATTTGAAGACCTGCCCGAAGACTGGGTATGCCCTCTCTGCGGAGTAGGAAAGGAAGACTTCAGCGAGGAATAAATCTCAATCGAAACCATCTGAGAGCGAGCACCTAAACAAGTGTTCGCTCTTTGTTTTGTACTCAGGCGAATTTTACCGAGCCTCCCGTAAACTTTCTCCAGCAGCCCAGGAGCATTGTTACAGGATAGCTGGAACATTGCTACAGAGCCTCTGTAACATTGCTACAGCATAGCTGGAGAAAGTTTACGGAGCCCTTTGCAAAAATCGGGAACATATAAGAAGCCTCACACCACGGCCTCACAACCGCCCCACCCCACTGTAGATAACTGTGTGGATAACCCTGTTGATAACCATGTTTACAAACTATGCGTTATCAACAGCACAACGGCAATACCCGAAAAACAGTGGATAAGCACAAAGTTATGAAGCCTGTATAATGAAGTTTTCCATAATTATTGAGCATAAAAAATTATAAACTTATTAACTTTGCAACGAATATGGAAATTGTGGAAAACTGTTTTTACAAGCTGATAATCAAGCGCGAACAATGATGTTGCATCGTTGATAACCTACTGCCATGGGTTTATAACTTAACAGGCAAGCTTTTGCAAGAAAAGTTTTCAACTTATCAACGGCACATCATTCCACTACTTTTCTATTTTTTCTTTTTAAAAAAGAAGGAAATAAAATAAATATACGATGCGGATATGGAAAAAGACAATCTGAAAAAACAATGGTTGGAGAACGGCTTTATCGGCGAACCGGCTCCCGAGGGGGTAGACCTCAAGAAGGCTATCAGGCAGCTGTGTAAGGAGAAAGATGCCATTATCCTGGCCCACTACTACACCGTTGGCGACATCCAGGACGTTGCCGACTTTGTTGGCGACTCCTTGGCTCTGGCTCGCAAGGCTGCAGAGACGGATGCTAAGGTGATGGTGATGTGTGGAGTACACTTCATGGCTGAGACCTGCAAGATACTCTCGCCGGAGAAAACGGTGCTCACGCCCGACCTCAATGCCGGATGCTCGCTGGCCGACTCGTGCAAGGCCGAAGACCTCAAGGCGTTCAAGGACGAGCATCCAGGCTACAAGGTGGTGAGCTATGTGAACACCACAGCCGCCGTGAAGGCGCTAACAGATGTGGTGGTGACGAGCGGCAATGCCAAGAAAGTGGTCGACCAGCTGCCTGCCGATGCCAAGCTGATATTCGGTCCCGACTATAACCTCGGAAGCTACATCAACTCTGTCACTGGGCGCAATATGCTTCTGTGGGAAGGTGGCTGTCATGTTCACCAGAGGTTCTCGGTCGACGAGATTGTCAGACTCAAGCGTGAGCATCCCGATGCGGTGGTGATGGCCCATCTGGAGTGCAAGGGGCCCGTTCTGGCAATAGCCGACGTGAAAGGCAGCACGGCTGCCATGCTCACCTACGCACAGCAGCATCCTGAGCAGAAAGAGTTTATCGTGGCTACCGAAGCAGGCATACTCCACGAGATGCAGCGCACCTGTCCCGACAGACTGTTCTATCCCGTGCCGCCGGAAGTGAGCGAAGGCTCGGTGGGATGCCACTGCAACGAGTGCGAGTATATGAAGATGAACACACTGCTGAAGGTTTACAATACACTGAAATACGGATGGCCAAGCATCGAGATAGACCCTGAGCTGCAACAGCAAGCACTCAGACCAATAGCCAAGATGCTCGAACTGAGCTGATTGACTTTTTTTTAGATACTGAAGTTTCGCCTTCAATGAAACTTCAGTATTTTTGTTTCATGGCATAGTATGCTTGTTTCTTTATATTTATTATTGTACTTTTGCATCCTATTATAGGTAAAACTATTTGTTATGGATAACATTTTTCTCGGCAGTAATTGGGTGATATGGTTTTGTATTATTGTACTTTTGCCATTCAAGATTTATGATTTCTTTCAAGAAAAAGACCATAGAAAGAGAGATTACCTATTTCTTACGTTTACAACGGCAATAATCCTGTTTACAGGTATCTATACTTCTTTCAGCGAAAAGTTTTCATTCGTTGATAACTTAGGCTTTTATATTTTGCTCCTTATAGCCTACCTGCAAACAATTATTGATTGTTATAGGAAGCGAAGCACTCGTAATGTAATATTTTCAGCGTTGTTCACAATCTTTATTGTTCTATTGTTTGTTGTTGGATAGATTTACCTCGCTTTCCGTTTATTATCTCGCTGTAATTGAATATCTTTGTGCAATCAAACGTAAATGGATGCTATTATGGAAGCAAGAAAAAGAGGTACTGGGTCTTTGTTTATCGGATAATATATCCTTATACTCCATGCAGGCGGATAGCATATCCGCCTGAACGAAAGGGTAATACGGCCTGAAAGGCCAACTACAACTCAGCCCAAGGCAACGCCTTGGGGGAACCGATGTATCAAGGTTACGCCCCGCTGGGGCAAAATCATTTAGTCTCCTCTCACTTGGTTTGTGTGCAGTTATTCTTTTGCCCTTTCAGGGCGTTTTTACTGTTGCACGTATGTCCGCAGGGCGATGCCCTGGGCTGACGTATCGTTGCCCCTTCGGGGTGTAGGGAGCCTAACGTTCAGGCGGATATGTTATCCGCCT
>ODAJ012109489.1_pt1 | contig 21754 bp, 14 predicted proteins | sample 1539241 | NCBI WGS metagenome assembly ODAJ01 (sample SAMN02144231, study PRJEB22623) | gut metagenome | biome: sheep rumen | host: Ovis aries | place: New Zealand | reverse complement strand
ACCCCTCCCTTGGGGAGGGGCTGGGGGTGGGCCGGTAATATGGCCCATATTGGTCGGTAATATGGCCCATATTGGACGGTAATATGGCTCATATTACTTTCCTCCGGCTGCCCTGTAGCCAGACGATTGGTGCCCTATAGTTTGCCAAATGCGTCCAAAACGGTAATATTTTCTTCCAAATCTTTCCAATGTCGGCGAAAAAACGTAAATTTGCAACATATTAACTAATGTGTGATATTCAACACAACAGATAACATTTAATAAGTATTATGAAAAAAAGTGCATTGCAAATTGCCAGAGCTTCCTATCAGCCTAAGCTCCCGGCAGGCCTGAAAGGTGCCGTTAAGGTAAAGGAAGGCGCTCCCACTCAGAGCGTAGACAATCAGGAAGAAATCAAGAAACTCTTCCCCAACACCTACGGGATGCCCCTCGTGGAGTTTGTTAAGGGCGAGGAAAAGAACACTGCCCGCATGAACGTGGGTGTCATCCTCAGTGGTGGACAGGCTCCTGGTGGCCACAACGTTATTACCGGTCTGTTTGACACTCTCAAGAGTCTGAACCCCGAAAACCGCCTCTACGGTTTCATTCTCGGCCCCGGCGGATTGGTTGACCACGACTACATGGAGCTTACAGCCGACATCATCGACGAGTATCGCAACACCGGCGGTTTCGACATGATTGGTTCTGGCCGCACAAAGCTTGAGAAAGAGGAGCAGTTTGAGAAGGGACTGGAGATTATCCGCCAGCTCGACATCAAGGCTCTCGTTATCATTGGTGGTGACGATTCTAACACCAATGCCTGCGTTCTGGCTGAGTACTATGCCGCAAAGAACTATGGCGTGCAGGTAATCGGCTGTCCGAAGACCATCGACGGCGACCTGAAGAACGACCAGATCGAGACAAGCTTCGGCTTCGACACAGCCACTAAGGTCTACTCTGAGCTTATCGGCAACATCGAGCGCGACTGTAACTCGGCACGCAAGTACTGGCACTTCATCAAGGTTATGGGCCGTTCGGCAAGCCATATCGCCCTGGAGTGCGCCCTGCAGGTGCAGCCTAACATCTGCCTCGTGAGCGAGGAGATCGAGAAAGAGGAGAAGAGCCTGAACGACATCGTTGAGTACATCGCCGAAATCGTGGCTGCACGTGCTGCCGACGGCAACAACTTCGGAACTGTTATCATCCCGGAGGGTCTTATCGAGTTCATCCCGGCTATCAAGAAGCTCATTGCCGAGCTCAACGACATACTCGCCAAGCCCGAGGTTCTGAGCCTCGACCGCTCTGCCCAGATTGACTACGTGAAGCTGAACCTCAGCGATGAGAACCTCGCCGTGTTTGCGTCGCTGCCAACAGCAGTGTCGCGTCAGCTCGCCCTGAACCGCGACCCGCACGGAAACGTACAGGTTTCGCTCATCGAAACAGAGAAACTGCTCTCGTCTATGGTAGCTGCCAAGCTCGAGCGCTGGAAGAGAAAGGGCAAGTTTGTGGGCAACTTCGCAGCCCAGCACCACTTCTTCGGTTACGAGGGACGCTGCGCTGCGCCGTCTAACTTCGATGCCGACTACTGCTATGCCCTCGGAACAAGTGCCGCACAGCTCATTGCCAGTGGCAAGACGGGCTATATGGCTATCGTGAAGAACACCACTGCACCTTCTGACCAGTGGGTAGCAGGTGGCGTGCCCATCACTATGATGATGAACATGGAACGTCGTAACGGCGAGATGAAGCCCGTTATCCGCAAGGCTCTCGTTGAACTCGACGGCAAACCGTTCCAGGCTTTCGCTGCCGTTCGCGACACTTGGGCACACGAAACAGCCTATGTCTATCCCGGACCAATACAGTACTGGGGACCGGCAGAGGTCTGCGACCAGCCCACGAAGACTCTGCAGCTTGAGCAGCAGAAGTAAATCCTGACTGAACTATATACCGCGAACCGGCCTTGAACATCGGTTTTCAAGTCCGGCTCGCGGTTTTATGTATCGCTATAACAGAATAACTCCGACACGGCAGATGCTTAACGAACGACACATAACATCACTGCAACCGGGCGACAGGCACCGTATGCCGGTTTGGTTGAAGTGGATTATAGCTGTGGTTATGGTCTGCGTATATGTGTGGGGCTTCTATACATTCTTCGTCAGCCCCACGGGCTTCCGCTGGAGAGCTCTCTATGGCGATGCAAAATATCCTGAGGGATACGAGATTCACGGCATAGACATCAGCCATTACCAAGGAAAGATTGACTGGGACCTGCTTCGCAACGCCATGATTACGCGTTGCCCATTGAGGTTTGTAATCGTTAAGTCGACCGAAGGAGCCGATCATGTGGACGAAAACTTCCGCGAGAACTTCCACTTCGCACGCGAAACAGGGTTCCTCAGGGGGGCTTACCACTTCTGGAGCAACAAGACTCCGGCCAAGAAACAGGCGCGCTTCTTCATCGAGCAGGTTCATCTTGAGGAGGGCGACCTGCCTCCGATACTCGACGTCGAGCACAAACCGCAGGACAAGACGATAGCCGAGTTTCAGGAACAGATACTCGAATGGTTGCAGATCATGGAGCAACACTATCACACCAAGCCCATCATCTACACCTATTATCGCTTCAAGCAGCAGTTCCTCGACGACGAACGCTTCGACCGATACCCCTATTGGATAGCCCACTACTATGTTGACCGCATGGAATACGACGGCCCGTGGAAGTTCTGGCAGCATACCGATGCCGGCAGACTGCCCGGTATTCGTGGTAATGTGGACCTCGACATCTACAACGGAAGCTACTACGACTTGCTTCAGCTTACTATCAGAAAGACGGTGGAGAAGTAAATCCTCCGCTGCGTCAGCTCTTCAGCTTCTCGAGAAGATACTTCCCAGTGTATCCTTTGTTTGCCGCAGCCACCTCTTCGGGCGTTCCCACACACACTATCTCGCCACCCTTGTCGCCACCTTCGGGGCCAAGGTCAATCACGTAGTCGGCAGCTTTCACCACATCAAGGTTGTGCTCAATCACCAGCACGGTGTGGCCGCGCTCAATCAGTGCGTCGAAGGCGCTCAGCAGTCGGCGTATGTCGTGGAAGTGGAGGCCTGTTGTCGGCTCGTCGAAGATGAACAGGGTGGGCTGCTGGCGTTCCTGACCGATGAAGTAGGCCAGCTTCACTCGTTGGTTCTCGCCTCCTGAGAGTGTCGATGAACTCTGGCCGAGTTTTATGTAGCCCAGTCCCACCTGCTGCAATGGCCGCAGGCGGTCGGCAATGGCTCGCTCGCCCCATTTGTCGAAGAACTCGATAGCCTCGGCAACAGTCATGTCGAGCACGTCGTTGACGTTCTTTTCGTGGAAGCGCACGTCGAGAATGTCTTTCTTGAAACGCTTGCCGTGGCACTCGTCGCACTCAAGCACGAGGTCGGCCATGAACTGCATCTCCACCGTTATGGTGCCTGCACCCTTACATTCTTCGCATCGTCCGCCCTCGGCATTGAAAGAGAAGTATTGTGCCGTGAAGCCCATCTGCTTAGCCAGCGGCTGTTGCGCATACAGCTGGCGTATTGCATCGTAGGCTTTCACGTATGTGGCCGCATTGGACCGGGTGCTCTTGCCGATAGGATTCTGGTCTATCATCTCCACATGACTTATCTGCTGCCAGTCGCCAGCCAGTTCCTTGTATTCGCCGGGAGCCTCCGCTACCTCGTCGAGATGGCGTTTCAGAGCCGGATAGAGTATTCCCCTGACGAGCGACGACTTGCCGGAGCCGCTCACTCCAGTCACCACGGTGAGCACGTTCAGCGGAAATCTCACGTCGATGCCTTTCAGATTGTTCATCCTTGCGCCCTTCACCACGATGCTCATGTTCCACGGTCGTCGGCTGCCGGGCACCTCTAAGGTGTCGCGGCCAGTGAGATAGGCAACCGTATGGGAGCGAGACCCACCCCCAGCCCCTCCCCAAGGGAGTGGAGCTTGTGTTCCTGTTTTTTCTTTTAGGGCGGGAGGAGGGCAACCCTCGTAAACAATCTCGCCTCCGTGGCGTCCGGCATCCGGTCCAACGTCTATAAGGTAGTCGGCTGAGCGTATTATCTCCTCGTCGTGCTCCACAACCACCACTGTGTTTCCCACGTCGCGGAGCTGCCGTAGCACACTGATGAGGCGGTCGGTGTCGCGCGAGTGCAAGCCTATCGACGGCTCGTCGAGCACGTAGAGCGACCCAACGAGTGAGCTGCCTAACTGTGTTGTCAGGTTGATGCGCTGACTTTCTCCACCCGACAGGGTGTTGGCCATGCGGTTCAGGGTGAGGTAGCCCAGTCCCACTTCTACAAGGAAGTGCAGGCGGCTGTTTATTTCTGCCAGCAGCCGTTTGCCAATCATTCGTTCGTGGTCGGTGAGCTGCAGGTCGGCAAACCACTCATGGAGATTGCTCACGGGCATTGCTACGAGGTCGGTGATGCTTTTTCCGCATATCTTCACGTATTCTGCCTCGGGCTTCAGGCGCATACCGCGGCACGTAGGGCATATCGTGCGCCCACGGTAGCGGCTCATCATCACACGGTATTGTATCTTATACATATTATCCGTCACCATCTTGAAGAACGAGTCGATAGACACCTTCTGCTCGTCGGGCCTGTTGCGGTCGGAGGGAAGGCCGTGCCAGAGCATATCCTTCTCCTTCTGCGACAGCTCGTAGTAGGGTTTGAAGATGGGGAAGTTGTCTTTGGCTGCCCGGCGGCAGAACTCCTGCTGCCATATCTTCATCTTCTCGCCGTGCCAGCACTGCACGCATCCCTCGTAGACACTCAGCGACGTGTTGGGCACCACGAGCTTTTCGTCGATGCCTATGACTGAGCCGAAGCCCTCGCAGGTGGGGCAGGCCCCTACGGGAGAGTTGAAGGCAAACATCTGTTCGGTAGGTTCCTCGAAGGTCATGCCGTCGGCTTCGAAGCGTGTTGAGAAGTCGTAGACCAGCTTCGAGGGCAGAAACATAAGCCGGCACTCGCCGTGGCCCTCATAGAAAGCTGTCTCGCACGAGTCGGCAAGTCGCGAGAGGGTGCCTTTGTCGGTGGCTGCCGACATACGGTCGACAACAAGATATACGGGGGTCTCTTCGGGGAAGTCGGTGCCTTCGGCATCGAGCGCCTTGATGTCGGCATCGTCGAGCAGGTCGTCGATGCGGTGGAAGTCACCTTTATAATATACGCGCGCGTAGCCCTGCTGCACCATCATCTCGAGCTGACTGTACGGTGAGCGGTCGCGGTGGGCATGGAGCGGAGCCATGACAGCGAAGCGAGTGCCGTCGGAGAAGCCTTTCATGCACTCTATCACGTCGTCTACGGTGTGTTTCTTCACTTCCTGTCCGCTCACGGGCGAGTAGGTGCGGCCTATGCGTGCGTAGAGCAGGCGCAGATATTCGTAGATCTCGGTTTGTGTGCCCACTGTTGAGCGTGGGTTGCGCGATATGGTCTTCTGCTCGATGGCTATTGCAGGCGGCAGACCTTCGATGAAGTCGCACTCGGGCTTGGCCATTCGCCCGAGAAACTGCCGTGCATACGACGAGAGACTTTCCACATAGCGCCGCTGTCCCTCGGCATATAGGGTGTCGAAAGCCAGCGACGACTTGCCCGAACCGCTCACTCCGGCCACGACAACAAACTTGTCGCGGGGTATTCTGAGCGAAACATTCTTCAGATTGTTTACCCGCGCACCGCGGATATCTATGAAATCTGCCATGATAAGTAACTGTTGAAAATGCAAATTTACGATTTTTCAGCCTACCTCAACTACTTTTTCCATTCGTTTTTCTTACCTTTGTGAAATTATAAAACACATCAACACACATAAAAACAAAACAATTATGAAACGAAACATCACATTGCTGCTCTGCGTGCTGGCTCTTTCGGGTGCGCCTGCTGTGGCTGATGCCCAGGAGATGGAGCCTGTAGAGAACCTGAAAGTGGATGCCTACTATCAGGAGTGGCTGGCTGACTATGAGGAGACAGGCACCAAAATCAACGAGATTTCGGAAACTTACCAGAAGGAAGTAGACCGTCGCGGCTATCCGAAAAAGAAAACCGTGAGGGCGAAAATGGAGGCTGTGAAGCACTATATAGAGCTTCTTGAGCAACAGCTGACCGATCCGAGGCTCAACCAAAACATCGACACGCTGAAGATAAACAAGAAAATAGAGCTCTGGAAACAGCAGTACGAGGGTCTGGGCTACCTGTTGAAGAAGATTTGAAAGCAGGTAACAGTGAAAGAAAAGCTGGCTGCTTGATGACACGAAGGGCCAGACTATAAGATTGCGGAGGCTAAGGTGAATTTTACCGAGGCCTCCGTAAACTTTCTCCAGCAGCCCCGGAGCAATGCTCCAGAGCCTCTGTAAGGTTGCTCCAAGGCTGCTGGAGCAATGTTACAGAGCAGCCGGAGTAAATTTACGGGGCATTAGGCGAATTGTGACAGCTTGCCTGTTGTTGACGGATTACTTTATTGTATTACTGTAAATTGCTATCTTACAGTTTGTTGTAGGTGGTTATTAAGTGGAAAGTTCAGGAGCGGCTGAGTTTCTTCAGCCGACGTTTGGCTTCGGGAAAGTCGGGCCACAGCTCGAGAGCTTTCTTGTAGTTGGCTATTGCCGCCTGCTCCATTCCTTCGGTTTCGCACTCCTTGCCCAGCAGGTTGTACTCGGCAGCGAGTGTCTTCAGGAAGCGGGCCTGCTTAGCCTGTTGCTCTTTCAGGTCGCTGATCTCAGCCTTCAGCTGGTTTATCAGGTTCAGCTTGCGGCGGATAAGGCGCTTGGCTGCAGGCTTCTCGATGTCGTAGCGGCTGTGGATGGCTCGGAAAAAGTAGTTCAGGAAGCGGTCCATGTCGCCCTCGTCGTATGCCTTTGCCGCCTCGTTATATTCGTGGTCGGCCTGCGACTGCTTGAGGGCCTTGTCGATGAGAGGCTGGTTGTTGTATTGCTTGGCAAAGTCGGTGACGTGCGAATTGACGAATATGTCGCTGCGGCGGATGGGTTGTCCGAGGGTGAGACCTTCGAGAGAGGTGCAGCGCGAGAGTGCCACGTAGGTCTGTCCCCCGGCAAAGGCTCCACCGCCAAGGTCGATGTTGACGCGCTTGAAGGTCAGTCCCTGCGACTTGTGAACGGTTATTGCCCAGGCCAGACGCACCGGGAACTGTGTGTATGTGCCCAGCAGCTCTTCCTCGATTTTCTTCTCCTGTTCGTTGAAACGGTAGCGCACGTTCTCCCACATCTCGCGTTCCACCTCGTGTTCCTGTCCGTCGTCGGTGATGATGTATAGCCTTTCTGACTCAAGGTCGATGGCTTCAATGATGCCCAGAGTGCCGTTCACCCAGCGGTGCTTCATGTCGTTTTTCACGAAAATGATATGTGCGCCCGGCTTCAGAAGCAGCTCCTGTGGCGTAGGCATACTGCTTTCGGGGAACTCTCCTGTGATTGTGCCGTTGAAGCAGACAGGCTCTCCCGGCAGCTTTTGCAGCTCGTGCGAGTTGATATGGTCGACGGTGTCGCGTCGGGTGGACAGCGTGATGTTCAGGTTTGGTGCCTGAGGGTGTGATTGGGGATTGGTGAGGGGTGATGGGGGAGGGGGCGTTTCGCTGCTTGAGGCACATCGCTGGTTGAGCAGGCGCAGGTCTGCCTCGCCGATAGTGTTGGTTCGAATGTGGTCGAGTATGCTTATGAAGAGCTGGTCGTTCTGTCGGTACACTTTCGTGAGTTCGATGCTGACGAGCGGCATGGTGCGGAACACGCGTGCATCGAAGAAGTAAGGCGACGGGTAGTAGGCCGCGAGCATACGTCGCTCGTCCTCTTTCACCACAGGTTCGAGCTGGTAGACGTCGCCCACGAATAGCAGCTGCTTGCCTGCGAACGGTTCGCGCATATTGCGGCAGTAGACCCGGAGCACCTTGTCGATGAAGTCGATGATGTCGGCACGCACCATAGAAATCTCGTCGATGATGATAAGTTCCACCTCGCGCAGCAGCTTGCACTTCTCGCCGTTGTACTTCAGAGCCTCGCGTATGTGGCGTATGGAGTAGCGGTTGTCGTCGGGCAGCAGTGGATGGAAGGGCAGCTTGAAGAAGCTGTGGAGCGTTGCTCCGCCGGCATTGATTGCTGCTATGCCGGTGGGAGCCAGTATGACGTGCTTCTTCTTGGTAGTGGCAGCGATATGCCGAAGCAGGGTAGACTTGCCCGTTCCAGCCTTTCCTGTGATGAAAAGCGACTGTCGGGTGTAGTTGACAATCTGCAACGCGTTTTGCAGTTGCGGGTTGTCGAGGTCTATCGGCTGCTTCTTGGCTTCGTTGTTCATGGCTCGTCTTCGTTGTTTTCCTCAACGGGCGCAATGGCCGGAGCATCCATCTTGGGGATGTTTTCGGGCTGTGGGTTGTCTGGCATGGGCTCGAGGTTGCCGGCGGCATCCTCGAACTGCTCTGCGTCGGTGCCCTCAACGGTTTCCTCGAAAGGCATCAGGCTGTCGGGAATCTCGTAGCTCGGTCGCTCGGGAGAGCACATATACATATATGGTTCCACGTCCATCTCGTCGGCAGCAGGCCATTGAGCGTGGTATCTTCGGAAGCGGCTGTCGGTCATAACCTTCTGTATGAACATTCCGCAAAGGGGCAGCGCGGTGCGTGCGCCTTGGCCCAAGGCTCCCGAACGGAAGTGTATGGCGCGGTATTCTCCGCCCACCCATGCTCCCACGACGAGCTTCGGGCTGACGGCAATGAACCATCCGTCGGAGTTGTTGTTGGTTGTGCCGGTCTTGCCGCCCCATGAAGTGTCTGACGTAGTGTACTGGCGTATCCGTCCCGAAGTGCCTCCCGGCTCGTTGACACTGGCCTTGAGCAGCTGTTGCACGAGGAAAGCCGTGCGGTAGGAGAGCACCTTGTGGGTGGCCGTGGGGCCTATATAGACCTCGTATCCGTTGCGGTCGACAATCTTTTCGACCAGTACCGGGTCGTGGTGCTTGCCTCCTGCCGCCACCGTGCTGTAGGCGTTGACCATCTCCAGGAGGCTTACGTCGCATGAGCCGAGAGCCAGCGACGGTTCGTCGGCAAGCTCGGAGGTGATGCCCATGTCGTGGGCAGTCTTGATGACGTTGCGTATTCCGACCTCCATTCCCAGCTTTACGGCAATGCTGTTGGTGCTCCTGGCAAAGGCGGTGTGGAGCGACACGGTGTCGCCTGTGAACTTGCCGTTGGCATTGGAGGGAGTCCACATGACCTCCTGGTTGGTCTTGCGGTCGATGACTTTGAGCATAACCCTTTCGTCCATGCGTGTGTCGCAGGGCGTGAGGCCCTGATTCATAGCCTCGGTATAGACAAAGAGCTTGAATGTGGAGCCGGGTTGCCGCTTTGTTGTCACCTTGTCGTACTTCCATGTGCTGAAATCCACGTCGCCCACCCATGCCTTTACTGCACCTGTCTCTGGCTCCATTGCCACCATGCCACAGTGCAGGAACTTCACCATATAGCGTATGCTGTCGAGTGTGGAGATGTTGCGGTAGATGGTTCCGCGGTCATAAGAGAAGAGCTTCACGCGGTGTGGGCGGTTCAGGTAGTGCGAAATGCTGTCGGCATTGTTGTCGTAGCGTTCGGCGAGATACTGGTAGTAGGGCAGGCGTTTGGCAATTTTCTCGATGAAGCCGGGCACTGGTCTGCCCCTTTCGTCGCGCCAAGGGTCGCTCCCTTTCCAGTGTGCGTCGAAGCTGTTTTGCAGCTGGCGCATCTGTCTGGCAGCCGAACGCTCGGCATATTTCTGCATACGCGTGTCGATGGTGGTGTATATCTTCAGGCCGCTGCTGTAGAGGTCGTAGCCGTTGTTGCGCGTCCAGTCTTTCAGGTACTCGGCTACAGCAGCACGGAAATACTGTGCCTGTCCGTCGTAGTTCTCCTCGGTGTGGAGCCTGAGCTTGATGTTCTCAGCCGAAAGACTTTCGTATTCGGCGGCTGAAAGATGTCCGTGCTCGCGCATCTGGGCAAGAACCACGTTGCGCCGCTGGCGCGACTGTTCGGGATGGAGTATCGGATTATATGTGGTTGTGGCCTTCAGCATACCCACCAGGACAGCCGCTTGATTGGTCGTCAGCTGGTCGGGAGTGGTGTCGAAGTAGGTTTTGGCAGCTGTCTTAATGCCGTAGGCATGGTTGCCGAAGTCTACGGTGTTGGCATACATGGTGAGAAGCTGCTGCTTGTCGTAGCATATCTCGAGCTTGGTGGCTATGATCCACTCCTTGCTTTTCATGATAAGCATACGCAGTCCGGGGATTGTGCCGAGCAGTCCGGTGGAGTAGTTGGTGCGCACTCGGAACATATTTTTTGCCAACTGCTGCGTGATGGTTGAGGCTCCGCGCCCTCCTTGCAGGGTAACGGCATCTTTAACGGCTGCCGCTACGCCCTTCAGGTCGATGCCCTTGTGCTCGTAGAAGCGTTCGTCTTCGGTGTCAATGAGTGCTTTCCAGAATGTGGGAGCTACGTCGGAATAGTTTACCGGCGTGCGGTTTTCCTTGAAAAACTTACCTATAAGCACGCCGTCGGCACTGTAGATTTCGGATGCTTCGTAGGTGGGAGGTTGCAGAATGTCGAGAAATCCGGGCGATTTGCCGAAGAGCCACAGCACGTTTGTGTCGACCATTCCCAAGTAGAGGAACGATGCTACGACTGTTGACACGATGACCAGCAGCGTTCGTGTGTACCAGGCACGACCCTGATAGAGTCCCTTGTACCAGGCGACAGCCTTGCCAATGCGGTGCAGGCACGTCTTTATGATGTCTAAAATGCGTTTCAAGGATTTACAAAATGGTTGATATATTGTTCTATTTCGGTGAGCTGTGAGGGCTGGAACCACGCTATGGAGGCATCGCGCTTGAACCAGGTCTGCTGCTTTCGGGCATAGCGGCGGCTGTTGCTCTGTATGCGTCGCACTGCTTCGGCAAGGTCGTAGTCGCCGTCGAAGTGGGCGAAGAGTTCCTTGTAGCCTACGGTGTTCAGGCTGTTGAGATGACGAAGGTGATATACGCGTCTGGCTTCGGCCACCAATCCCTGCTCAATCATTTGTTCGACGCGATGGTTTATGCGCTCATAGAGCTGCTCACGCGGTAGGGTGAGGCCAATCTTCAGTATGCGGAAAGGGCGCTCCTTGCGAGTGTTGGTGCGGAATGAGGTGTAGGTCTGCCCGGTCATGTGGCATATCTCGAGGGCATGAACCACCCGGCGAGGATTGTTGTGGTCGACTATTGCCCAGTGTTCGGGGTCGAGTTGATGGAGTTCTTCCACCAGTTTGGGCAGCCCTTCGCTTGCCAGCCGTTGCTTCATCAGCGTGCGTGTGGCATCGTCGACGGTCGGAATGTCATCGATACCGTTGCATACGGCATCGATATACATCATGCTTCCGCCCGACATAAGGGCTAAGTTACCTCTCGTATGCTGCTTAGAGATAACCTCCAGGGCATCAGCCTCATAGAGCGACGCGCTGTAGTAATCGCTCAGATGGTGGTTGCCGACAAAGAAATGCTTTACTCGTGCAAGCTGTTCTGGGGTGGGAGCGGCGGTGCCTATTGGTATTTCGGAGAATATCTGGCGTGAGTCGGCATTGATGACAGGCACATTAAAGATTTCGGCAAGGCGGAGGGTGAGCTCCGTCTTGCCGACTCCTGTTGGGCCTAATATCACTAAAAGGATTTTCTCCAATGTGTTGTTATTTTATGATACCACGCTTAGAACTGCTCACAAAGTCGATGATATACTGTATCTCCGGTGTGACGGTTAGCTCGGCACGTATCTTTTCGATGGCTTCCTGGCGTGTGAAAGAGCCATTGTAGATGATGCGGTAGGCTTCGTGGATTAGTTCGATGGTCTCGTTTGAGAAGCCGCGTCGGCGCAGTCCCACGAGGTTGATGCCTGCATAGCGTATCGGCTCCTTGCCGGCGATGATATAAGGTGGTATGTCCATTGAGAAACGGCTGCCTCCCTGTATCATTACGTAGCTGCCGATGCGGCAGAACTGGTGGGCAAGAACGGCGGCGCTGATTATGGCAAAGTCGTCGATGATTACTTCGCCGCCAAACTTTGTGCTGTTGCCGATGATGCATCCGCTGCCGACAATGCAGTCGTGGGCTATGTGCATGTTCTCCATGAGCAGGTTGTTGCTGCCCACACGGGTGTAGCCACGCGACGCAGTGCCTCGCGATATGGTGACATTCTCGCGGACGGAGTTGTTGTCGCCGATGTGGCAAAGAGTCTCTTCGCCTTTGAATTTCAGGTCTTGCGGCTTTGTAGAGATGCTTGAACCCGGGAAGAACTCATTGCCGTTGCCTATCCGTGCGCCTGTGTGAATGGTCACGGAGTTCATTATGGTGTTGTCGTTTCCTATGACAACGTTCTTGTCTATGTAGCTGAACGGACCAATGGTGTTGCCATCACCCAACACAGCTTCGGGGTGAACGTAGGCCAAGGGACTTATATTGTTCATAGCTCTGATAGAATTTTGGTTGCTAATGTTGAATGGTTGTGATGCCGTGGCACTCTTGTTGTTACTTGTTTTTGACTATTTGAGCTGTAAATGTGGCCTCTGAAACAACCTTGTCGCCTACGAACATATAGCCTTTCATGGAGCTTATGCCGTGGCGCACGGGATTGAGAAGTTCGACACGGAACAGCAGTGTGTCGCCGGGAACAACCTTCTGGCGGAACTTCACGTTGTCGATTTTGAGGAAATATGTAGACCAGCGCTCAGGCTCTTCCAGCTGGTTGAGCACAAGAAGGCCGCCACACTGAGCCATTGCTTCGATTTGCAGCACTCCGGGCATCACTGGCTCCTGTGGGAAATGGCCGGTGAAAAACGGCTCGTTGGCTGTTACATTCTTCACTCCGACGATGGTCGTGGGACCAATAGACGTTACCTTGTCGACAAGTTGCATGGGATAGCGGTGTGGCAGCAGCTCGCGGATGCGGATGTTGTCCATCACCGGTGTCTCGTTGGGGTCGTAGATAGGAGCCTGTATCTCGTGTTTGCGGATCTCTTTGCGCATCAATCGTGCAAACTTGTTGTTGATGGTATGGCCCGGTCGGGTAGCTACGATACGTCCCTTTATGGGTTTTCCGATAAGAGCCATGTCGCCGATGATGTCGAGAAGCTTGTGACGCGTACACTCGTTGTCCCAAACCAGCGGCTTGTGCTGTATGTATCCCAGCTCAGTAGCATCCTTGTGGGGCAGATGAAGCATATCTGCCAGTGTGTCGAGACGTTCCTGAGTGGTTTGTCTTTCGTAGATAACGATGGCATTGTCGAGGTCGCCGCCTTTAATTAAGTTGGCTTGGAGCAACGGCTCAATGTCTCTGACGAAGACGAATGTGCGTGCAGGAGCAATCTCTGTGGCGAAACTGTCAATGTTGTCGAGTGTTGCAAACTGGCTGCTGATGAATTTCGACTGGAAAGAACACATCGCAGTTATTGAGAATTGGTCATCGGGAAGTATGGTAATGCATGAACCAGAGACCTCGTCCCTTACTTCCAGCTTCTTACGTATGATGTACCAGTCTTTAGGAGCGTTCTGCTCCTCTATTCCAACCTGCTTAATCTTTTCGACGTACATTGCTGCCGAACCGTCGAGGATAGGAAATTCCGGGCCGTTTACTTGTATCAGACAGTTGTCTATGCCCATTGCATAGAGAGCGGCAAGGCCATGTTCCACGGTGGAAACCTTGACGTCGCCCTGTGCAAGCACGGTTCCGCGCTGAGTGTCGACCACCTTTTCGGCCACGGCATCTATCGTAGGCTGCCCATCTATGTCAATTCTCTGGATTTTGTAACCCGTGTTTTCTGGTGCCGGATTAAACGTAACGGTCAGGCTTAACCCTGTATGCAGACCTTTTCCGAAGAGCGAAAAGCTGCCTTTTAAAGTTTTCTGTTTGTTTGCTTCCATCTTTAATGTATATGGTAAGTAACTTATTTCTGCTGTTTGAGTTCGTCAATCTGTTTCTGCATCTCCGCAATCTGCTTGTAGAGTTCAGGCAATTTGCGATAGACGGCATAAGATTTCATGTATGATTTAGCATCTATGGCAGGCGAACCGATAACTGTTTGTCCCGGAGTCTTTATGCTGTTGGCAATGCCAGCCTGTGCTCCGGATTTCGTTTGGTCTGCTATAGTGATGTGGCCAACCATTCCTACCTGTCCGCCGAACATACACCAATCTCCAACTTTGGTGCTTCCTGCCACACCACATTGCGCTGCCATCACAGTGTTCTGGCCTATCTCAACGTTGTGGGCTATCTGGATGAGGTTGTCAAGCTTAGTTCCCTTGCGGATATATGTGCTTCCCATCGTTGAGCGGTCTATGCAAGTGTTGGCTCCTATTTCCACATCGTCTTCTATAGTGACTATTCCAATCTGCGGAATCTTGTCGTATCCTTCGGCACTGGGTGCGAAGCCAAATCCGTCTGCACCAATTACAGTGCCCGAATGAACGATTACCCTGTCGCCCAATCGGCACGAATTATAGATGCTCACGTTTGGATAAATGATGCATTTGCAGCCTACCTTGACACCGTCGGCTATGGTGGCATGAGGATATATCTGAGTGTTGTCGCCTATCTCGGCACCATCGCCAACATAAGCAAAAGGTCCGATATAGCATCCTTCGCCAATTTTTGCAGTGGGGGAGATGAACGCCAGCGAATCGATACCTGTCTTGCGGGGCTTCATTGATTCATAGAGTTGCAGCAAATGGGCAACACTCTCGTAAGCGTTTTTCACCCTGATAAGTGTAGCAGGGGTGCTTTGCTCGAGTTCAAGCTTCTCGTCCACGAGTACAACACTGGCTTTGGTGTCGTAGATATAGTGTGTGTATTTGGGATTTGAGAGGAAGGTGATAGCACCTTCGCGGCCTTCCTCAATCTTTGAGAATGTGGTAATGGCTACATTTTCGTCGCCTTCAACACGACCTCCTACAAGTTCGGCAATTTGTTTTGCGGTGAATTTCATATTAGTTTATGAAGATTAATGCCTGCAAATATACTCCTTTTTTATGAGAAACGCTGCCAGCAATGATAATATTTGCTTATTTTTTTCGACAAAAGCTGTACGTTCAAGATCTCAGAGGCTTCGGTAATGTCTTTCAGTGTGCCGTCTTTATAGAGTATGTCGATATGGTCGTCGTTCACGTCATACATGTCTTTTTGTATCACGTCCATGCTCATAAGGAAGTGTGCATCGTCTTTTGACACCCCGAAATGCTTCGACAGCTGGTCGAGCAGCTGCTCTATCTGCTGCTCGGTGGCCTTTTCCTCGCTTATGCTTACTTTGAAGATGTTGCGGTTTATCAGTCCGCTGGCGAGCAGCGCGAGCACTCGGTCGTCGCTCGAAGCCCACTCTTTCATCGCGCTCCAGATGTCGCTGTCGTCGAGGCGCTCATACATCTCAAGACTTTCGGGATGCGAATTGAACCATGCAGCATCGACATCGTTGTTGAGGAAGTAAGCCAAGGCAGGCGAAGCGAACAGCTTATGCCCGTTGCGGCACAGTTGCTTGGCTCGCAACAGAGTGTTTACGAGCATCTTCTCATAGGCCACCGTGGTTTTGTGAAGATAGACTTGCCAGTACATCAGCCGCCTCGAAGTGAGGTAGTTCTCTATTGAATAGATGCCTTTCTGGTCGATAACAAGTCGGTCGTCGGCCACATTCAGCATCTTGATGATGCGTGCCGAGCCTATGTTTCCTTCGGTAACGCCAGTAAAGAACGAGTCGCGGCGCAGGTAGTCGAGCCTGTCCATGTCGAGCTGGCTTGATATGAGCTGGTGCAGAAACCGCTTCGGATAGTCGCCACGGAAGATCTTGATTGCCAAAGTGAGCTCTCCGTTCATCTCGCGGTTCATCTTATCCATCATCATAAGCGATATTTCCTCATGCGATATTCCGCTCACGAGGGTGTTTTCCAGGACGTGCGAGAACGGTCCGTGGCCGATGTCGTGCATCAGTATGGCTGCTTGCACGGCCTCGGCTTCGGAGTCGAAGATGAAGATGCCTTTCTGTTGAAGCGACTGTATGGCTTCGCTCATCAGGTGGAACGCTCCCAGGGAATGTTGGAAGCGTGTGTGCTGAGCGGCTGGATATACCACTGAGGTCATTCCCAGCTGTTTGATGCGCGTCAGTCGGTGCATCAGCGGATGCTTGACAATGTTCAGCAGCAGTCCGGGAGGTATGCTTATAAACCCGAAAACGGGGTCAATGATGGTCTTGTTGCCTGTCATCTCGACGGAGATTGGTGGTTTAACGTGCGAGGAGGAACTGCTTAAAATCGTCGAACTGCTTCGACATTGCAACGCTTTGTTTGGTTCCGCGCATGAAGGCAGCAAGCCTTTCGGGTATCTCAACGTCAATTCCGAGGATAGAGTCCACCTTTTCCTTGAACTTTGCAGGGTGTGCCGTTTCGCAGAAGATGCCCGTTTCGCCTGGCTTCAATCCTTCTTTAAGGGCCTGATAGCCACAGGCTCCGTGAGGGTCAAGCACATATCCGGTAAGCTGATGGCAGCTTTGCATGGTGTGCTTGATGTCGTCGTCGCTGTAGGTTGCTCCGCTTATGAGAGATGTTATCCGCTCGTGACTGCCGCCATAGAGGTCCAGTATGCGGGCGAAATTGCTTGGATCGCCCACGTCCATGGCATTGGCGAGAGTCTGTCGGGTGGGTTGTGGATTGTAGACACCTGTCTGCAAGTAGTTGTAGAAGATGTCATTGGCGTTGTTGGCGGCTATGAATCGCTTGACAGGCAGGCCCATGGCATGGCCGAACAAGGCTGCGCAGATGTTGCCGAAGTTGCCAGAGGGGACACACATCACGAGATTTGCAGCTGCTGCAGGGTTGCTCTCTTTCAGTCGTGCATAGGCATTGAAGTAGTAGAATGCCTGTGGAAGGAAGCGTGCCACATTGATGCTGTTGGCGGAAGTGAGGCGCATGTGCTTGTTGAGTTGCTCGTCCATGAACGCGTTTTTCACCAATGCCTGACAGTCATCGAATACTCCGTCCACTTCGATGGCTGTGATGTTCTTTCCAAGGGTAGTGAACTGGCTCTCCTGAATGTCGCTGACCTTGCCCTTCGGGTAGAGAACGTACACGTGTATGCCGTCTACTCCGAGGAAACCGTTGGCCACCGCGCTGCCGGTGTCGCCGCTTGTTGCCACAAGAACGTTCACCGTGGAGTCCTGCTCCTTGCCGCTTGCTCCTTTTCCCTTGATAAAGTACTGCAACAGACGTGCCATGAACCGTGCTCCCACATCCTTGAAAGCCAGTGTGGGACCGTGGAACAGCTCCAGCGAGTAGATATTTTCCTCTACCGGCACTATCGGACAGTCGAAAGCCAGTGTGTCGTAGACTATCTTCTTGAGAGCTTCGGCCTCGATGTCTTCACCGAAAAAGGCTTCAGCCACGGTGTATGCAATCTCTTGAAAGGAGTATTTCTCCATGTTGTCGATGAACTCCTTAGGCAGCGGTTTGATGTTTTCGGGCATATACAAGCCGCGGTCTTCGGCCAGTCCTTTCACCACAGCTTTCTCGAGTGTGGCTACTGGAGCCTTGTGGTTGGTGCTATAATACAACATATATTATAAGGTGTAATTGGTTCTTCTGATTGTTATTGATTTCCGATTACTGCTCAGCCATGAACGTTTTTATGAATTCGTCGAGCTTCAACAGGCCGTAGCTGCCTGTCACACAGGCCACCTCGTCGTAGGTTTCCACCTTGTCGGCATCGATGTTGGCGTGCCAGATTAGGAAGGGCACCGGCTCGTTGACGTGTATTCTCAGTTCCACGGGAGTGGGGTGGTCGGGCAATACGGCTATGCACACAGGCTCGCCGAACTCCCCTTTGGCAGCGGCCTCGTAGATGGGACGTATCAACCGTTGGTCGAGATAGTTTATAGCGCGCAGCTTCAAGTCCAAGTCGCCGTCGTGTCCGGCCTCGTCGGTGGCCTCGACATGCACGAAAACGAAGTCGTCTTTCTTCAGAGCTTCGATGGCAGCAGCGGCTTTCCCCTCATAGTTAGTATCGGCAAGGCCAGTTGCTCCCTCAACTTCAATGATGCGCAGACCGGCATAATGGCCTATGCCCTTTATCAGGTCGACAGCCGAAATCACAGCTCCGCTCTTCACCTGTGGGAACAGTGATGCTATGGTTTCCATCGAGGGGCGATAGCCTCCCGACCAGGGCCAGATACTGTTTGCCTGCCGTTGTCCATTCTTTGCGCGCTCTATGTTCAGCGGATGCTTTGCAAGCAGCTCCTGCGAGCGCAGTATCAGGTCGTTGATAAGGTCGGCTGTCTCGCGTGGCGACATACGTCCCGGTTCGGTGGGGGCATCCTTCTCGGGTGTCACGAGCAGCTTGTTCCACTGCTCTCCGGGGTGGTCGTGTGGCGGATTGCATACTATGTGCTTGCTGCCACCTTTTATTATAAGCAGATGACGGTATTGTATGCCGCATACAAAGCGCACTTTGTCTGTAGCCAGATGTTCGTTCAGATAATCAATCAGCACGCTGGCCTCGTTGGTCTGCAGGTTTCCTCCGTTGTGGGTAATGATTTTCCCGTCTTCAAGAGTGATGATGTTGCAGCGTATGGCCATGTCGTCGTCGGCCATTTCGTAGCCTATGCTTGCTGCTTCAAGCGGTCCGCGACCTTCATACACCTTGTTCAGGTCGTAGCCCAGTATGGCAGTGTTGGCCACCTCCGAGCCGGGAGGGAACCCTTCGGGCACGGTTATCAGTCGTCCACAGCGTCCTTTGCGTGCCAGCAAGTCCATCATTGGTTTGTCGGCAGCCTGCAACAATGTCTTGCCGCCTAATCTCTCTACTGGGTGGTCGGCCATCCCGTCGCCAAGAATTATTATATGTTTCACTGATATATGTCTTTAAATTCTGTAATGTGTGTACTAAACGGTTTCGCCTCAGAGTGTTATGTGTATGCGCTAATGCTAAATATTAGCAATCGACATGATGTTGGCAAACACTCCGGCGGCAGTTACCGATGCTCCAGCACCGTATCCCTGAATCTGCATTGGGTATTGCTTGTAGCGTTCGGTGGTGAGCAGCACAATGTTGTTCGAGCCTTCCAGGTTGTAGAAAGGATGGCCCACGGCCACCTCCTGCAGCGATACGCTTGTGTGTCCGCCTTCCATCTTGGCCACGAAACGCCATCGCTTGCCCTCGCTGTCAAGCACTTTGCGGCGCGACTCGAAGTCGGCATCCAGTGCAGGCAGCTTTTTCCAGAAATCGTCTACGCTGCCCTCAAAGTACTCGTCGGGTACAAACAGATGCTTCTCAACGTCTTCCTGCTCAACCTTATAGCCTGCCTCGCGAGCCAGGATAACCAGTTTCCTGACCACATCCTTGCCGCTCAGGTCGATGCGGGGGTCGGGTTCGGAGTAGCCTTGTTCCTTGGCGCGGCGCACGGTTTCAGAGAACGGCACGTCGGCAGCAATCTCGTTGAAGATGAAATTGAGCGTGCCGGAAAGCACAGCTTCGATTTTCAGTATCTGGTCGCCACTGTTTCGCAGGTCGTTTATCGTTCCGATGATAGGCAGTCCGGCTCCCACGTTGGTCTCAAAGCGGAAGAATACTCCTCGCTCCATGGCTGTGCTCTTCAGTCGGGCATAGCTTTCGTAGTCGCTCGAGGCCGCAATCTTGTTGGCTGCAACAACCGATATGTTGTGCTCAAGGAAGCTCTGGTAGAGCTGAGCCACGTCTTTCGATGCCGTGCAGTCTACAAACACCGAGTTGAAAATGTTCATGTTGAGCACGTCGCGCCGCAGTTTCTCGGGCGAGCTTGGCTCAGAATCCTTCAGCAGCTGGCGGTAGTTGTCGAGGTCTATGCCGTCGCGGTCGAAGATGGCGTTCTTCGAGCTGGCTATGCCCACTACGTTCAGTTTGAGGCGGTTGCGCTGTTTCAGCTCCTCGTACTGCTTTCTTATCTGTTCGATGAGGCGTCCGCCGACAGTGCCCACACCGCAGATGAACAGGTTGAGCACGTTATATTCTGACAGGAAGAACGAGTCGTGGAGCACGTTGAGCGACTTGCGGAGGAACTTTCCGTCAACAACAAACGATATGTTGGTTTCCGAAGCACCCTGCGCACAGGCAATCACGCTGATGCCGCTGCGACCGAGCGTGCCGAAGAGCTTGCCTGCAATGCCTGGAGTGTGCTTCATGTTCTCGCCCACGATGGCTATAGTGGCCAGTCCGCTCTCAGCCGTCATCGGGAACATGGCTCCCGTGGCAATCTCTTTCTCAAACTCTTCGTTCAGCACGCGCACCGCGTCCTGGGCATCTTCGTCGCGCACACCGATAGAGGTGGAGTTCTCCGATGATGCCTGCGACACCATGAACACGCTTATTCCGTTGCTGGCCAGAGCGGTGAAGATGCGCTGGTTCACTCCAATCACGCCCACCATGGCAAGTCCGGTGACTGTAATCAGCGTGGTGCCCTTTATGCTCGAGATGCCCTTGATGGGCTTGCTGTCGTTGTCTATCTTGTTTTTTATCAGTGTGCCGGGGTGTTCCGGGTTGAAGGTATTCTTCACCTTGATAGGTATGTTCTTCACGCACACCGGGTAGATGGTGGGCGGATATATCACCTTTGCGCCGAAGTTGCACAGCTCCATGGCCTCCACGTAGCTCAGTGCGTTGATGGTGTAGGCTGTCTTTATCACCCTCGGGTCAGCCGTCATGAAGCCGTCAACGTCGGTCCATATCTCCAGCGACTCGGCATCGAGTGCTGCTGCGATGATGCTCGCCGTGTAGTCGCTTCCGCCTCGGCCCAGATTGGTGGTCTCGCCAGTGTCGCGGTCGCGGGCGATGAAGCCCGGAACCACGTTGACGCGGTGGCGCATAGGCCGTTGTCCGTCGGGCTGGGCAGAGCTTCCGCCGCTCTCGAGGAAAGCCTCGCGCACCAGCTTGTAGGTCAGTCCGGCATCAAGCGTGTGCTTGCCGTTCTTCTTTTCCGTGCGTATGAAGTCGCGCGAGTTCATTCGGTGGGCTCCTCTTATCAGTGTTGCCACTATGTTCGAGGATATGCGCTCGCCGTAGGAAACTATCGCGTCGAGTGTTTTCTTGCTGAGGTCGTGTATCAGGAACACGCCAAAATAGATAGAACGCAGCTGCTCCAGCAAGGCATCAACCTTGCCAAACAGTATCTCCTGATCATGTGTGTCGGTGATTACGGCATCTATCATCCTGTGGTGGCGGTCAATAAGAGCCTGAAACTCGTCTTTCCAGTGTTCGTCGCCACGCAGTGCCACCTGCGAAATCTCAATCAGTTTGTCGGTTACTCCGCCCAGAGCGCTGACTACCACCACTACAGGTTGGCGCTTTGCCTCATTCTCGGCTATACGTTTCAGACTCAGAATACTCTTTACGGAACCCACGGATGTTCCGCCAAATTTTAATACTTTCATTTTAGTTTAGTGTTTGAAGGCACTCTGCCCCATGCCGCAGGCATCGCAGCAGACAGCTGGCGAAGCCGGAGACGGCTGGCTATACACCTTATTTATAATATTATAGCTGCCCCAGCACAAATGGGGATAGGCATAACTTGAGTGCAAAATTACAACAATAGGCTGATATACACAAATTTTGGTTCATTGAAATAATCTCTGCGAGCCTTACGGCACCCCTCCCTTGGGGAGGGGTTGGGGGTGGGTCGGTAATATGGCCCATATTGGTCGGTAATATGGCCCATATTGGCCAGTAATATGGCCCATATTACTTTAT
>ODAJ011987439.1_pt1 | contig 21765 bp, 21 predicted proteins | sample 1539241 | NCBI WGS metagenome assembly ODAJ01 (sample SAMN02144231, study PRJEB22623) | gut metagenome | biome: sheep rumen | host: Ovis aries | place: New Zealand | reverse complement strand
AGATGTCAATAGCTTACAAAGAAGCAGACGAGACAGACTTCTGGCTTAATCTCCTTCACGACAATGGCTACCTGGATGATAAACAATACGGTTCACTTAAACATGATATGGACAGGATTCTTAAACTTCTAACTTCAATAGTTAAAACTATGCGAGCTAAGGTGGGCAAAGAATAACCCTGAACCCTTAACCCTGAACCCTTAACCCTGAACCAACTCTGGCGACATGACCCAGTCCCTGTGATATTGTCCTCGTAGTATTTTGCGGATGCAGATAAAAGGTATTCAGAATGATAATAAATGAACAGATAAACGTTAAGGATGACAGGCTGGTTGACGGTCTAACACCTGTGGTAAAGATTATGAGCCAGGTAGAAACTTCTGAAGAAACTGGCGTGACAATAGATTTCTCAAACACCCATTTTATCTCGCCAGTATTTGCTCTGTCACTTATCGTATATCTAGATAGATGTGGGAAACAAGTTTCTTTTCTGAATACTCCTAAATATATTGAGCATATAGAGTTGTGCAATAGTGGAATAAAGCCTGACAATATGCGTCATACTGAGTTTTTGGCTATGATGGAGAAATATGCGTCTAAGACCTATATACCCATCATTGATTTCGACGCGAGCCGTAGCAGCGATGCAAAGGAAGTTGTTTCTTCTATTTCGGAGAACATGATAATCAGGCAGTTGAATATCCATCCGAATGTAGCCATTGGCCTTAAGTATATGATAGACGAAACCCTAGATAATATAACTGAACATTCGGAGTCGGATAGGGGTTATATTTTTGCACAAGCGTATCCAACGAAAGGTTTTCTAGATGTTTGTATAGCTGATAGGGGAATTAATCTATTAGGAAGTTATGAAAAACTCTCAGATAATGAGATCGCATCTGATATGGAAGCTATCAAAGCAGCAAATAGAGGTCTTTCCAGTAAGAATCTTCCTGATGCAGAGAACCGTGGATATGGTATTAAGACTTCCAAACAAATGTTGATACAAGGTTTAGGTGGTCAATACCTAATGATTTCTGGTAGTTGTTTATACATTAAGAGTCGCTTTTTGGACAGTTTTTACGCTATGCCCAATGGCTTGCGATGGAACGGAACTATTGTTGCCCTTCGTATACCTTATCACTCAGATTCGTTTAACTACATTAATTATATTGAGTAATATGAAAACGATAGACATTGCTCAGATACTGTCGCCCGATTTAAAGTCTAGGATGCGGGCACAAGATTTGAAATCGCTGATAGAGAATAGTAATACAGATGCCGTAGAGATAGATTTCCAAGGTGTGAAGTTTGCTACCCGTAGTTTTATAGATGAGTTCTATAACTTGTTTATGAAGACACCCGATACGAATACTTTCCGTGTGGAGCTAACCAATGTCCCTACCGATATTAAGGCGATGCTGGATGCCGTAAGTCGTACCCAGGTTCGAGCCAAAGTCATTCCCTCACATTCGCAGGAAGTTGCATTCAAGAATGTGACAGACTTTTTAAACTATTTCAGCAAGGTAGTATTGTAATATGGCATATGTCCCTGTCCCTGTAGCATCTAACTTCAATAGTTAAAACTATGCGAGCAAAGGTGGGAAAAGAATAACCATTAATCATGAACCCTTAACCCTTAACCCTTAACCCTTAACCCTTAACCATGAATCATGAACCATTAACCATGAACCATTAACCCTTAACCCTTAACCATGAACCCTTAACCATGAACCCTGAATCATGAACCCTTAACCATGAACCCTGAATCCTTCACCCTGAACCAAATATGGTGTCATGAACCTGTCACCCTTGTCATCCTTTAAAATGAATATTTGAAGAGTGTTTATGTATATGCAAATTCTGTCATTTCTATTAGCAGCATTGGCTTTCGCTCTTTCCTGTTATATATTCTTTGCACACGACCGTAGGTTGAAAAAACAGGAGAGATTATTAAATGATTACCAATTACGATCCCTAGAGCAGAACGTGGTTGATAGTAAGAAGGCTGTTATTCGGGCAAAGGCTGTTAAATTTACTGGCGGAAATCGAACACTTTTTATATACAATTCAGGTAAGGCGAAAGCTAGAAACCTCAAGGTGGAAATGCCCAATGGGGATCAAATATATGCAAGTAATCCGGAATTCCCGCTTCATTATGAAGAATTGCTCCCTGAAGCGAGCAGAGAAGTAACTTTGTTTTTGTCAGAAGGAGACGATGTGCTAACTCTATCATACGAATGGGAGGATGACTATAGTAAAGAGAATAAAGAGGAGCAAACTCTTGATTTGTAATTCTGAACTATTTTCAGTATGAAAGATAAAAAGTTGCAAGAACTACCCACATTGGCACAACTGGTACAATTGTTGAAAAAGCAGAACGAAGAGTTATGTAATCAAAATGCGTGGTCTAACAATCCCATACTATATGGTATTGGCTCGTTATCGAAGTGGTCAATTCCAATGAAAGAATTTGTAAATGACGCAGACGATGACAAATTTGTAGTTGTGCAGACACAGATGGGCTTTCATACATTAAAGCCGAACCTTGTGCATCGTCATTTCTTATATAGAGGGCAAAATAAAAAATACCCTAATATATTATCTTCTTTTTCAAGAGATGATTTGATTGAAAAGGAGACTAATCATAGAGTAAAAGCGCGAGATTGTCATATTGTAGCTAATCTGAAAGCAGAGGAATTCATGAGTCTCTTGCGGTTACATCCATTATTTATGATGTTGGATCGTGGTATATGTTTAGAGCCGGAAAAAAAGCCAATTTTTCTCAACATGAATTACTATGGATTAGCCCAGCATTATGGATTTAAGACCGGACTTGTTGATTTTACTACAGAATTGGATGTAGCAGCTTTCTTTGCATGTACAACATGCATTGGTCATGATGAATACAGTCCAATTACTGATACCAAGCAATACCCAACAGGTGTTATCTATGTGCATGCCATAAATCCAAGTGTCACATTTAAAACTATGGAATTTACTACCATTGGGTTACAATTGTTTCCACGTTCAGGTGCACAGAAAGGAGTCCTTTTTAATGAAGGTATTCATAAAATTCCATTGGATAATCTTGTATACGCATATCCGTTTCGGCATGATGCAATGGTGTCCCGCCATTTTTATGAGAAAATGGAGAAAGGAAATGTTTTATTTCCAAAGGATTCCATAAGTAAATATGCTCAGGAAATCCTGGACCGTAAAGAAGTGCCAGGATGTATATTCGCCGAGAATCTATATACCAACCAAGATAATCTTGAACAGAATCTTGAGGCATTACAACGGGAAGGAATGAGTGTTGATTGGCATCGCCACCCTCATTTCCTGCCGGAAATGCTTGACGAACTTGAACTTGATTTGAAAAACGGTTTGTGGGAACAGTTCTGTAATCAGATATTTTTTGCCGATCACAAAATAGGATGCGAGATGCTAGACAGTTTACGACGGCTTCCCCATCATCCAGCTTATGCCCATTTTTTCGACAAATCGGAATATGCAAGGATTGCTCATATTGACATCGACCATCGCACAAGGGCTTTTCGTAACCATAGGAAAAAAGGAATGACGAATTAGTGTACTTAATAGGTGTTTATGCTTGACCGGGACTTGTCCCCTTTCAGATTTTAGGAATATTCGCATTTTTTTTGAGAGGTGATAATGTAATAATTTGATTTGAGGAGAAAATGAGAATAGGTATAGTAACAGTTTATTCAAACATTAATTATGGGAGCAAGTTACAGTCTTTCGCCCTTCAAAACGTTCTGAAAAGAATGGGGCACAAGCCTGAGAATCTTTTACTAAATAAAGACTTATTTCCTATAGATAAGATAGCAACGAAGCCTTCTAATAATTTTTTTTATTATGTAAAAAGACTGGCTTTTTACATTGTTCATCCCTATAAAATAATTACAAAATGTAATAGTAAAGAAAAACAACAAGATTCGCAATTAAAGATTAAATTAGCATTACAAAGACAGGCTTTTCATGATTTTCAAGTAAAATATATACAAGAGAGCAAATTCTCACCATCAGAAATTCGTGAAAGAATTGATGAAGGGATAAAGGATTATGACAAGTTCATTTGTGGGTCTGATCAAATCTGGGCTCCCAACCAGTTCCATGAAGAATTTTTCTTAGGCTTTATAAATAAAACTAAAGATAAAATTTCATATGCTACAAGCATTGGACTACCACAAATTCCGGAAGAATTAATCAATAAGTATAAGATGCTAGTCACAAATATCGGGGCTGTATCTGTCAGGGAGAAACAAGGTGCTAATCTTCTATATAACATAACAGGACAAAGGTATCCTGTTGTCTTGGATCCAACACTTTTGCTTACAAAACGAGAGTGGTTAAATTTTGCATCAGAAACAAGCGAAAGAAATTATATTTTAAGTTTTTTTTTAGGTGAAACAAACATTCGTCATCGTATGTGGGTTGAAAATCTTGCTAAAGAAAAAAAGTGTAAGATACTAACTTTACCTATGCGGAAAATTGACTTTAACTTTGGAGATAGACAATTATTTGATGCAGATCCCCAAAAGTTTATCAGTCTAATCGCTAATGCAAAATTTATTTGTACTGATTCTTTTCACGGATTAGCTTTCGCCATAAATTTCAATAAAGATTTTTATTGTTTCATGCGTTTTCGGGATGGTGAAAAACTAGACCAAAATAGTAGAATCTACAATATTCTTGATTTGTTTAATTTACGAAATAGAATAGTTGATTATCAAAACAAATATAAAACAATAGATGATATTGATACCTTTCGTATTGATTGGGAGTATGTAAATCAAAAACTTGATGAAGAAAGAAAATTTTCACTTCACTTTCTTAAAGAGGCTATAAATGAAAAAACTACTTGATTTTATAAATGACAAGAAAGAATGCACAGGATGTTCTGCGTGTATAAATATATGCCCGACGAACTGTATTCAAATGATTGCAGATGAAGAGGGATTTGATTATCCATACTATGAAACAGACGACTGTATTTCTTGTAACAGATGTTTAAAAGTATGTCCAATAGCGGCAAATAAAACGCAAGGTGAGATTTTACAGAATCAACAAGTTTTAACTTTTCGCACCAAAAACAAAAACGTTTGGAAATGTAGTTCTTCTGGTGGTGCATTTACTGAAATTTGTAAGGGCTTTGAAGATCAGGAAACATATATTTTTGGAGCACAGATGGAAGGATTATCTGTACTACATTCTTGTGTATTAGGTAGTGATAACATAGAGGTTTTTCGAAAGTCTAAATATGTTCAAAGCCAAGTTGGAAAAACGTTTGTGACAGTCAAAAAAATACTGAAAAGCGGGAAAAAGGTTATTTATTCTGGAACTCCATGCCAGATTGCTGGTTTAAAATCCTATTTAGGTAAGTCATATGATAACTTATTACTGATTGATTTTATTTGTCACGGTGTTGGAAGTCCTGAAGTCTTTCGAGAAGCGGTAAAAGAAATAGGGGTTAACAAGCACACAACCATAACGTCTTATAAATTCAGGCAAAAAAGAAAAAAACTAGGAAAAACTTTTTACTTTATTTCTGTTTACTTCCATAATGACCATGAGATTATAGCATATAATAAAAAAAATGATCTTTATTTGAATTTATTTTTAAGTCAATTATGTTTGCGAAGGTCATGCCAAGAAAATTGTGCATTTCGACAAAAAGAAAGGCTATCTGATATTACAATAGCAGACTATAAGGGAGGTGTCGTAAAAAACAAGTATGGAATAATAGATTATAAGAACTATTCTAGTGTCATTTTCAATACACAAAAAGGGTTGAGTATAAAAGATTACCTTTCTAAACATGGTCATTCATATACTTGTTCTCTGGAAGAACTTGAAGCTATGAATCCATTATTTTTTCATACAACAACGGGTAATAAAATGCGAGATTCTTTTTTTAAAGAATATGTAAAAAGAAAGAATCTCATGCAATTAGCCGAAAAATATACTGGCTATAAATATGATGCAGAAGGGTTTGTGGAAAAACAAACCTTTTTTAAAAGGATTAAGGCATATTTTTATTTCCGCAAAGTTTTTTTTAATAATATTGTGATGTCCATAATTGACAGTCTTTAATGGAAATAAGTCGTTCTATAGTAATTAAGTCTTTGGCATGGAAATTCCTTGAGAAAATGGGTACTCAAGGAATACATTTTATAGTGTCAATAGTTTTAGCTCGTCTGATTGCCCCACAAGAATTTGGTCTTATTGCGATGATCAGCATTTTCATTGCAATATCAGGAACTATAGTCGAAGGAGGTTTTGGAAGTGCCTTGATACAAAAAAAGAATGCAACAAACACCGATTTTTCAACAATATTTTATGTTTCGCTAGGTTCTTCGGCTCTTCTGTACTCTATACTGTTTCTATGTGCTCCCCTCATTGCATCTTTCTATAACGAACCCTCACTAACTTTATTAGTTAGAGTTGTTGGTATCGGACTTTTTATAGGTGCCATTGGTTCCGTACAAGGGGCATATCTTTCAAGAAACATGATGTTCCGCAAAACCTTTATTTGCAACATTTTATCTAATATCCTATCTGGTTTTATTGGCATTTTTATGGCCTACAAAGGATATGGTGTTTGGGCTCTTGTTTCGCAGTCATTATTTGCTAACATCTTTTGTACTGTGTATATGTGGTTTGCGATAAAATGGAGACCTCAATTGGTGTTTTCTTTTCAGAGCTTAAAAGAACTTTTTGGTTTTGGTTGGAAAATTTTCGCTACCTCAATGGTAATAACCCTTTTTAAGAATATTCGTGGTTTGGTAATAGGAAAGATGTATGCTCCTGCAATGCTTGCATTCTTTGAAAAAGGAAAAGGACTTCCCAACCTAGTAATTAGCAATCTAAGTTCAACGATACAAGTAATCTTGTTTCCAGTTCTCTCTAATGCTCAAGACGACAAGATAAAAGTAAAGTTTATGCTTAAGCGTTCTATAAAAACGAGCGCTTTATTGATTTTCCCATTATTGGTTCTCTTGCTTGTTACAGCTCGTCCATTGGTTATACTGCTTTTTACAGAAAAATGGTTGCCCACTGTACCTTTCTTGCAAATATTCTGCATTGCTTACATTATTTTACCAATACAGTCTGCAAATATGCAAGTGATCCAATCTTTAGGAAGAAGTGATCTGACTTTAAAGATTGAGACCATAAAAAAGATTCTTGAACTTATTATTATTGTTATAAGCTTCACCATAAGTGTTGAAGCTGTTGCCTGGGGGTATGTTGTCTACAATTATATCTGTTTTTTCATTAATCTTTATCCCAATCAAAATTTAATTAATTATTCGTATCGAGAGCAAATATGTGATATTCTGCCAAATCTTTTAGCAGCCATTACGATGGGTATCTGTGTTTATTATATGATATATCTTCCTGTCAACAGTTTTTTAATTGTTATTATTCAAACTGTATTGGGGCTTACCATCTATACACTCATATGTTATTTGTTTAAGTTAGAGTCGTTCACATATATTTATAATATGATTAAATCACATCAAAAGATATGAAAATTGGTATTGTTACAACTTGGTTTGAACGTGGAGCCGCGTACGTTTCTCGTCAGTTTATGAATGTATTACAAGAAACTGATGAAGTGTTCATCTATGCACGTGGTGGAGAGAAATATGCCACAGCTGATCCAAAATGGAATCTGAAGAACGTGTATTGGGGAAAAAGAGACGAAAAAGAATGGAAATACTTTGGCCCCACCTATATAAATAAATTAGATTTTGTCAATTGGACGAAGAATAATCAAATAGAAGCAATCCTCTTCAATGAGCAAGCTTGGTTTGAACCAATGATTTGGTGCAAAGAACTTGGCATTAAAAGTATTGCTTATATTGATTATTATACAGAACAAACAATTCCATTTTTTGATATTTACGATTGCATTATCTGCAATACAAAGAGGCATGCATTTGCCTTTCGTAATCATCATAACATGAAATACATTAAATGGGGAACTGATGTAGAACTCTATCAACCCCAAAACTATAATAACGACAAACTTACTTTTTTTCATTCCGCAGGAATGTCTCCCTACCGTAAAGGCACTGATTTACTACTTGAAGCCTTTTACTCATTACCTAATCGAGCAGAAGCAAGATTGCTTATTCATTCACAAGTTAACTTATCGCAAAAACTTCCACAGCTATCTAAAATAATAGAACACCTCAAAAAGGAAGGCTCCCTTGAAGTTATTGAAGAAACAATATCTGCCCCCGGACTTTATTATAAAGGTGATGTTTATGTTTACCCAACAAGGTTGGATGGTATTGGTCTCACTCTTATGGAAGCGATAGCATCAGGATTGGCATGCATTACAATCAATAATGGTCCTTTGAATGAATTCATTGAAGACACATTCGGCAAATTATGTGAAGTAGAGTATTATTATTCACGATCGGATGCTTATTATTGGCCTATGGCAGTAACATCTATTCCATCATTAGTAAAGCGATTAGAAAGTTTTATTAACAAAGAATACGATTTGTCAGATATGAAAATAAAAGCTAGGAAATATGCTTTGGAAAATCTCGATTTCAACAAAAATTGTCAGGAGCTTCATGATATAATAAATAACGTTGAAATACGCAATGCTTCTAAAGAACTCATAATCAGTATTCAAAATTACGATAATCGAAATATTATACTCAAGAGATATGATAAAATACGCTATTGGCTAAAACCGTTAGCAGGTGTTAAACACCTTTTATCCAGAGTTGCAAGATAAAAAAGACAAATAATATGAAAATCGAAGAAATTAAAATTGCAGTTATTGGTTTAGGCTATGTAGGACTTCCATTAGCCCGTTTATTCAGTACAAGATTTAAAACCGTTGGTTTTGACATGAATCAGAGTCGTGTGGATGCATTGATGCAAGGACATGATTCTACGCTTGAAGTGGCAGATGGCTTGTTGCAAGAGGCTATCAACAAGAATGGATTTTTCTGTACAACGGACTTAAACAAAATCAAAGAGTGTAACTTTTATGTGGTAGCGGTACCTACGCCTGTAGATGAGAATAATCGGCCTGACCTAAAACCTCTCTGGGGTGCCAGTGAGACGGTAGGTAAGGTAATCTCCAAAGGTGATGTGGTGGTCTATGAGTCAACGGTATATCCCGGTGTTACAGAAGAGGAATGCCTTCCCGTAATAGAGCGTGTCTCTGGATTAAAGTATAATATAGATTTCTTTGCTGGCTATTCGCCTGAGCGTATCAACCCCGGTGACAAACTTCATACCGTAGAAAAGATTAAGAAAGTGACATCGGGTTCGACGCCTGAAATAGCAGACCTTGTTGATGCAGTGTATAATAGTGTACTTGTGAACGGAACGCATAAGGCACCATCCATCAAGGTGGCTGAGGCTTCGAAGATTATCGAGAACTCACAGCGTGATGTAAATATTGCCTTTATGAATGAGTTGGCGAAGATTTTTAATGCTATGGGTATTGATACTCGTGACGTGATAGAGGCAGCCTCCTCCAAATGGAACTTTATCAAATTGAGTCCAGGACTGGTAGGCGGTCACTGTATAAGCGTGGATCCCTATTACTTGATTCAGAAAGCCCAGGTATATGGTGTTCTGCCTCGTGTAATGAGTAATGCCCGCCGACTTAATGATGGCATGGGAGCCTACGTGGCTAATGAAACCATCAAACTGATGAACAAAAAGGGAGTATTGGTAAAAGATGCCAATATCCTTATTCTGGGTATAACCTTCAAAGAAAACTGTCCAGATATTCGTAACACGAAGATTGTGGATATTTACCATACGCTGAAAGAATACACCAATAACATTACGGTCTATGACCCTTGGGCTGATATAGATAACGTGAAGCGTCATTTTAACATTGACATATTGAAGGGCAACCTTCAGCATCTCGAAAGGAAATACGATGCTGTTATCTTAGCTGTTGCCCACAAAGAGTTTGCTGATGTCAACGTGCGTAAGTTCCTGAAAAACGACCAAGGTGTAGTTTATGATGTAAAAGGACTATTAGACAGAACAATGATAGATGGACGATTGTGAAAACGTTTCTTTTATTATTTATAGACCGTATACAAGCCCTAAGAATATTTTTATGAGAAAAGAATAATCGTAAAGCTAATTCGTTTTTTATACAGCATGAAATTATGGACGAAAAAATAATTATTAGTTTAACTTCATATGCGCACAGATTGAAAAATCTTCCAGCTGTTCTTGATACAATATATTCCCAGACTGTGCCGCCAGATTTAGTAGTTCTTAATATTGCATATGACGAAGTGTTACCAGATGAGGTAAAGCAATATCTTGAAGAGCATAATGTTGAAGTTAATCGTGGGCCAGATACAAAAGTTTACAAGAAATTTATACCAACTCTTAAGAAATATCCTAATGATTGTATCATATGTATTGACGATGATTTTCTATATCCAAAGGGTATGATAGAGGATTTCATTGAAACACATAACAAATTTCCCCACAATCCTATAAGTGGAAATAATTTTCTTTATGATGGAAAGATACTCTGTCATAGTGGATGCGCATCTTTAGTAAAACGGGATTATTTTAATAATCAACTTGACATGATAGATGAAGATTTGATGAACAATTGCCCTAGCAGTGATTACGTCTTCACCTATTTCGCAATCAAAGCAAAGCATCCATACGTGAAGACACAAGAAATTTACCATATTCAAACCATGAAAGAATTCAATGAAGGTTTTGCCTATACGGCATCCTTTCAAGGAAAGAGTGGTACGGAGACATGGGCTTACTTGGAAAAGCGGTTCGGAAAACTAGAAGGCAATCTTTTCGAGGGTTATGTTAATGATAAATTATTAGCAGATCTCATAGGCTATTTATTTAACGAACAACAAAAAAAATACGATTCTATAGTTAACTCTAAAACATATAGGTTTGTACAAAAACTACAGAATATAAAAGGACAACTTTTCAAATAAGATTCTCTCTTGTTACTATGTTCGGGTTCAAGCTATATCTATAAGTAAATTGTTCAGTTTATATGACTTTTTTCAAAGCATTAAAAGGTTGGTTGCTCCAGTTTTTACTTGTTTTACGCCGACATCTTGACAAGAAACAAACACAAATCGAGCAAAAGTCTTTCAAATTCAAGAACGTTCCCCAAAACATTGTATTTGGAATAGTTGGTCAAATTCAATGTCCTCAATATATCTCCATAGGTGATGGTACAAAATTAGGCAATTGGATTTATCTTACTGCTTGGGACGAATATTCATGTATTATAAATGGGGAAGAGACTATTCAGCATTTTTCACCTGATATAACCATTGGTCAAGGGTGTAGTTTTAGTGCCTATAACCATATTACTTGTGTCAATAAAATACATATAGGAAACCATGTACTTACAGGAAAATGGGTAACTATTACCGATAATAGTCATGGAAAAACCGATAAAGAGTCTTTAATGCTTCCACCCCAAAAGCGCCCTTTATATTCTAAGGGAGCAGTTTTCATAGGAGATAATGTGTGGATTGGTGATAAGGCGACAATACTTCCGGGAGTGAAAATAGGAGAGGGCGCAGTGGTAGCAGCTAATGCTGTAGTAACAAAAGACGTACCTGCATATTCAATGGTAGCAGGAAACCCAGCTAAAGTAATTAAACAGATTAAGTAGTGATGAAACCTCAAATAATAGCTTTATATTTGCCTCAGTTCCATCCAACCCAAGAGAATGATGGTTGGTATGGGAAAGGTTTTACAGAATGGACGAATATTGCTAAGGCAAAGCCCTTGTTTAAAGGTCATGAGCAGCCGAAGGTTCCTGCAGATTTAGGGTTCTATGATCTGCGTTATCCTGAAATTAAAGTGGAACAAGCTCAGTTGGCTCGAAAGGCTGGAGTAACAGCATTTTGTTATTATCATTATTGGTTTGGAAATGGAAAGCAATTATTACAGAAACCACTAGAGCAAGTGGTGGAAACAGGGAAACCTGATTTCCCATTTTGTATCTGTTGGGCAAATCACTCTTGGTATAAAAAATTGTTTAATCCTGAAACTACCAAGATGGACAATGAACTCATTTGCGAGATGACTTATCCAGGAGAAAAGGACATCATAGCACATTTCAATTATCTGCTTCCTGCATTTAAGGATAATAGATATGTGAAAGTTGATAATAGATTGCTGTTCGTTATCTATGAAGTTCATCACATGCCCGATTTCCAACAAATGAAAGCAATTTGGAACAGATTGGCTAAAGAGAATGGACTTCCAGAGTTTTATTTCCTTTCCTTTGCTAATGATTGGCAAGAATTAGAGGTGATGAAGCAGATAGAGACTGATGGAATTGTCCTTTCTTTGCTTCACCACATGGAACCACGTCCAGGTGGAACGAAATGGAATACGTTGAAGTTTCATATCATACAAAATTTCTATAAATTAATACGACGTCCACGTTATGTATATAATTACAAGGATGTAATGAAAGGTTTTATTCATCCTGTGATGAAAGAAGAGAATGTTATTCCTGTCATCATTCCAAATTGGGACACGACACCTCGACGTTCTTTGGGGGCGATGATATTGAAGAATGCCAAGCCTAAATACTTTAAAAAGCATGTTAAAGATGCATTGAGGATTATTGCCCATAAGCCAAAGGATAAGCAAATTATCTTTTTAAAGTCATGGAATGAATGGGGAGAAGGTAACTATATGGAACCTGATCTTCAATATGGGCATGGCTATTTGGATGCATTAAAAGAGGCAATTGAAGAATTTAAAGCATGAGTTCGGTTTCATATTCCTTTATCATTCCTCACAAGAATAATCCCACGTTATTGCAACGTTGCGTCAATTCAATACCTCGCCGTGACGACATCCAGATTCTCGTGATTGATGATGACAGCGATCCTTCAATTGTGGATTGGAAGAACTTCCAATTCCAAGATGAACGATGCATTGAATTTATCCAAGCAAAAGGCTGCAAGAGTGCCGGCGCCGTTCGTAATGAAGGCTTGAAACGGGCAAAAGGTAAATGGCTTTTCTTTGCTGACTGCGATGACTATTATAATCCTGGACTTTTGGATGTATTGGACGAGTACAAAGATTGCGATTTAGAGGTCCTGTTTTATAATGTAGATTGTGTGGATGGTGATACTGGCGAACCGTCAAAAGTATATAGTGGCTACCAAGAAATGGTGTCTAATTATAAAAACGATAACAGTCTGTTTGAACTTATTCGATATGTGAAGCCGCCATGGAGTAAAATGATGAAAAGAGAGTTTATAGAGTCTCATCATATACAATTTGAAGATGTGATTCTTGGTAACGATGTCTGGTTTTCTTATCAGGTAGGCTATTTCGCAAAAAAAACGGAGGTTTTGGACAAACGACTTTATGTCTATACCATCAACTCTAACAGCATATCTTTTCACCGAACGGTAGCTAAGGATGTGGTACAGATAGAAACCTACGTCAAACAAAATGCTTTCTTTGACTTTATCGGACATCCTGAATGGCACATCAATCTTCCAGGATGGATAAAATATCATTGGTTGAAGAGCCATCATAAGTTTAAATATACAATTGCACTATTAGCAAATGCTTGGCGAATTTACAAGGTGAGGAACAAGTATGTGGAAGGGATAAAATGATGATGGAAATATTTATTAAACAATTATCGAAGAGCAGATCCTTTATTATGGGATTAGCGATGGTATCCATTATGTGGTTTCATCAAGGGTGGATGCATGATGTTGTTTCTAAAGGATTCGGTTTTGTTGGTCATTTTGGCGTAGATATATTCTTTTTTGTATCAGGATTTGGAGTCGTATATGCATTAAGAAAGTATAACGTTAAATCCTTTTATCTCAGGAGAATTCAAAGATTGTTTCCTTCATTGATAATATTTGGAATATGTAAATACCTAATTGTTAAATACATTGGACCAGATGTCTTTTCTGGCTATAGTGTGGATTGGACTACACTACTGGGATTTGATTTGTGGTATATATGCGTACTCCTTGTATTCTATATTATATCCCCTTTAATTTATAAGTTTATAACGCCTATTGGGGGATGGGTTTTCTTATTAACTTTGATAATGTTGATTGCATTGGGAGGAAATTATAATGGTTTTCATGATACGTTTAGATGGGGCTTGGTTAGATTTCCAGTCTTTTTGTCTGGGATGTTGATTGCTGATAATAAATTAAATATGTCAGCAGGATATTTGAAGTATGGACTGATATTTGTTTTACTCGCTGCTTTATATAGGCTTTCACGGGCACTTGGGTATAATGATGCAACAGAATTATACACCTTTTTAATCTTATGTGCAGGTATCCCGTCGTTGTGTTTTTGGTTAGCAAAATTGCATTTAATTATAGAAAATACAAATATATCACGTATAGTTATATATATAGGGCAACGTTCTTTGGAACTTTATATTGTCCACGAATTTATATATTCTTTTATTAAACATTTGGAAATCCCAAATATCATTGGATTCATAAGCGCTGTTCTTGTATCTGTTATTGTAGCAGAGTTGTTGTATAGAGCAAAAGTTTTTTTGTTTAAAGGATAAATTCGTTATATGATTCCCATCTCAGTAATAGTACCTATATATAATATGGAGAAGCTGATGCGGAAGTGTTTGGACTCCATCTTGGCACAGACATTCACTGATTATGAGTGTCTGATGATAGATGATGGTAGTAAGGATGGCTCACCGGCAATCTGTGATGAATATGCAGCTAAGGATGCCCGGTTCAAAGCTTTCCATAAGCCTAATGGCGGACTGAGTGATGCCCGGAACTATGGATTGGCTCGTGCACAAGGGGAATATACCATCTTCTTTGACCCAGATGACTGGGTGGATGAAGACTGCCTGAAGGATATGTATGCTAAGGCGCAAGAGACGGATGCAGATATGGTGATGTGTGATTTATATTACAACGACCCTTATCGGCAGAGTTATTGCAAGCAAGAACCAACAGGTTTGCATCACAATGATGTGTTACAAGACTTGATTACAGGTAAAGTCTTTGGATTCACGGTTACGAAGTTGATCCGACGGTCGTTATATCAGCAATATGATTTGCAATATCCGAAAGGCATGTATGGAAGTGAAGACACATATACTATGTGCGCATTATTAAAGAATGATATTATAATTGCCTATTTGCCTAATGCATATTATCATTATATGCACTTTGGCAATGAAACACAGTCTAGGAAATATAATGCAGAGACTTATCAGATAGACTTAAATTTAAGAGATGGTTTTTCTAAATTATTAGAAGATACTCTTTATCGTGATCTTTGTTGGCAATATATGTCATCCTATATTATTTATCGAGCATTTATGTATGGGAAAAGTACATTTACTAATCAAAAGTTCCGTCAGAATTTTCGTCAATATTATCAGTTAGTAAAAGATATTTGCTATCCATCCTATTTTCGTTATTTTTATTTCGTTTCAACTCATGGATGGTATCATCCGGCAAGAGCCTTATATTCTTTATTATATAATTCAAAACAAGTTGTTAAAATAATTAAATATAAGTTTCAATGAAAACCATTTTATTAGTATTTGGAACCCGTCCAGAAGCCATTAAGATGGCACCGCTGGTTAAGGAGTTTCAGAAATATCCAAAAGATTTTAATACGATAGTTTGTGTAACGGGACAGCATCGGGAGATGTTGGATCAGGTATTGCAGATATTTGAGATTACCCCAGACTATGACCTGAATATCATGAAGCAGGGACAGGATTTGTATGATGTCACTTCGCGAGTCCTGTTGGGTATGCGTGATGTGTTGAAAGAGACTCATCCTGATGTGGTATTGGTTCATGGTGACACAACAACAAGCACTGCTGCAGCCTTGGCAGCATTCTATCAACAGATACCTGTAGGACATGTAGAGGCAGGACTTCGAACTCACAATATTTACAGTCCTTGGCCAGAGGAGATGAACCGTCAGATAACGGGTCGCATTGCCACTTTTAATTTCTCTCCTACCCCTTTGTCTGAAAAAAATCTAAAAGAAGAAAAGGCTCAAGGTCAAATCTTCGTTACAGGTAATACTGTAATTGATGCCCTTCACATGGTTGTAGAAAGGCTCTCGAATGACAAAATACTGGCAGCAGAGCAAGCAAAAGTGCTAATGGCTGCAGGCTATGATGTAACCCGTTTGAGCAATGGAAAAAAACTAGTGTTGATTACTGGTCACCGTAGAGAGAACTTTGGAGAAGGTTTTATCCACATGGTGACAGCAATGAAAGATCTTTCTATTAAATACCCAGAGGTGGACTTTGTTTATCCCATGCATCTAAACCCAAATGTGCGAAAACCTATTCACGAAGTTTTTGGTGAGAATCTTACTCGTCCAAATTTCTTCTTTATAGAACCTCTTCAGTACTTGGAGTTTGTTTATCTGATGGAGAAATCTACTATTGTTTTAACAGACTCTGGTGGCATCCAAGAGGAAGCACCAGGTCTTGGAAAACCTGTCTTGGTAATGCGTGATACAACAGAACGTCCTGAAGCATTAGAGAGTGGCACAGTTCACTTGGTTGGGACCAACTATCAATTAATTATTGAAGAGGTAAGTACCCTTATTGAGAATGCTGATGCTTACGAAAAAATGAGTAAAGCTGTGAATCCTTATGGAGATGGTCATGCTTGTAAAAGAATTGTTTCTGCATTATGCAAATAGAGAAATCTAAAAGTCTTGCAATTTCATACATGAGGGTTCTTGCCCTTATATCTATACTTTCATGTCATTTTTTGCAAGCGCTAGAGAATAAATGGGCATGGATTTTAAACATTGGGGTTCAGGTATTTTTCTTTATAAGCGGGTATCTATATGGTCATAAGGTTGTGACAGACTGGATTCTCTTCTTTCGGGGGAGATTACTTAAGGTGTTTTTCCCCTTCATAGCTGTATCCTCTTTCTTTATATTGGTTTACATCATTACAGACGTTAAAGTCAGCCATACAAGTATTCTTTCATATATTCTTAACACTCAAATGTTTATAGGAAAGATAAAAGGTCTTGGCCACTTATGGTTTGTTTCTGCAATTGCAATCTGCTATTTAACGACGCCTCTTTTGCAAGCATTACAATCGCGTAGTTCCGTTCTCATATGGTTGTTACTTGGTTTTTCGGTCTATGAAATAACAATAATGAAGTACGATGTACCGCTGTTTATGCCTATTTTCCTCTATGCTTTCGGATATTTCTATGCTAATATAAAAAGGTATTTAAAACTGCTATTAATTTTTGTTTTGGTTATTTTCTCCAGTGTTATAACATACAACATTACATGGCAGCAAATTCATATTAATGATGGAATGATGAACTGCCTATTTCATGTTTATGTTGGCCTTACGATATCAATTATAATCATTGGGAGTCTTTATAAAGTTCTACATGTAGGTAAATTGTATAGTATTGCAAGATTGTTAGACCATTATTCGTATGAAATATATCTGATTCATCATCCCCTTATTTTGGGGCCACTATCATTAATGCAGATGACCAACAATAGAGCACTTAATATTGTTGTCATCCTTGCAATCACCGGTGCCAGTGCATACTTTTTAAAAAAAACAATGACACTATTATATCAGTATTCTTTATCAAAACCCTCTACAAAAAAATGAATTATTCTGTTATTCTAAATAGAAAACAAGAACTTATGGGATTTGCCATTATATGGATTTACCTTTTCCATTCAAGATTTGGGCAAGATTCATTTCTTATAAAAGATGTTATAGGATTTGGATCACATGGAGTTGATATCTTTTTCTTCCTAAGTGCTTTGGGGCTTTCTCATTCTTTGAGTAAAAACTCAAATACTTTGGCTTTTTATAAGAGACGATTTTGGAGAATAGTTCCCACATTCATATTCTTTCTCATTGTTGTCCACTTCGTTGGTTCATGGTTGGATTGGCCTCATCCCAAAACTTTATTTCAAGGTCTATGCTGGTACTCAACTATTGGATGGTGGATAAACGGATTCTTATCAGATCCATATTGTTATTTCTATGAATGGTATATACCTACTCTAATACTTTTTTATGCTTTCGCACCCATATTATATAAGTGTTCTACAAAGAGTTTGTTCACGATTATGGCATTGAGCACGATTTTATCTTTAATGTTCTCATATTTTGGAATTCTCGAAACAATATATTGGTCTTATCAAAGAGTTGCTATTTACGTTGAGGGATTCCTTTTTTACAAACTTATCAAAGAACTATCCTTTGACAGATTCGGTAAAATAATGCTTCTTGTATCCTTCTTGGTAGGGGTAATTCTTATTCTCTATTCCTCTCATATCTCAAATGAACAAAAAATATTCTCTTTCGCTATTTATAGATGTTCAATGGTATTTGGAATGCCTGTTTTCCTATACCTACTATCGGCAACTATTTGCAGAACCCCTTTCCTTCAGTCTTTATTACGCGTTTGTGGTACACTGAGCCTTGAGTTGTATTTACTTCATATATATAATCGCCCCCTAAGTTTTGTAAGGCTCTATATACTTGAGAATAAATCACTTTCTATCATATTAAACTTCATTATTCTGATTATTCTTGCCTACATAATTAATCGTTTCATTAAGATTATATCATCACGTACACAAATGTTGTTTAAATATAAATATTAAATTATATGATTCCCAAAATTATACATTATTGTTGGTTTGGCAGAGGTCAGATGCCAAAGTTAGCTATTGATTGCATAGAGTCTTGGAAAAAGTATTGTCCTGATTTTGAGATTAAAGAATGGAATGAGGACAATTTTGATTTAGATATGTATCCGTACGTCCGCGAAGCATACGATAATAGGAAATTTGCTTTTGTCACGGATGTGGTCAGACTTTATGCCTTATACAATGAAGGTGGTGTATATATGGATACTGATGTTGAAGTCATTCAACCCATAGATCGTTTTCTTGTTCATCATGCATTTTCTGGTTTCCAGACAGAAGATAGTTATCCGACGGGAATAATGGCAAGCGAAAAAGGTGGAAAATGGGCAAAGGAAAATCTGGATTATTATACAGGTAAGCATTTTGTGAAGGATGATGGCGGTTTGGATTTGACAACTAATGTCCGTACAATTATGAATTTGTTGGAACCTTATGGTATAAAAAGGAATGATACATTTCAAGAGATTCCGGATTTCTTTACTCTATATCCAAAGGAGTATTTTTGTCCAATCGAACATGTTCATAATATAAAAACCACTGAGAATAGTTATACGATACATCATTTTGCAGGTTCTTGGTTGCCGTGGACGGAAAGAACGAAGCGGCGTATTATTAAATTTTGTGGTAAAAACGTATGGAATATGGTGGTTAGACTTAGGTCTTTTTTGGGCATAAAAAGAAAGTGATGATTTTGTTCAATGCTCATTAGTTGTATAGTAGGAAATAATTAGCATGCTAATTCTTATATTATTTTCGTTTATTCTATATTATTTCCTTTCAGTCTATTATTTTGAAACACTGAAAGGAAATAATAAAAAACGTTTCCTTGTTCTGACTTTTGCAGTAGTGGCTGTTATTATTGGAATACGTAATCCACAGTCCTGGAGTGATACTGCTGGCTATTATATGGAATTTATGGAGATTGTGAAGCCATTGTCAGAGACTTCAGCTTACGACAAGCCTGTCAATTATGGTGAGATGGGATTCTATTATATTGGTGTTATTTGTAAAACATTCAGTAATAGCCCAACTTTTTATTTTATAGTCGTTTCAGCATTGTCGATGTTGTTTCTTTATTTTGGCATCAAGAAATATTCTATATTTCCATTTATAGCGCTCTATGTGTATTTAGGACGTTTTATCGGTCGTAATACTATTCAGATTCGTTCAGCCATTGCTATCGCCATTGTGATATGGGGAACGGTATATGTGACGAAGCGGAAATTATGGAAATACTTGTTGGTAGTATATATCGCTTCACGTTTTCATACCAGTGCCTATTTGGCATTTCCCCTGTATTTTATGGGATATGTGAACGTAAAGAAGTGGCATGTCTATGTAGGTATATTATTTGCCTTGTTGATTGCTATAGTTTTTGGTGGTGCCATTCATGAAATGTTGTCAGAATCTGATTTGGCGAACGAATGGGCACGATCGTATGTAGAAGAAGATAGTGAGAAGGCTTATTCTAATAGCTTGTCTAACCCTGTTATTTGGTATCAGATTGTAATACTGTTTATGTGGACAGCTTTTGAAAAACGGCTGTCTCTCATGACGGAGCATTATTATACCATCCGCAATGCTTATTTTTATAGTACAGTATTGTTGATTGTATTGTATCAATTCGCTATTTTGGCAGGTCGTACTTCTACGGTTTTTGCAACGTATGAAATGTTGATGGTTCCATTATTTCCCTTGCTATTCAAGAGTAATGGTATGAAAAATCTTGTATATTTTGGGATTGGAGTGTTCTATGCCGGATTCATGTTGTCTGTAATATATAAATATGTGTAAGAAAAGATGAGAATTTGCTATATAGTTCCAGCGTTATCCAAATTTGGACCCAATTTGGTGGTTTATGATTTGGTTCAGTTGATGATAGAGAGAGGTCATCAAGTGAAAGTATATTATTTCGATGAAGACAAGGATTCTCTTTTGGATTTTCCTTGCGAGACAGAGCGGATTAGTTTTACACGAAAGATAGATTTTAGTCAGTTTGATGTGGTACATTCTCACTGTCTTCGTCCTGATGCATACGTGTTTTTCCACAAACCGCGTAAAACTAAAACAAGGTTCGTGACAACACTGCACAATTTTGTGAAGCAAGATTTGACAACGACGTATAATCCTTTCATAGCTACACTGGTTTCACCGCTATGGATGATGATGGTGCGTAGGCATGATAAGATAGTGGCTTTAAGCAAAACAGCAGAAGAGTATTATACTCAATGGTTTAAGAAAGAAAAGTTGACGTACGCATATAATACTCGAAAGATTGATGTCTCTCAAGGATTGACTCCACAAGAAGAGAAAGAAATTCTTGATTTTAAAGGTGATTCTTTTTTGATTGGTATTAACGCAGGGTATGATTATCGGAAAGGGGCTGACCAATTGATACGTGCCTTACCTCAATTACCGAATGTGAAGGTCTTTATGGTGTGGAGAGGTGATAGACCTGATTTAAAGAAATTGGCAAAAGATTTGCAGGTAGAGAATCAGGTATATTTTGCAGGTTTTCGTGAAGACGCGCATCGATATCAAAAGTATTATGATGCTTTTGCAATTCCCAGTAGAAGTGAAGGATTTCCATTGGCGATGTTGGAGGCCGTTTCTCAGAATTCAAATATGATAAGTTCTGATATTCCGATTTTTAAGGAATTCTTTTCTGATGAGGAATGTAACTTTTTCCATTTGGAAGATATTGATTCTTTGGCGCAGGCGATACGAAAAGCGCAGCAAGAAGATAAATCGGGAAAAGCTTACCAAAAGTTTATGCGGTGTTTCTCTCCTGATGTGATTGCTCAAAGATATATAGACGTTTATGAAGGTAAATTATAAATAGGTTAGGTAATGGGAAAAGGAAGTAATATCAAGAGACAAATTAAATATGCTATCGCCAAGGCACTGTTCTGGGTACCGGACGATGTGATGTTGCGAATTCAGTACTATGTGCTGAAGCGGAGGAAGCTGAATCTAAAGAATCCACAGCGGTTCTCAGAGAAGGTACAGTGGTATAAGGC
>ODAJ012191630.1_pt1 | contig 21816 bp, 20 predicted proteins | sample 1539241 | NCBI WGS metagenome assembly ODAJ01 (sample SAMN02144231, study PRJEB22623) | gut metagenome | biome: sheep rumen | host: Ovis aries | place: New Zealand | reverse complement strand
CCAATTCACCTTGCTTTCATCTATAAATTCCTCTATTGGTTCATTCATTCCGTTAATAATATCTTCTTTTAAACCTGGTATAGATTCTATATATAAAGTTTCCATTAAACTTCTATAATCTTCTTCTGAAATTAATATAGCATTTCCATCTTTGGTTGATACATTAATTGGTTCATTATATTTTATTGTCTGTTCTACTAATGAATAAATATTTTTTCTAAAATTTGTTATATTAACATTTGTCATTATAAACACCTCCGATTTATTATTATTTTAGCATACATTTTTGCGTACGTCAATAATATTATATTCAAAAAAGAGACAAAAATACATTTTCTGTATTTTTGCCCCTTTTTTTAATTACTAATCTTGGCTATATGGTAATATAGCAATTGCTCTAGCTCTTTTAATAGCTGTAGTAATATCTCTTTGATGTTCACTACAAGCCCCAGTTGTTCTTCTTGGTAAAATTTTACCTTTATCATTAACAAATTTTTTCATAACATCGATGTTTTTATAATCTAAAACAAAGTTCTTGTCACTACATATTGGACATAATTTTTTTCTTTGTTTTTTAAATCTTGGATTATAATCTTCATCATAGTTTTTATTATTTCTGTTATTCTTTTTATTCTTTTTGTCTGCCATTTTTTTCACCCCTTATTAATATTATTAAAATGGTAAATCATCACTTGCTGAAACTTCGAATTCTGGTGCTCCATCCATTGCACCAGGTGCAGTTGAGCCAAATGCACTATCAAATGAAGAATCACTTGATCCTGCTCCATCTCTTTTGCTATCTGCAAAATAAGCTTCTTCTGCAACAACTTCTGTTATATAGTGTTTTGTTCCGTTTTGATCATCCCATGTTCTTGTTTGTAATCTTCCAATTACACCTACTTGTTGACCTTTTTTAAAGTATTTACTACAAAACTCACCTGTTTTGCTCCAAGCTACAATATTAAAAAAATCTGCATTTCTTTCTTCTCCTTGTCTTGCAAATCTTCTATTTACTGCTAAAGAAAATGAAGCAACAAGTGTGTTATTAGTTTGAGTATATCTAACTTCTGGATCTCTTGTTAATCTTCCCATTAAAATTACTTTGTTCATATTTTTTACCTTACCTTTCTTTAAATAAAGGCCCCTTAGCTTTATTATTTATTACTTTGTACTTTATAGCTGTACATTAAGCTTAAGTTATTATGAATAAGAATTAAGCTTCTTTTCTAACAACTATAAATTTTAAAATGTCATCCATAATTCTGTAATTTCTTTCAAGCTCAGCAATTGATTCTGGCTTTGCTTCAAAATTGAATAACATATAAGTAGCTTCTGAATTCTTTTTTATTTCATAAGCAAGTTTTTTCTTACCCATATTTTCAACAGATTCTACTTTTCCATTGCTATTTATTAACCCAGTAACTTTTTCTTCTAAAGCTTTTAAAGCTTCAGCTGTACAGTTTGGATTAATAATGATAATACTTTCGTATTTGTTCATTATTTTCACCTCCTTTTGGATATATAACCCGTAACTTCCTACGAGTAAGGACTGTTAAAACATAAATTTTTAACAGTCCTTATTTTAACACATATTTTTCATTTTTGCAAGTAGTTTACGTAAAAAATCAATTATCTTTCTTTTTTGATTTTTCATATATTTCAAGAGCTGTCGCAGGGCTATCTACTCCATTTTGATTTTTTATCGGAGCAAATTCTTCTTCCCTTTTAACTCTCATAACAAGCATATTATCCATTACTTTAAATCCATCAAAAACAAAAGCCTCAAATTTATATAGTCCTTTTTTTATCTCCAAGTGATATTGCATTTTTTGAGCTGTTATTTTCTCGATAATATCTATATTCAATAAGTGACTTACAATATTGGCATCTCCATATATAAGGTCTCCATCAGCATTTTTATCATTACGCATTTCTTCAGTAAGTTCAATGTATTCAACAATCCCAGGTTTGCCATTCTTTTTGCAAAATACTCCAACCTTTTCTTCAGGATATGCTTTTGCAACTGATTTTGATGCAATTTGCATATTGTTTTTCACAGTAAGACCTAGAAAAACTGGATCAATAAATTTAACCATAATATTGTCTACCCCTGAAATATATAGCCACTCTATATTTTTTGATTTCATATCATCAATCATTTTTTCTTTAATTAAACCAGCATAAACCGCACCATTTCCGTTTGATGCAGTTTTGATTTTATTTTCTTCAATTACCATTTTTCCCTCTGGAGTTAAAACAGGCAATTTGTCTTGCTTGAAAAACTTAACCTTAGATTTATCTAAGCCAAAATAATTATGTTCTTCAAAGAAATCAATTGTTTGATTGTGATTTTGTTCACTCGTCATAATATACCAATATGGATATGTTCCATATTGGTTTTCAAAACTTTTGAATTTTTCTGCTAATATTTGAAAAATGTATTTTCCGTTTGATAATTTATATGTTCCTTTTGGTCCATCCCATCCAAGACGAGTTCCTTGTCCACCAGCCATAGTTATAACTGCATATTTATTTTGTTTTATAATATTCAATCCTATTTTTTCTAATTCTTTAAATTCTATTTCTGATAGCTTATTTTTGTCTATACTATCAATAGGTTTAATCTCACATTTTTGGCTTTGTTCTTTTATTTTTACATTTTCATATAATTTTGTTATTTCTTCAAAATCGATTTTTAAAATCTGTTCTACTAATTCTTCTTTTTCATTTCCATCTAGGCTATCTAATACGCTCAAAACTTCATCTTGTTTATATTTTTTTAATATATTTTGAGCAAGTTCTAAGTTTTGCATTTTTACCACCCTTAATATTATATTTTAATCGCTCAGCATATTCTACAACAAAAAATGAAAATAGGCAAGTGTTTTATCAAAATTTAGCTCACTAGTTGTTACTGTATAATGTTTATATTTGCAATTTATAGTTTATATTTAAAGCACACAATAAAAATAATTGATTTTGCTCGGTTTCAGCCAATCAACGCTAATTTCTAAAGCAATTTTTGGACTCCCTTCCATTGTTGCTTCGCAAAATGAACTCTTGTCCTAAAATTGCCTAAGAAATTACGCTAGATTGCTTCACATTCGCTTCAATAAATTATTTTATTGTGTGCTTTTGATACAAATCTGTAAGAATAGCTATTTACTTAATACAAAAATATAGTCAATCTTACTGCCACTCTGTTGTTGCAGGTGGTTTGCTTGTTACATCATATATTACAAATTCAATTTTATCTCCAAATTTTTCTTCTATTTCTTTAACAATTTCTTCAATTTTTTCCTTAGATACTTCTTTTCCTATTTCACCTGGTCTTCCTGTCATAAAGTCATTTGTTACAAAAGTTCTAATTGCAACTGAATATTTTTTGTTAATTCCTATTGGAATTAATACTGCAAATGTTTGGCTTACCTTTGCATCTTCTAACTTTGTTGTAACTATACTATCTAATTCTCGAAGTAAATCTACATTTTCATCTGCTATTCTCATATCATAACAATTGATTTGTCCTTCAAAATTGCTTTTATTTAGAATGTATCCTACTCTGTTTATAGTGTTTATTTTGTCTGTAATCTCTTTTGCTTTTGATGTAATCTCTTTCCAATCAAAATCAAGCCCACTTCCTTGAAGTAAACAAAGATTTCTGTAACTTCTAGCATCTCCTTGCACTCCAACAGATTTTATTGGTACAATAAATCCTGTTGGATTAGTATTTTCTAAAATACTATTTAAAGATTCAACTTCTTGAGAAGTGATTTCTACTTCACTTGATTTATCATGGCATATTAATCTTATTGCTAAACCTGGTCCTGGGAATGGTTGACGAGATGCTATTTTTTCATCTAGTCCAAGCTTTCTTGCAACTCTTCTAACTTCATCTTTATGCCAATCACTATTTGTTTCAACAATTAGACCTTTTTTTCTTGCTTGTCTTACAATTTCTACATCATTATGATGTGTTTTTATTTTATGTGCAAATCCACTTATATCAGGGTTTCCACTTTCAATTAAATCTGGTCTTAATGTTCCTTGTGCAATAAATGTATTTTCTTTATCTAAACCTAGTCTTTCAATTACTTTATTGGCAATTTGTATAAATACTTCTCCAATAATTCTTCTTTTTCTTTCTGGATCAACTTCTTTTACTAATGGTCCAATAGGCCCTTCCTCAGTTTCAACTATGGTATTAAAGAAAACATCTTTTGCATTTTCTCTAATCAAATTCTTCATTCCTAATCTCTTAAGGCTTTCGCATACAACATCACTTTCGTTTTTTCTCATAAATCCAGAATCAATATGAATTGCATAAATGTTGTCTGCAGGAAGAGCTTTTACTAAAAGTGCTGCTGTAACTGCAGAATCCACTCCACCACTTACTAAACAAATAATTTTATTATTTCCAACTTTTTCTTGAATCATTTTTATTGATGTTTGAATTCTGTCTTCTAAAGCATATACTTCTTTATAATTTGCTACTTTTCTTATAAAGTTTTCAAGCATTTTCATTCCATTTTCAGTTAAATCAACTTCTGGATGGAATTGAAATCCATACATTTTCTTTTCTTTATTACCAATTCCAGAAATTGCATCTCCTGATTTTGCAATTATTTCAAAGCCATTAGGTGTATTTCTAACATTATCTCCATGACTCATTAATACATTTTGAGTTTCTTCTAGCCCATCAAATATAGGCATAGTATTATCTATCCATATTTCACATTGTCCATATTCTTTTTTAATATTACTATCTATAACTCCACCAAAATGGTCTGACATCAGTTGCATTCCATAACATATGCCAAGCACTGGAATACCCATTTCGAATATTTTTTCATCAAAATTTAGTCTTTGACTTTCTCCAATATTATTAGGTCCACCAGATAAAATAACTGCTTGATATTCTTTTAGATCTTCCGATTTAACATTTATAGGAAATATATCAGATTTTACTCCTAATTCTCTAACTCTTCTATCAATTACCTTTGTGTATTGTCCTCCACAGTCAAGTATGGCTAATTTTTCCATTTACTTTACTTTCCTTTCTTTTTATTTGATTACACATCTCTAACTGTTAAATCATGTGCTGATCCTTCTTGTATACTTAAATTTGATACTGGTGTTAGAATTGCTTTTTCGTGGAATTCTTCTATTGAAGCAGATCCACAATTTGACATAGTTGACTTTATTTTCTTAATAGTAACTGCTAAATTATCTTTAAGTGACCCAGCATAAGGAATATATGAATCTACTCCTTCTACAAATGACATTTTTTCATTTTTAGATCCTAAATCATATCTTTGCCAGCTTCTTGCTCTTTTTGAACCTTCTCCCCAATATTCTTTAAAGAATTCGTTATTAATTTTTACTTTTTGAGTTGGGCTTTCATCAAATCTTGCAAAATATCTTCCCATCATTACAAAATCGCATCCCATAGCTAGAGCAAGTGTTACATGATGATCATGTACTATTCCACCATCTGAACAAATTGGAATATAAATTCCTGTTCTTTTTGCATATTCATCTCTAGCTTTTGCAACTTCAATACAACTTGTAGCTTGTCCTCTACCAATTCCTTTTGTTTCACGGGTAATACAAATTGAGCCTCCACCAATTCCTATTTTAATAAAATCAGCTCCTGCATCTGCTAAATAATCAAATGCTTCTTTAGAAACAACATTTCCTGCACCAATTTTAACTTTTCCATTATATTTATTTTTAACCCATTCTATAACTTCTTTTTGCCATACAGAATATCCATCTGAAGAATCTAAGCAAAGGATATCTGCTCCTGCTTCTACTAATGCAGGTATTCTTTCTTCGAAATCACGGGTATTTACTCCAGCTCCTACCATATAACGTTTTTCATCATCTAGTAATGATAGTGGATTTTCTTTATGTTGTTCATAGTCTTTTCTAAATACTAATGAATTTAAATTTCCGTTTTCATCTATGATTGGTAAACAATTTATTTTATGTTCCCAAATTATATCATTTGCTTCAGATATTGTAAGACCAGGTTTTGCAGAAACTATTTTTTCTGCGGGAGTCATAATGTCTTCAACTCTTTTATCTAAACTATCTCTTGATAATCTATAGTCTTTGCTTGTTATTATTCCTAAGAATTTTCCTTTTGGTGTACCATCTTCTGTAACAGGAATAGTTGAATGATCTGTTTCTTCTTTAATTCTTAAAATATCTGCTAATGTGTCTCCTGGTTTTAAATTCCATTTACTTTTTACAAAACCAGATTTTGTTTCTTTAACGCTTCTAACCATTTTTGCTTGGTCTTCTATTGACTGTGACATATAAATAATAGAAATTCCACCTTCTTTTGCTAATGCTACTCCCATTTTTTTACCTGATACAGATTGCATACAAGCTGACATAAATGGTACATTTAAATACATATCTGCCTCTTCTCCTACTTTATGTCTTACTAGTGGTGTTCTTAATGATATTTTGTCTGGTGTGCATTCTCTTGTTGTTAATCTTGGTATAAGTAAGTATTCATTAAATGTTCTTGATTCTTCTGTTAAAAATGTTGCCATGTTTAAATCCTCCTTTTAAATTTTATATTTCCGAATATAATTATTCAATATTATACTACATTTTTCGGCATTTTGCAAACTTTTTTTATGGTTTTTAGACAACTTGTACTATTTTTTCAATTTCTTTAATAAATGCATTTTTTATATCTCTCATTTTTCCAAAAACAACCACTGTATCTCCTTCTTCAAGTATTGTAGTAGGTTTAATATCTGATATTATTTGTTCTTTTCTTTTAATTACCAATAGAGATATGTGGTATTTTTGAGCAAGTTCCATTTCTTCTATTGTTTTATTTTTCATAGATCGTTTTAACTTTGTTAATTCTATTTCTGCTATTACCTTGTTACCGAATGTATCATAAATAAAAACGAAATTTTCTTTTTTTACTCTTTTGTTATTTACAATTTTCATAACTATTCTATCAATTATGCTTTTTCTAATATTAGTTTTGTAAAATATAATTAAAAAAAAGATTATAAATAGTGTAAGACCTATACAAACTGGAATATCCTCTTTGCTAGTATTGGCTGTTAATGAAAAAATACTAACAAATGTAGATACAATTGAAATATTAAATATATAGCTAAAAAACATTATTCTTCTAGTTAGTTTTCTTCTATTTTTTGTAATTAACATTGATTCACTTTCATTGGTTGTAAATCCTGTGCCTGTCAGTAATGAAACAACTTGAAATCGAGAAACTTCAACATTTATACCATTTATTCTATATAAAATTGTAAAAACTTCAATTAAAATTTGATATATTATTATTAAAATGTCAAAAATTATTAATACAGTTATAAGATTCATTTTTTCTCTCCTAAATCATTTATTATGTTTCTATAATATTAAAAAAAATCACAAAAGTCAAATATTTGTGATTTTTTTCTACTATATTCGTTACAGATCTGTATTAATTATTGGTTCAATTCTTTCTCAATATTTCCTGTTTTAATTCAAATATATCAATTATCCTTTTATCTCTGGGTTATCTTCTAAAACCTCATCTGCTAAACTTATATTTTTATTGAATACTTTTACATATCCATCTAAAGAATTAGCTTTTTCTTTTAGTACATCTACATCTGCATTTACATAGATTTTTGCTTTCCCTTTTCCATTTTTTGCTTCTTGAATTAGATTTGATACTGGCGAGTTTCCATCAAATGCAACAACTACCGAATTTCTTCTTTCAAATATTTCATAGTTAAAACTTTTATAAATTCCAAGTTCTGAAGGATCTGGGCATACATAAATACCTTTTAATCCATTTGTATTTTCAATGTTTTCTCTAACATCTTCTGAAACATATTTTGGAACAACAGCTGTAACATCAAAATGTTTATTAAGTTCTTTTGAGATATCTAACACTGCTCTTTCATACCCTTGCATTTTATGGCCTATAACTATATAAGTATTTTTATCATCAACTTTTTCCAAAAATTCCTTTAATGCTTTTTTAGTATCATCATTTGTCATTGTAATTCTTCCTTTAGCATTAAAACTTCCTCCTGCAATAATTATAGGTGTTTTGTTTGTTGGTAATTTTACAATTTTATTTTCAAATACTTTATAAGAATTTAATGTCTTATTATCTGGAATATCATCTTCATTTAGATCAATATTTGCAAGTTGTTTTTCTTCTTCCTCCATTAAAGCCTCTTCAATAGTTCTACCATTTAAAAACTCTTCGAACCTTTTAGATTTTTCTATAAAATACTTATCTCTTCTTGCCATTATTTCTTCTTCAACTGCTCTCATTTTAGCAAAATCATCATCAGTAATTCCTAAAAGATTTCTTAGAGCAATTTGTTCATCTATTGTATCAATTCCATAAAATCCACATCCATCTGTACCTTGAACACATTTAATCCCATCTTCTAAATATTTCTTCATTGGGTGATTACTTAAATTAGTTAAATTATTTAATCTAACATTTGAAGATAATTGGAATTCTAATACAACATCTAAGTCTTTCATTTTTCTGATTATTCTTTTACCGTCTTTCGAGTCCAAATCTGGTACATATAAACCATGTCCCAATCTTACTTGAGGTGCTTTTTTTCCATTTGGAACACATAATTTAACACAATCTAGTGCTTTTTCAATATTATCTTTGAATGCGTCAGTTTCTCCCGCATGTAATCTAATAGTAAAACCAGGATCTTCATTAATAGCATAATCTACAATTTCTTCTATAATATCTGAAAAATCTGTAACATTGTTAATTTCTTCTCCAATTAAATCCATACCAACAACATATGGACTTTTTGCTAAAGTTTTAATTACTGTTGGGCACTCTAATAATTGTTGTTTTGTATATAAAGTTCTACTTGCAGCTGCTAAAAATCTAATTTTTACACCTGTTTCTTTTTCAACTTTTGGCATTAAAGTATGCATATCTACAATGTTAGAAATTCCTGCTAGCCCCTTTTTAGGTAATGTTGAGTTTGCAATTTCAACATATTTTATACCTTGCTTTTGATATTCTCTTGCAATCCATAATAATTTGTCTTGGAAAAAAGTATTATTTTCATAACAACTTCCTTGCTCTTTATCTTTTAGCATCTGTATCAATGAATTTCTAACATCATCATCTTCTATCATTTTTGCTTTATCAATTGTTAGTTCAATTTGTTCATTTTCTGGTACAGCATTTCCTCTTATTATTGCATATCTGTATAAAATTGTTTTTTCAAGATTTGTAAAAACTGCTTGCCCATCTTTTAATAATACTAGGCTATTTCTAATTCTATTTATATTTTTTTCTGCTTTTTCTATATTGTTTAAAATTAAATCTGCCATATTAATAAAAACATTATCATCAATTTTTCTTGTTAATTGTTTATCAGGTAAATTAGAATTTTTATATTCTTTTTCAACATCTTTTCGTTTTTTATTTAAATATTTCTCTTGCTTTTCAGTAAGTTCGATTCCTAATTTCTTTATATAATATAAGGAATATCCTATTTGATGCTTTATTCCAAGTGCAATTAATAAATCTGGTTGTAAAATCTGATTAATATGTGTATGAAGATCTGTTCTAAATTTTGATTGTTTTAAAATATATGATTTAATAATTGTTTTCTCAACTGGTAACCTGTAGTCCTTAGTTTGTGCCATAAATAATTTAATAATTGCAGGAATCTTCGCTTTTCTTTCTATTCGCCCATCTGGATATATGTTTGCAACTTTAATTCCTCCAAGTCTAAAAACAAATACTTCCTCCCCATTATCATTTATTAATGCTTTTAAAGTACCTTGTATTATTTTTATGCCACTATCACTATATGAAACTTCAGCATTTGCAAGCTTAGCTAAATTAGTTATTAAATTTCCAGTATGATGATTTGGCGTTCTTATAACATAAGTTAATTCATCTGGATTTTCTAACTTAAATAGTTTTACAACAATATCTTTTTCTTTGTCTAAATAAAACTTTGCAAAAAAATCTTCTGGTCTCATACATTCCTCCTTTTATTTTTAGAAATACCAGGTATATTTGTTACATTTATCCTTAATACCTGGCTATTTAACTTATTATTTACATCTCACTTTATGTTAATTCAATATTATATCATAAATTTTAAGATTTTTCAATAATTTTATGTAAAGTTTGTCAAATTGGGACCGGGTACTTTTTGCACATTGGTAAATTGGGACCGGGTATTTTTTTGCCCAATAATAAAAAATAACTAATCCGCGTCAGCATATCGTTTTATAAAATCCGTATGGTGGGTATCCCTAAAGGGGGAACCATAGGAGTTTATAAAATGATATGCGGTTAAACAGGATTAGTTATTTTCTTTGTAAAAAAAGTACCCGGTCCCAATTTACCAATGTGCAAAAAGTACCCGGTCCCAATTTACCAATTAAAATGAAATAATTTTTTCCCATGGAAGATTTTCTTTTCCAAAGTGTCCATAGTTAGTGGTTTGTTTATATATCGGTCTTTTTAAATCTAAATAGTTAATTATACCTGTTGGTGTTAAATCAAATTGTTTATTTATTTTATTTAGTATTTCTTCCTCTGGTATTGTATTTGTCCCAAAAGTATCTATATAAACAGAAACTGGCTTTGCTACACCAATTGCGTATGCAAGCTGGACTTCACATTTTTTTGCATATCCATTTGCAACTACATTTTTTGCAATATGTCTTGCCATATATGATGCTGACCTATCAACCTTTGATGGATCTTTTCCAGAAAATGCTCCTCCACCATGACGACTATATCCACCATAAGTATCAACTATTATTTTTCTTCCTGTTAGTCCACTGTCTCCTAATGGACCACCTATTACGAATCTTCCAGTAGGGTTAATTAAATATTTTGTATTTTCATCTAACAACTCATTTGGAACAATCGGTTTTATTACATTTTTCATTATGTCTTTTTTTATTTGTTCCATTTCTATATCAGGTAGATGTTGAGTAGATACAACAATAGTATCAACACGTTTTGGAATATCGTTATCATATTCAACTGTAACTTGAACTTTTCCATCTGGTCTAATATAATCTATAATATTAGTTTTTCTTACAAAAGTTAGTCTTTCTGCAAGTTTATGTGCAAGAGATATTGGAAGTGGCATTAATTCTTTTGTTTCTGAGCAAGCAAATCCAAACATTAAGCCTTGATCTCCAGCTCCAATTGATTCTAATTCTCCTTTTTTAGTTTCTAATGATGAATCTACTCCTAATGCTATATCTTGCGATTGTTTTGATATATTTATTGTTACTTTGCATGTTCTATAATCAATATCAACATTAGCATCACTATATCCAATTTCTTTTATTGCATTTCTAGCTACATTTTCAATATCAATATTAGCTGAAGATGAAATCTCTCCTGTAATATATATTTCTCCTTTTGAAGCTACACATTCACATGCAATTCTTGAATTTGGATCCAATTCAAGAAAACTATCTAATATGCTATCAGAAATATAATCACATAATTTATCTGGATGTCCCTCTGTTACACTTTCTGAACTAAAAAATTTTCTCATTATGATTCCTCCCCCTTATCTTTTTTCAGATTGTTCTATCTTAAATTTCTCAATTTCTTCATATATTTCATTCCAATTATTTACTCGTACAATTTCTTGATTATCAATATCACTATTCATTTTTGTTGTCATAAGTATTGATTTAATTCCATTATCTGTCATTTGCCTACAAGTTTCATAACTGTCTTCTATACATATATCTATTTTATGTTCTTTGAAAAAGTTTAATTTATCCGAAATATGTAGGTTTAAACTGTCATACGGAATATTATTCTCTTCTAAGCTTTTTCTTGTAATACTTTCAGTGTCACACCCTTCTATATTCATTAATCTTGCTGTAATAAAATGAATAGTATCTCCCTCTTCTTTTAACTTCTGAATAACTGTATTTGCATCAGGTAACATTATACATTCTTCTAATACATTTTTATAATATTTGTTAAAAAATTTAAACTTAGTTTCATTATCCCAACCATATAATGCATTTAAATAATATCTGTTTTTTATTAAGCCAAAATTATCTCTATCTATTGCTTTTCCAGATATTTCTTCTTCAAAAATATCTCCATACTTTAACATAGATTTGACTGTAAAAAAAGTAGTATCATCTATATCTATCCCGATTTTCATATAACCTCCACATATTCTTATTTTTAACTATTTTTCATTATACTCTTTTAAAAAGGAAGACCATCTCAAATTCAATTATTTTATATCTTCTGAGAATCTTAATAAATATCCATCAGGATCTTGTACAAGAAATTCTCTATTTCCTAATAAAACATCATTTTTTCTATACCAATTTTCTTCAATTTCAAATGTGATTTTATAATTGTTGGCCTTTAATGATTTATATATTTTATTTACATCATCAACTTCTAATTGAAAGTTTATTCCATTTCCAAAAGGATATGAAAGTGGTGCAACATCCCATTTATCATTATCACAAATTTCTTGTAACATAAATTGAATCTCTCCTAAAGATATAAAAGCAAATTTATTTTCTGGTCTTTCATATTCGATCTTAAAACCTATACATTTATAAAACTCTAGGCTATTATTTAAGTCTGTAACCGATAGCTCTGGTACATTTTTGTTATATTCCAAATAATCTGAAACTCTGATAATTTCGCTTTCAAAATACTGTTCTTGGAAGTGAGTTAAGGCCCTTATTTCGCTATTAGTAAATGATTTACCATGTGGTGCAATTATTAATTTATCATCATCATCATTTTTTCTATGTATTACCGCAATACATATTCCTTTATATTCTTTTATTTGTTTATATACTCCTAATACATAACAATCCAGTTCTTCACCATCACCACTTATTGTATTAGGTACATATCCATAATTTAATAAATATATGCTATTTGGATAATCTTTATATCTACTCCCTATTTGCCTATCTATAATTACATTAACTTCTTTTCCAATATAATCATATGCTTTATCCATACTTTACTCCTAAATTATAGTTATCTTTTTTTAGATTGATTTTTGTAACACATCTTTGCCATTATGCTATCTGGTATTATTTTTGCAAAAAGCCTAACTGCTTTTATTTGTATTCCAGGAACAATATAAAATTTATTTTTTAAAATTTTATTTACCGTATATTTTGCAACATATTTACTTGATAATGCTGGCAAATTAAATGTTACTCCTGCTATTTTATTAAAGTTTGTATCTACAGGTCCTGGACATAATACTCCGACTTTGACATTAGATTTTTCATTTTTTAGTTCTTCTTTTATTGCCTGTGTTAATCTTACTACATATGCTTTTGATGCGTAATATGCCGACATTAATGGTCCTGGCATAAAACCTGCTATTGACGCTACATTTAAAATGTAACCTGCATTTTCTCTTTTCATTTTTTGTAAAAAAAGTTTTGTTAGAATATGCATTGCAATTATATTTGTTTTTATCATACTTAATTCTTTTTCTAATGGTGCTTCAGCAAATTCTCCAAACAATCCAAATCCTGCGTTATTTACTAATATATCTATTTTTTCATTTTTTAATTGTTCAAATAAATCAATACAATTTTGTTCAATACTTAAATCTTTAGATATTATTTCAACCTGAATATTATTAATTTGTTCCTTAACTTTATTTAATTTATCTATATCTCTTGAAACTAAAACTAAATCATAGTTTTTCTTAGCTAGTTCAATGGCTATATCTTTACCTATTCCTGAAGAAGCTCCTGTAACTATCGCTTTTGGCATAATGCTTTCCCTCCCTGTTTTTTATTATGATTATTTTACTATAATTGCATAAATAAAACAAGAAGTTCTTCTTTTTTCAAAATTTATTAATGCTTTCGACAAATTATTACAAACTTTTCATTTTCTATATGTTATACTTTAATTTATGGCCATAAGCCTCGAAAGGAGGTGATATCTATGACTACGCAAGAACAAAAGAGAAAAAGCTCTTCAAAATTCCATAAATTATTACATAGTGTTTTTTTCTTCTTAGATAAGATTTATAAAGTTTTAAGAGTAATTGACCTTGTCGTGAAAATGTTTCATTGATAAGGTAAAAAGCAGGCATGTTCGGATGCCTGCTTTTTTTTGACCATTGATAACTATGACTACATTTATCAATATTATTATACTATAAATTTTAAAATTTGCAATATTTTTTGATTATTTTGTTTTAAAAATCGTTCAAGTTTTTTCGACATTTTTTTATTGTTTTTTCAACTCATGCTTTGTTAATTAATTCTATTACTATTGGCAGTTTTTCTAATCCACTTTTTCTTCCCATATGTCCTATATTTTTCATTGGAATAGCATTAGAATCTATATCAATGCTATATTGTTTCAATAATTCATATGGGACTATATGATCACTATTACAAATATTGAATACCATTCATTAATGAACAATTTAGCTCTATTTAGCTCATTATCTGATAATACTATTAGTTTTAACTTTTCATTTAAAACATCTTTTCCTTCATTAAAAAAATCTCTCGAAAATCCTGCTAAACTTATGTATTTTCCAACTTTTAACTCATATTTTGAAATAAATTTAATAAACATTGGATTTCCAATTGAATGAGCTACCACAGTTAAATTCTCACACCAATTCTATCTTATTATTCTATCTCAATAGTTTCATCGTTTTCTAATATTTCATATTCAGCTTCATATTTTTCAAACATTTCTTTAAAATAGTTTAAATCTGGTGGAAAAGCTGGATTATCCATATGAACAGGAATTGTTAAAGTTGCTCCAACTTCCTTTGCATATAAAGCCGCCTCAAAAGCTGACATTGTTAGTCCATGTCCAGTTATTGGAACACATAAAATATTGGCTTTATAATCATTTTTAAAACATATTGTATCACTTGTAGTATATAGCCTATTTTCTCCATCATCTATAATATAGCCAACATTTTCATTTATTTCTTTTCCTTTTAATAGTGGTTGATAACCATGTATAGCGTGTACTACCTCAATTGTTATATCTCCTAATTTTAATATGTCATTTTCTTTTATAGTATTAATACTTAAATTTTCATTTGCTTCTTTTACTTCTTTTGTTGAGTATATCAATATGCTTTTATTTAGTTTTTCTAACACAGCTGTGTTGCAATGATCTGGATGTTTATGTGTTATTAGTATAATATCAACATCATTCCAAATATTAAAATATTCATCTTTATATTTTAGAATACCAGGATCTATTAATATTTTCTTCTCTTTTGTTTCAATTAATAAACATGATTGTGGATATTTTGTGATTTTCATAGTTGGTCTCCTTTCAAATATATAAGCATAGTTATCTATAATTCAGATTCTATTTTAAATATATTATAACAATAACTTTTTGAAATGTAAAATACAAATATGCATTTTGAATATAACATTTAGTTATAATTATTAAGCTAATTTAAGCTGTTCATTTTGGTAAATCAATCATTTATACCTATTACACCTACATTAAATCTGTATTAATTCCCAATTTTCTAAAATTATCTTTTATCTTATTCATGTTTCTATACTTTCCTTCTTTTAATTCAAATCGATAGTTTTCTTTTTCGATATTTAGATGTTCATCTTCTAATTCTTTATCAATATTATATGGCACTTTGATAAATTGGAATGATACATCAGATGTATATTCTTTTGAGCCATACTCTCCTTCAATAATCATATAGTAACTTTTTGTCGTTTCTAATTTACTACTATCCTTACTATCATTTCTTATAACATCAAATGAATTTCCAACACTACCAATATTTATAAGAGTTTTATTATATAATTTATCTAAGTACGGATGATGAATATGCCCATATATAACTACATCTGCAACATTCTGTGTTTGAGTTTTTTCACTCGGTAAAAACATTTTGTACTTTGTTTCAAAACTATCAAGATTTAATACAACTTTATCAATAGCCGTAGGAGTAGCATGAAATAACCTAACTAAACTGCCACTCAAATATAACTCATAGCAATATGGAAGATTTAATAAATATTTTCTATCTTCATCACTTAAAAAAGTTTGATTCCATTTTATTCTTCTTTGTTCTGCTTCTGATAATTCTTCTATATTTTTATGTTTAGCTGAAAAAGAACAATCACAATTACCTTGTAATACAATATCACATTTTTCCTTCACTAATTCTAGACATTCTTTTTGATGTACTCCTTTTGCTATTATATCTCCTAAACATATAATCTTATCTACATTTCTTTTTTCTATATCTTGTAATGTTGTTTTTAGTGCCTCTAAATTTCCATGTATATCTGAAATAATTGCAATTCTCATTCTATTCCTCCATTTTCTATTCTTGTTTTATTTGATGTTAATTTTTTAAGTATCAGATACAATTATAAACTCATTTTATTGTTTTCCATTATAAAGATATTCTTTAATTGCAATTGCTGTATATGTATTTGTTTTTATCAAATCATCTATAAAACCATTAAAAACTATTTTTCCTCCATTTTTACCCGCATCTGGTCCCATATCAATTATATAATCACTATCTATAATAAAATCTAAATTGTGTTCAATTACAATGACCGAATTACCTTTTTGTATCATATTTCTCATAGCTTTTTTCAAAACTTCAATATCTTTTAAATGTAAACCTTGAGTAGGTTCATCAAACACATAAATAGAACCTTTTTTATCAAGATATTTTGACATATTAACTCTTTGAACTTCACCACCTGATAATGTGTCTAATGTTTGACCTAATCTTAAATACTCTAATCCTACATCTTTTAAAATTTGAAGTTTATTTTTGATTTCTGTATTATCAAAAAACATTAAAGCCTCTTCTATTGTCATATTTAATACTTCGCTGATATTTTTATTATTAAGCTTATATTTTAATACATCATTTTTATATCTTTTCCCATGACATACATCACATTCTTGTTTTACATCACCTAAAAAGTGCATGTCCATTTTGATATATCCGTTACCGCCACAGTTTTCGCAAGCTCCTTTTGAATTAAAGCTAAATAAACCACTATCTACATTGTTTTCTTTAGCAAATAGGGCTCTTATAATGTCAAATACATTAGTATATGTTGCCACATTTGATCTTGAATTAATTCCTACATTATCTTTTCCTACTTTTACTATCTTTTTATCATGGTCTAAAATATATTTTATAAGTGACGATTTTCCAGACCCTGATACTCCAGTAATACAAGTTAATATTCCTAATGGTATTTTAATATTTAGATTATTTATATTATGAATACTAATATTATTTAGTTCATAGTATTTTGATATTTTTTTGTGTTCAAAATTTATCTTTTTCTTATTATTTAAATATTTTCCTGTTATAGATTTTGGCTCTTTAAGTATTCCATCAGTTTTTCCATTATATATAACTTCTCCGCCTTCAATTCCGGATTTAGGGCCTATATCTATAATATTGTCACTATTTTCTATAACTTGCCTATTATGCTCTACCACTATTGCTGTATTCCCTTTTTCAACAATGCTTTTAATTGAGTTAATAATCTTATACACATCTCTTGCATGAAAACCAGTAGAAGGCTCATCCATTATATATATTAATTCATTTAAAGAATTATCTATTGATTTAGCGAGTTTTATTTTTTGAGATTCTCCATTAGATAAAGTATTAATTCCTCTGTTTAAAGTTAAATATCCAATTCCTAAATTTATTAGATTTTCAAGGTCTTTTCTCATTTTATTTATTATTTCTACAGCCACTTCATCTTTTATTTCACATATAAACTTATATAAATCGCATAATTCCATATTAAGTAATTCAACTAATGTTTTTCCATTAACTTTGACTTCTCTTGCCTTTGAATTTAATCTTGAACCCAAACATTCAGAGCAATTATCTTCAACAAAAAAAGTTTTATCATAGTCATTAATTGATAAGCCTCTTGAATCACCTTGTCTTTTCATTATTCTTGTTATAATTCCTTCATGTGAAAATGTCTGCACAACCCCAAAACTAGTTTGAGATATTTTTGTAGATTCTTTATATAATAAATCAAATAATTCCTTGTCATTATAATCTTTTATTTTTTTATCCATATCAAAAAGATTTGAAACTTTTTGGATATTAAAATATCTCGAGTTAACTTTCCAAGTTCTATGTTTAATCGCTCCCTCATTTAAAGATTTATCAAAATCAATCAATTTGTTTAGATCTGGCTGTAGTTCAAATCCAAGCCCTCCGCACTTTTCACAAGCACCCTTTGGAGTATTAAATGAAAAATAACCACTATCATAAACTGGATACCCTATTCTAGAGTACAACAATCTTAAATATGTAAAAATCTCAGTATATGTACCTACTGTACTTCTGGGATTTTGTCCAAGTTTTTTTTGTTCAATTAATACACATGGTGATAAATTATAGATATTATCAACATTTGGTTTATTTATTTTAGGGAGATTTTTTACAATATATGTTGATAATGTTTCATAAAATGATGATTGAGCTGAAGCATATATACAATCAAATACTAGAGAAGATTTTCCGCTTCCAGATACTCCTGTTACAACATTAAATTTATGTTTATCTATATCTAACGAGATATTTTTTAAATTGTTTTCTTTAGCTCCAATTATTATTATTTTATTATTATCCATATTAATTCTCTCCAATGAACAAATACTATTATAATCATTCAAATTGCTAATTTAAATTTTTTTACCTTTAATATACATCTTTAAAATCTCAGTTTTCAAAATAAAAAGCATATCTGCTGTTGTTTCTTATCTTTATTTCTTTAAAATTGCCATTGCTGGCTTTTTTTACAACTTTTCTCCAAAATTCTTGTGCTCTTATATTTTTTAATAAAGTACGTATTTCCCATTTTCCTTTATAAATATTAAACATTTCATTTGCCATATATGTACCTGCTCCAAGTTTTCTATATTTATTTAACACAAAAAATTCTGCAATTTCATAGTTTCCATCTTCGTTAAACCTTACTAAAACAAATCCAGCTAAATTACCATTATATTTTAAAATGTAAGGATGTCTTTTTTCTTCTTCCCAATATAATTTCGTATATTTACACATTTTATATAATCCATTGTCTAATAGATTAAAACTACAAGTATCATCTTCAAAAAAGCTTAACTCATATGTGTATAATTGCATTAAATTCATTATTGTTTCTTTTCCTTTTTCGTCTTTTGCTTCATATATTTCAAAAACCATAATAGTTACTCCTATTTTTATTTACTATTTGTCCGTATTATACCATTAATACTAACTTTCAGCAAGGATTAATATCATTTTTACTATCTAACATTTTATTTTCTTCAGCATACTTATAATTTAATCTATTTTCTTTACTAATTATTGTTTCTCCAAGTTTTTGCTCTAAATCATCTCTTGCTGTTTTAGCAACTTCTCCACCTGCTTTTGCAATTTTTCTATTTTCTTTCAATCCATATGGTTTGTGTTTTTTTGCTAATTCACGAGTTGCAATTTCTCCTAAATCTGTTAATGCACTAATTACATCTACTACACTAAAAAAATATTCTTCTTTTTCAGAATTCCATATACTTCTTATTTCTTTTCCATCAAAAAGATTTGAAATAGTCTCTAATTTATTATTTATCATTGATTGCCTCCTAAGCTTAAACTTTTGTTCGTATTGTCTTATCTCCAATTTCAACATTTTTCCTTTAAAAATAAAAAAAGACATCGACATTTTTCGACATCTTAATATTTTTATTTTAGATTCAAAACCACTACATTTTCTACATGATGACTAAATGGAAACATATCAAATGGCTGAATACTCTTTATTTCGTATATATCTTCCATTTTAGATAAATCTCTTACTAAACTTGCAGGATTGCAACTAATATATACAACTCTTCTAGGTTTAATTTCAAGAATATTGTTAATTGTTTTATTGTCTAAACCTTTTCGAGGGGGATCTACCATAACAACATCTGGGATTATTTTTTTATTTTGAATCAAATCTGTTAATATAAATTCTGTATCACCTGCAATAAATTCAGTATTTTTCATCTCATTAGATTTAGCATTTTCTTTTGCCATTTGGATTGCTTGTTCAACTATTTCTACACCATAGACTTTTTTGGCATATTTGGCCATAAATAAAGAGATTGTACCTATTCCACAATATAAGTCAAAAGCTATATCATCTTCTGTTATTTTAGCTTCTTCTACAGCATAATTATACATAGCTTCAGCCTGAACTGCATTTACTTGGTAAAATGAAAGTGGTGAAATTTTAAACACGAAATCTCCAAGATAATCCTCTAAATACTCTCTTCCATAGATTAATTTATTTTTGTTACCTAAAATTACATTTGTATTCTTTTTATTAATATTAACAAAAATTGAGCATATTTCATGACAAGCATAAGATAAATCTGTTGCAAAATCTTTTTCAAATGGTAAAAAATCCCCATTTATAACTATAATTACCATATATTTATCAAAATGTTTTGATGATTTAACAGTTATATGTCTAACTAACCCTGTTTGATCTTTTTCATTATAAACACTAATGTGATATTTTTTTATGCAATCTAACACATATTTTGCTATTTGAACTGATTTTTCATTTTGAATTAAACAATTTTCTATTGGTATTATTTCATGTGTTCTATTCGCAAATACTCCAATTACAGGCTCCCCATCTTTATCAACACCTACTGGAAATTGTAGTTTATTTCTATAATGATATGGATTCCCCATTCCCCAAGTTGATTTAACTTCAATTTTTGTTTTTAAATTTTTATTAACCAGGTTTTGAACTGCATTTTGCTTCATATTTAAGGTTTCTTCATAGTTAATATGTCTTAAATCACATCCACCACATCTTTTATATGTTGGGCAATCAACTTCAATTCTATTTGGTGATTTTTCAATTATTTCAATGATTTTTCCATATGCATATGATGATAATACTTTTACAATTAAAACTTTTATTTTCTCACCTTTAATGGCATTTGGAATAAAAATAGTAAAATCATCAATTTTAGCTATTCCTTCTCCTTCAAAGCCGTTGTCTATGATATCTACTATGTATTCTTTATTTTTCTCTATGGGGATGGCCTTCATTTTATGCTTCCTTTCCTAATCATAAAACAAATGAAAAACGTCGTCTTGCTTTGTTAAAATTTTATTCAAAAATCCTCATGTACCTCATGTACACTCCGGTTTTTTCATAAAATTTTGCCTTGCAATACTCGTTTTTGATTTGTTTATAATAATGTGCATTTTTTTATGTTTTAAAGCTTAAATATATTATTTTGAAATCACGCGTAAGCCGAACAGCTCAAACGCATACTGCCATTGTAACAGGCAGAGCCTTAACAATGGACAGCAAACCGAAGCGAAGCGTAGGGCGACTGGAGAAATCGACATCGTAGCTGAATTTTTCGTAAGAAAAATTACAGGTACATAAAGATTTCGACACCAAGTGATTGAAAAATAATATATTTAAGCTTTAAGATTTAAAAATAATCTAGTAACCCTAATTATAAACAATATGAAAAATAAAAAGCTCCCCGCTTTAGCCGTTGATGTTCAAAATTTTTAACAACCTGCTCTCACAAACAGGTGGGTTCCTACCTTAATACTCATGGGCTTCTTACGAATATTTTTGTTAAAATAAAATAGAAGTAAGCATGCACGCCATATCAAGAGATTGGCCCCTCTTTAAACTTGTAGGTTCTAAAAATTCTGCCTAAACGAACTACGCAGGGTAGCTTTT
>ODAJ012180760.1_pt1 | contig 21824 bp, 19 predicted proteins | sample 1539241 | NCBI WGS metagenome assembly ODAJ01 (sample SAMN02144231, study PRJEB22623) | gut metagenome | biome: sheep rumen | host: Ovis aries | place: New Zealand | reverse complement strand
GGAAAGGAAGAAGGACTCAGCGGATGTGCAGTTTTCGCGGCTCTTACGCAAACCGCGGAAACGGAACGGAGCTGAGTTCTTCTGACGTGGTGCGGGTAACAGGACTTGAACCTGCACGGTCGCCCACTGGAACCTAAATCCAGCGTGTCTGCCAATTCCACCATACCCGCAGATAAGAAAAAAGCCTGTTGCCATTCCGCAACAGACTTTTTTTGGAGCGGGCAACGAGGCTCGAACTCGCTACCTCCACCTTGGCAAGGTGGCGCTCTACCGGATGAGCTATGCCCGCATCAGCAACAGTGACAGTGTACCACAAATTGCTGATTTGTCAAGCCTAAAATTTTCCTGTTTCCGGGGATTCGGCTTAGGGCTCCTCCGTCGGCGCGGGGCTCTCCTCCGGGAGCTCCGTCTCCTCCGGCGCGGGCGTCTCCTCCGGCTCTCCGGGCGCGGGTGTTTCCTCCGGATTCTCCGGCTCGCCGGGGATCTCCGTCTCGACCGGCGGCGCCGCAATGGGCACGGTCTCCGGCTCGGTGCCGGTCAAGGACCAGTAATCGAGGCTGCCGGCGCAGAGCTCATAGGCCGAGGTGTCCCAGCGGTAGGCAGCCCACATGCTCTCGTCGTTGAGCAGGAAGCCTGCGGGAATCCCCTTCTCGATGCAGGCGCTCAGATCCACATGGTAGTGCTCCCCGTCCAGCTCGATGATGTTCCAGCAGTGGTCGCGCCACTCGCGCTGTCCATAGACGATCTGACAGCCGATCCCCTGCTGTCGGCAGAGCAGCACATAGGCCAGCGCCAGACCTTCGCTGTCGGACCGGCCGCCGACCAGCGCGTCCCAGGCGGTGTTGGCGCTCAGGGAGGCGGTCAGCTCGCAGCCGGAGCAGATGGCCTCCGCCAGCGCAAGCGCTCGCATTCCGGTGCTGCGATTCTCGCCCAGCATGGCGCTGCTGTCGATCGCGGCGATGGCCTCGCGGCGGCTCTGCAGCTCCTCGTCGTCGATGCCGTAGTCCAGCTCGATGTCATACAGACGCTGCCGTCCGTTGCCGCTGTACATGTACACATCCGCCGAGGGCTCGGCAGCGGCACAGGCGGGGTCGGCGCGGTAGACCTTGCGCACGAGGTCGCTCATGCCGTCGGCGCTGGTCGTGCTGTTGCCGATCAGAATAACGAGACGGCGGCTGTCGCTGCGCATCGCGCTGCGCAGGATGTTCTCCAGCCCCGCGGCGTAATTGAGCCGCAGGATCTCCCCCGCCGGCAGCGCGGAGGCCGAATACTCAATGTGCACATCCGCCTCATCGCGGGTGACGATGTGCGACACCTCATAGCGCGCGTTCTGCACGCAGTAAGCCCAGAGCGCGTCCTCCCGGTGCATCGTGCCGCAGACGGCGTCGAGATCCTCGCGGCTGTCGCCGGAGTAGGCCGGGTCAAAGGCAATGCGCCGCTCGGTCTGACCGGCATAGACCATGTCGAGCAGCTCCTTTTTGAGCGCCGCGCGGTCGGCGACTGTGACCTTATCCCCGATCTCCGCGTCCCGCGGCGGCTGGGGCTCTGCAAGGACATAGTCCGTCTCGTGGTAGTAATCGGCCTGGAACACCCGCCCGCAGCCGCCGAGAAGCCCCGCCAGCAGGCAGAGCGACAGGATGAGCGCCGTTTTTTTCATCAGTTGACCTCCGCGATGTTGCCGAAGCCGTTGCCGAACACGTTTTTCGCGTCGGTCATGACCACAAAGGCCTGCTCGTCGATGCCGCGCACCAGACGTCGGATCTCCGGGATCTGGTTGCGCTTGATGACGCACATGATGACCTGCTTTTTTTCGTGGGAATAGGCGCCCTCGCCCTCGAGAACAGTCACGCCGCGGTGCATGCGCCCGGAGGTGATCTCCGCGATCAGCGCCTCGCTTTTTGCGCTGATGATGTAGCAGATGGTGGAGTTATCGAGGCCGTAGAGGATGAGGTCGATGACCTTGGTGGAGACGAACATCGCAATGAGCGAGTACATGGCGCTCTCGTAGTTGTTCGTGCTGAGGATCAGAGCGTAGAGGATGATGACGCTGACGTCGATGCCGAGCATCAGCGTGCCGAAGTTGAGGTAGTTATACTTCTGGCGCAGGAGCTTGATGACGATGTCCATGCCGCCGGTGGTGGCGCCGGTGCTGAAGACGATGCCCATGCCCGCGCCCTTGAGGACGCCGCCGATCACCGCGCCGAGCATCGGATCGTTCGTCGCCGTATAGCCCGTCACGGCGAGCAGGTCGACAAACACGCTCATCAGCAGCATCCCGGCCAGCGACCCGAGCAGGAAATCCAGCCCGAAGCGCCGCCAGGCGATCAGAAACAGCGGCACGTTCATCAGGATCGTCAGCACGCCGACAGGCAGGCCGCTCAGGGCGTTGATGATCATGGCAACGCCCATCACGCCGCCGCTGATGATCTGATTCGGATAGCAGAAAAACTGGAATCCGAAGGCGTAGATCGCGCAGCCGAGCACGATCAGCAGGTATTTCTTCCCCTGCCGCAGCACGGGATTGTTTTTCCACGCTTTGCTTTCGCTCATGGCTCAGTCCTCCATCAGGCTCAGCTGCTCCTCGCCCTTGTCCTCCGGGCGCAGCAGCGCGCCGGCGGCGGGAAGGGTTCGCACACGGTAGCGGGAGACATTTTTGATCTGGCTGTCGCCGAGGGGCATCGCGCGCGTCAGTACGCGGTTTTTCTTCAGCGCCATCACGCCGACGCCCAGCGTCGTGCGGCTGGTCTTGGGCTGCAGGAGCGAGGAGTGGAACACGAGCGCGCGATCGTCGCTGGCCTGGCAGACAAGGTCCTGTTCCTCCGTAAGCAGCAGCACGGAGACCAGCGGGCTCTTGTCCGAATAGGCGCCGATCAGCTTTTTGCGGCGGGTCTTGGTCTCGTAGGCCGACAGCGGCACGCGCGCGGCCTTGCCGTTTTCAAAGAAGAACAGCAGCTCGCCGCGGTAGTCGCCGGGGTCGAGCACCGTCAGCACGCTCTCGCCCTCGTCCATCTCCAGCCGCGTCGGCAGATAGAGGCCGAGCGCCGAGGCCTTCGTCTCCTCCAGCTCCGCGATGCGCACCTTGTACATCTGCTGCCGGTCGGTCAGCACCAGAAGCTCGGCGCGGTTCGTCGTCTCGAAGCTCAGCCGGAGGCCGTCGCCGTCCTTGTATTTGTGCTCGCCGCTCATGCGCAGGCTCTGGGCGGTGATTTTTTTCAGATAGCCCTCGCGGGACAAGAACAGCGACACCGGGTAGTCCGGCACGGTCTCCTGCTCGTCGAATTCCTCGATCTCGTCGGCATAGACGATCTGCGAGCGGCGCGGGCTGGGGTATTTTTTGATGATGGCGCGCAGCTCGTCGATGATGAGGCTCTTGATGCGCCGGCGGCTCTGGAGCGTGGCCTCGAGATCCTCGATGGCGCTCTCCAGCTCCTCGGTCTCGGCGGTGCGCTTGAGGATGTACTCGCGGTTGATGTTGCGCAGCCTGATCTCCGCCACATACTCCGCCTGCACCTGGTCGATGCCGAAGCCCATCATCAGGTTCGGCACGACCTCGCTCTCCAGCTCCGTCTCGCGGATGATGGCGATGGCCTTGTCGATATCCAGCAGGATCTTTCCAAGGCCCTGCAGCAGGTGCAGCTTTTCCTTTTTCTTTTCCAGCTCGTGGTAGATGCGGCGGCGCTGGCTCTCCATGCGCCAGGCCGTCCACTCCTCCAAAATCTCGCGCACGCCCATGACGCGCGGGCTGCCGGCGACGAGGATGTTGAAGTTGCAGGGAAAGGCGTCCTGCAGGGTCGTGAGCTTGAAGAGCTTCTGCATGAGCTTGTCGGGATCGACACCGCGCTTGCAGTCGATGGCCAGGCGCAGACCGCTCAGGTCCGTCTCGTCGCGCATGTCGTTGATCTCGCGCACCTTGCCGGTCTTGATGAGCTCGGCGACCTTGTCGATCACGGCCTCGGTGCTGGTGGTGTAGGGGATCTCGTAGATCTCGATGATGTTTTCCTTCGCCAGATAGCGCCAGCGGGCGCGCACCTTGAAGCTGCCGCGGCCGGTGAGATAGATGTTCTCCATCTCGCGCCGGTCGTAGATGATCTCGCCGCCGGTCGGGAAATCCGGCGCGGGCAGCGTGGTCATCAGCTCGCAGCCCGGGTCCCTGAGGTACTGGATCGTCGTCTCGCACACCTCGCCCAGATTAAAGCCGCAGATCGTGCTGGCCATGCCGGCGGCGATGCCGGTGTTGGCGGAGACCAGCACGTTCGGGAAGGCCGTGGGCAGGAGGCTCGGCTCCTGCATGCTGCCGTCGTAGTTGTCGACAAAATCCACCGTGTCCTTGTCGATGTCGCGGAAGACCTCCGCGCAGATCGGCGCGAGCCGCGCCTCGGTGTAGCGCGAGGCGGCATAGCTCATGTCGCGTGAAAAGACCTTGCCGAAGTTGCCCTTGGAGTCGACAAAGGGCGTCAGCAGCGCGCCGTAGCCGACGGACAGGCGCACCATCGTCTCATAGATCGCCGCGTCTCCGTGGGGATTGAGCTTCATGGTCTGGCCGACGATGTTGGCGCTCTTGGTGCGCGCGCCGCCGAGCAGCCCCATCTTGTACATCGTGTACAGGAGCTTGCGGTGCGAGGGCTTGAAGCCGTCGATCTCCGGGATCGCGCGCGAGACGATGACCGACATGGCGTAGGGCATGAAGTTGGTCTCCAGGGTCTCGGTGATCGGCTGCTCCAGCACCGCCGCGCGCAGCCCGACGACGTTGGGATTGTCGTATTTCTTCTGTTCCGGTTCTTTTTTCTTTGCCATACTGTTTGCTTCCTAACTCCTCATTCCGAACTGTCACGAAATGTCCGCCAGATCGAGATACTGGTATCCGAATTCGGCGATGTGATCCTTGCGGCCGTTGAGATCGTCGCCCAGCAGCAGCTCGAAGACCGAGGCCATGCGCTCGGCGTCCTCCGGCATGACCTTGATGAGCCGCCGCGTCGCCGGGTTCATCGTCGTCATCCACATCATGTCCGGGTCGTTCTCGCCCAGGCCCTTGCTGCGGCTGATCGAGGCCTTCGCCCCGCCGAGGGAGTCGAGGATCTCGGCCTTTTCGCGGTCGGAATAGGCGAAATAAGTCTTGCCCTTGCTCTCGATCTCATACAGCGGCGATTCGGCGATGTAGACATAGCCCTCGCGGATCAGCGTCGGCGCGAGGCGGTAGATCATCGTCAGGATCAGCGTGCGGATGTGGAAGCCGTCCACGTCCGCGTCGGTGCAGATGATGATCTTGTTCCAGCGGAGATTGTCCAGATCAAAGCTCTGCAGGTCCTTGGTGTGCTTGTCGCGCACCTCCACGCCGCAGCCGAGGACTTTTAAGAGGTCGGTGATGACCTCGCTTTTGAAAATGCGCACATAGTCTGCCTTGAGGCAGTTGAGGATCTTGCCGCGCACCGGCATGATGCCCTGGAACTCCGCGTCCCGCGAGAGCTTGCAGGCGCCGAGAGCCGAGTCGCCCTCCACGATGTAGATCTCGCGCCGCTCCGGGTCGCGGCTGCGGCAGTCGACGAACTTCTGCACGCGGTTGGAGATGTCGATGGAGCCGGAGAGCTTCTTTTTCATGCCCTGGCGGGCCTTCTCCGCCGTCTCGCGGCTGCGCTTGTTGACCAGCACCTGCTCGGCGATGCGGTCGGCCTCGGGCTTGTTCTCGATGAAGTAGACCTCCAGCCGCTCCTTGAAGAACTCGGTCATCGCCTGCTGGATGAAGCGGTTGTTGATGGCCTTCTTGGTCTGGTTTTCATAGGAGGTCTGGGTGGAAAAGCAGTTGGTGACCAGAATGAGGCAGTCCTGCACGTCCTGGAATTTGATGGCGGACTCGTTTTTCTGGTACTTGCCCAGCTTCTTGATGTAAGCGTCGATGGCGGAGACAAAGGCGCTTTTGGCCGCCTTGTCCGGCGCGCCGCCGTTTTCCAGCCACGAGGAGTTGTGGTAATACTCCAGCGCCGTCACCTTGTTGGAAAAGCAGAAGGCGGCCGACAGGCGCACCTTGTATTCGGGCTTGTCCTCGCGGTCCCGGCCCCGGCGCTCGGCCTGGATGAAATACGGCGCCGTCAGCGCGCCCTCCCCGGCGATCTCGGAGACATAGTCGACGATGCCGTTTTCGTAGCAGAATTCCTCGGTCTCGAAGCCCTTGCCCTTCTGCAGGCGCAGGCGGAAATGCACGCCCGCGTTCACGACCGCCTGCTTGCGCAGGATATCGCGGAAGTAGTCGGCGGGAATATCGGTCTCGGTGAACACCTCGCGGTCGGGCCGCCAGCGGATCGTCGTGCCGGTCTTTTTCCGGTCGGCGGGTGCGACCTGCAGCTCCTGGCCCTTCTTGCCGACGACCTTGCCTTTTTTGAAGTGCAGGTCGTAGCGATTGCCGTCGCGCCAGACCGTCACGTCCATGTACTCCGAGGCGTACTGCGTGGCGCAGGAGCCCAGGCCGTTGAGGCCGAGGGAGTATTCGTAGTCGCCGCCGTCGGCGTTCTGGTACTTGCCGCCGGCATAGAGCTCGCAGAACACCAGCTCCCAGTTATAGCGCTTCTCGTTGGGGTTCCAGTCCATCGGGCAGCCGCGGCCGAAGTCCTCGACCTCGATGGAGCCGTCCTCGAAGGACGTGAGGGTGATCTGGTCGCCGTAGCCCTCGCGGGCCTCGTCGATGGAGTTGGAGAGGATCTCAAATACCGCGTGCTCGCAGCCGTCCAGCCCGTCCGAGCCGAAGATCACGCCCGGGCGCTTGCGGACGCGGTCGGCACCCTTGAGCTGGGAGATGCTGTCGTTGCCGTAGGATACGCTGCTTTTTGTCATCGTTTGTTAACCTTTCGGACACTATATGTTGTATTTCAACGGCGGACATACCGCCTCTATGTTAGTCTATTTAGTATACCGCAGCCTCCGCATTTTTTCAAGCCCCGGAAATACCCGCAGCCATGCAAAAAGCGGGCCGCATCTGCAGCCCGCCCCGCGCCGGATATTTTCTTTTTCCCGGAAAACTCTCCCTGCGCTTGACAAGACGCCGTTTTGGATGTATTTCTATACGGGGATAGAAGCTGACATCCGGGCGCTGTGTCTCTCTCGCGCCCCGGCGCTTTGTCCGAGGATAGTATGTGATGTTTGTATTTTTATAATCAGGCAAGTTTTTCCGCGTGGAAAGGAGACGCCGCCTATGTTCGAGTTTCTGTCTTCGCTGCCGTCGCCGGTGCTGCTGGCCGTGCTGGTCGTGCTGCTGGTGCTGTTTTTCCGGCCGATCAAAACCGTTTTTAAAATCCTTCTGCATATCGCGCTGGGCTTTGTGATGCTCTTTCTCGTCAACGCCTTCGGCGCGGATTTCGGCCTGCACCTGCCGCTCAATCTCGTGACCGGGCTGGTGTCCGGCTTTCTCGGCATCCCCGGCGTGCTGCTGATGCTGTTTTTCAGCTTCGTCGGCGTGTTCTGACCGGCGCGCAATATACAAGAACATCGCCCTGTCAGAAGACAGGGCGATGTTCTTGTTTATCCGTTGTTTTCCGGCTTCATGGTCGGGAACAGCAGCACGTCGCGGATGGAGGGAGAATCGGTCAGCAGCATGACGAGACGGTCGATGCCGTAGCCGATGCCGCCCGTGGGAGGCATGCCGATCTCCAGGGCGTTGAGGAAGTCCTCGTCGGTGTGGTTGGCCTCGGCGTCGCCGGCGGCGGCCAGAGCGTCCTGCGCGGCAAAGCGCTCGCGCTGGTCGATGGGGTCGTTGAGCTCGCTGTAGGCGTTGCACATCTCCCAGCCGTTGATATACAGCTCGAAGCGCTCGACCTTGGTCGGGTCGCCGGGCTTTTTCTTCGTCAGCGGGCTGATCTCGATCGGATGATCCATGATAAAGGTGGGCTGGATCATCTTGTCCTCGCAGTATTCGTCGAAGAAGAGGTTGACGATATCGCCCTTCTTGTGGCGCTTCTCGTACTCGATCCCGCGCGCGTCGGCGATCGCCTTTGCCTCCTCGTCGCTGCTCACCGCGTCAAAGTCGATCCCCGTCTCCTCGCGGATCGCCTCGACCATCGTCAGGCGGCGGAAGGGCTTTTCCATGTCGATCTCGCGCTCGCCGTAGCGGATCACGGCGGAGCCGCAGATCTTCTCGGCCAGGTGCCGGAACAGCGACTCGGTCAGCTCCATCATGCCGTGGTAGTCGGTGTAGGCCTGGTAGAGCTCCATCAGCGTGAATTCCGGGTTGTGCTTGGTGTCGAGGCCCTCGTTGCGGAAGACGCGGCCGATCTCATAGACCTTCTCGAGACCGCCGACGATCAGGCGCTTGAGGTAGAGCTCAAGCGAGATGCGCAGGCGCACATCCTCGTCGAGGGCGTTGTAGTGCGTCTCAAAGGGCCGGGCCGCGGCGCCGCCCGCGTTCGTGACGAGCATCGGCGTCTCGACCTCCATGAAGCCCCGCGCGTCGAGGAAGCGGCGGATCTCGCTGATGATCTGCGAGCGCTTGATGAAGGTGTCGCGCACCTCGGGATTGACGATCAGATCGAGATAGCGGCGGCGGTAGCGCGCGTCCACATCGGTCAGACCGTGGAACTTTTCGGGCAGCGGCTTGAGGGACTTGGAGAGCAGCGTGAGCTTCTTGGCGTGCACGGTGACCTCGCCGGTCCTGGTCTTGAACACAAAGCCCTCGACGCCGACGATGTCGCCGATGTCCATCTTCTTGAAGTCGGCATAGGCCTCTTCGCCGATGGAATCGCGCGCAACGTAGCACTGCAGCAGGCCCTCGCGGTCCTGGATCTTGCAGAAGGAGGCCTTGCCCATGATGCGCTTGACCATCATGCGCCCGGCCACGGACACGTCCCGGTTCTCCAGGGCCTCGAAGTCCGCGGCGACCTCGCTGCTGTGGTGGCTCACGTCGAATTTGGTGATGGTAAACGGATCCTTGCCCGCTGCCTGCAGCGCGGCCAGCTTGTCGCGGCGGATCTGCAGGATCTCGGACAGCTCCTGCGCCTGCTCGTTCGGGCGCACAGTCTCTTCACTCATTGGTTTTCCTCCAGACAGGGCTGTTTATCTGTTTTCGAGCGAAAGGATCTCGAACTTCAGCTCCCCGGCGGGGGCCTGGATCGTCACGATCTCGCCGGCGCGGTGGCCGTGCAGGCCGCGGCCCACGGGAGAGTCGTCGGAAATGCGGTGCTGCTTGGGATTGGCCTCCTGGGAGCCGACGATCTCGTAGGTCTCCTCGAAGTTGTCCTCCAGATCACGCACGCGCACGATGCTGCCCAGCGTCACAGCGTCCTTCGGTGCGTCTGCCTCGATATTGTCAACGATCTCGGCGTTCTCGATCAGGTCCTTCATCTCCGCGATCTTGGAGTAGAGCTTGCCCTGCTCGGTTTTCGCCTCGTCGTATTCGCTGTTCTCGCTCAGGTCGCCGAAGCTGCGGGCTTCCTTGATCTGCTCGGCCACTTCCTTCTCGCGGACGGTTTCCAGATACTGAAGCTCCTTCTTGAGCTCATCCAGACGCTCCTGACTCATTCTGTAGCGGCTCGTGTTTGCCATTTCCTTATTCTTCCTTTCCTTTCGGTTTAAAAGCAGTTTATTATAGTCCCTGATTTCCCGCCTGTCAACTCGAAAAACCGGTGCTCAGGCGTTCCAGCGCGGTGCGCAGCTGGGGATCGGAGGCGTAGGCCGCCATGCCGTTGCCCTCGTTGATCTTGTCGAGGTCGGACACGACGTTGTAGACGATGATATCCGGCACGACGCCGAGATTCTGCGCGATATCCACGCGGTTTGCCGTCATGAAGCTGCGGGTCGAAAGACGGATCGCGCTGCCGTCGGAGATCTCAATGGTCTGCTGGACGCGGGTGCGCCCCGAGCTGCGCTCACCGATGATCGTCGCCCAGTTGGCCTCCTGCATCACGGCGGCGAAGATCTCCGCCTCGCCGTAGGTCTGCCCGTTGATCAGCACGCAGATGTCGGTTTTCAGCGAGCTGTTGTCGGAGCAGAAGACCTCTTCCCTGCCGCTCTTGTCGCGCAGCACGAAGAGCTCGCCCTGCGGCAGCAGATAGTCCAGCGCCGTGCGCAGCTCCTCGACGAGGCCGCCGGGGTTGTCGCGGATGTCGATGACGAATTTGTTGACGTTCTGGTGCAGCAGATCCTCAAAGGCCGCGATCATCGCCTCGCCGCTGCCGGCCTCGAAGTTCTCGATGCGGATGTTGCCCGCGCCGGTGCGCTCGATCTTGTAGCTGACGGGGCTGACGTAGCCCGAGCGGCAGTTGACCTTGATCGGGTCCTTCTGCCCGGCGACGGTCAGGGTGAAGGTCGTGTTCAGGCGGGAGCGGATCATGGTGCGGAATTCGTCCGCGTCGAGCTTGCGCACGTCGATGTCGTCGATGGCGGTGATGAGCATGCCGGGGTTGAGTCCCCCGCGGGCGGCGGGCGAGTCGATGTTCACCAGCGTCACCTGGAAGCCGTCGCTGCCCTGCTTGACGGTGGAGATGCCCGCGCCGGAGACCTCGTTGGCCGAGGAGATCTGGAAGGTCTTGTACTCGTCGGCGGTCATGAAGGTACTCCAGCGGTCGCCGAGGCCGCTGACCATCGCCGCCGCGGCCGACTGGCCGAGGGAATTGCGGTCAACCGGGTCGATGTAGTACTTTTCGAGTATGTCCTTGATCTCGATATAGCGCTGCGCCTCTTCGAAATCGGCCTCGCCGCCCACTTCCTTTTTCATGTTGGACGAGGTCAGCATCCAGGTCGCCCCGACGCCGAGCGCGAGCAGGATCACCAGCACCCGCAGCGGCAGCCGCAGGCTGAAAAAGCGGTGCAGCGCACGGCCGACCGCCATCAGCAGATTTTTGAGTAATGTTCCCATAAGGATACCCCCAATGATACAGCACGATAGCCGGGCAGCCCAGAAGGGCTGTCCGGCGTTTTCCCCGTTTTGTTTATTCGCCCGCGTCCGGCGCGTAGCTCAGGCCGGTGAAGCCGGCGACCTCCTCGGGATCGAGGCAGGCGTCGCCGTAGCGGATCTCAAAATGCAGGTGCGGCCCGGTGGCCCAGCCGGTCGAGCCGACATAGCCGATGGTCTGTCCCTTGGTGACGCTGTCACCGTATTCGACGGCGTAGGAGGACATGTGTCCGTAGAGCGTGTAGTAGCCGTTGCCGTGGTCGATCATGATGCAGTTGCCATAGCCGCCCTTTTCGCCGCACCAGCTCACCGTGCCGCCGTCGGAGGCGACGATGGTCGAGCCCTGACCGGCGCCGATGTCCATGCCGGAGTGGTAGCGCCACTCGTTGAAGATCGGATGGAAGCGGTTGCCCATGCGGCTGGTGACATAGTAGCAGCCGGGGCAGGGCCAGCCGAAGGAGCCGGTGCCGGAGGTCGTACCGGTGGAGCCCTCGTCTCCGCCGCCGGTGCTGCCGCTGTTATTGTTACTGTTGTTATTGTACTGCTGTTGCTGCTGGCGGCGCCGCTCTTCCTCTTCCCTGCGGCGGCGCTCCTCCTCGGCGCGCTGACGCTCCAGCTCATCCACCAGCACGTCGATCTCATGCTGCTTGGCCTGCTGCTCCTCGTCCAGCTCGTCGATCTCCGACTGACGCTCCTGGATCTCCTCGATCAGCTCGTTGATGTGGTCGGTGGCCTCCTGGATCTGGCGCTCCAGCTCGCGCTGCTCGTCACGAAGGGCGTCCTGCCGGGCCTCGAGGTCGGCCTTGACCTCCTCGTATTCGGCCTTGACGCGCTCGGTCTCCTCGCGCGCGGCGATGTAGTCGTCCTCCAGCTGACGGTCGCTCTCCATGATCTCGCCGATATCGTCGATCGTGGTCAGCAGCTCGCCGAGATTCGTGGTGTGCAGCAGCAGGGCGAGAAAGTCAAAATCGCCGTTTTCCTCCATGGCCCGCACGCGCACGCGGTAGCGCTCAAGCTGCCGCTCCTCACGCGCGATGGCCTCGTCGAGCTCCTCAGCCTTGTCGCGGATCATCTCGTCGTACAGCTCGATCTCGCGCTTGTTGAGCTCGATCTGCTGCTTGGTGTAGTCGTTGCGCTCGTCCAGGGCGTGCTTGAGCTCAAGAATGCTCTCCTGCTTGGCCTCCAGGTCGTCCACAACGGCCTGCTTGGCGGCCTTTTCCTCGGCGATCTCGTCGCGCATGCGCTTGAGTTCCTCGATCTCCGCCTCCGTCACCGCGTGGGCGCTGGGGATCAGCGCGATCAGCAGGCTGAGGATCATCAGGATCGCCAGAACGGCGGCGAGGATGGATTGTGTCTTTTTATTCATAAGCGTTTCCCAAAATCAGCAATCGTAATAGGTGATGCCGGAGAAATATCCGGCGGGATCGACCCGGCTGCCGTTGACGAAGACCTCGAGATGGCAGTGCGTGCCGGTGGCGACGCCGGTGGAGCCGAGGCCGCCGATCGTCTGCCCCTGGCTGACGATGTCACCCGCGCTGACCGAGAAGCTGGACATATGCCCGTAAAGGGTCTGCATGCCGTTGCCGTGGTCGATGATGACGCAGTTGCCGTAGCCGCCGTACCACTCGGCCGAGACGACGGTGCCGTTGTCGCAGGCGACGATCGCGCCGCCCTCGTTGCCGTAGCCGTCGATGTCGATGCCGCTGTGGAACTTCTCCTCCCCGGTGATCGGGTGGATGCGGTAGCCGTAGCGGCTGGTGACGACATGACTGCTGGGCACGGGCCACATCAGGCTGCCGGTGCCGATGGCGCCGGAATCGCCGTCGTCGTCCGGGGCGGGCGTGGGCTCGGGCTCGGAGGGAGTCTCCGGCGCGGGCGTCGGCTCGGGCTCAGACGGGCTTTCGGGCGCGGGCGTCGGGTCGGAAGGATTCTCCGGAGCCGGGTCGGAGGGATTCTCCGGAGCCGGGTCAGACGGATTCTCCGGGGCCGGATCGGAGGGATTCTCCGGCGGCGCGCTCGGGGCCGCGGGGGCCGGCGTGGGCTTGGGCTTGTTGAGCTCCGCGATCAGAGCGCTGATTTTCGCATCCGCCGCGGCACGCTGCCGTTCGGCCTCCTCATATTCGCGGATCGCTTCCTCGATATCCTCGTCGAGCTGGGCGATGAGCGCGGTGGCCTCTTCGATCATCTGCCTGAGCTGCTCCTGTTCGTCCAGAAGCTCGCGCTCGCTTTCCTGGAGCTCGGCCATCATCGCCTCGTACTCGGCCTTGGTCTGCTCGTGGCTCTCGCGCGCGGCGATATAATCGTCCTCCAGCATCCGGTCGGCCTCCATGATCTGGCCGATATCGTCCATGGCGGAGAGGACCTCGGAAAAGCTGTCGGCATTGACAAGCAGGCTCAGCAGATCAAAGCCGCCGTTTTCCTCCATCGCCCGGATGCGCACACGCAGTCGCTGAAGCTGCTGCTCCTCAATGTCGCGGGCAGCCTCCACCTCCAGCGCCTTCTCGTCGATCATTGCGTGATAGAGTTTGATCTGCTCCTGGATCAGAGCCAGCTGCTCGGCAGCGTAGGTGTTGCGCTCGTCGAGGGCGTTTTTCTGCTCGATGGCGCTGGCCTGCTCCTCGCGGAGCTGGTCGATCTTCGACTGTGTCTGCTGCTGCTTCTGCGTCAGCTCGTCGCGCTCGGCCTGTACCTTCTCGATATCGCTCTGCGTGACGGCGAAGGCCGACAGCGGCATCACCAGCAAAATCACCAGCAGCAGCGAAAGAAATACTGCACTTCTTTTATGTTTCATGGAAGCCTCCCATGAGCAAAACCAAAGGGATCAAACCTTCAGATAATTCTTGATGGCGTTGACGCCGCCGAACACACCGACGAAGATGCCGATCGCCATGAAGGCGATGAACATCGGCAGCGCGACCTGGTGGATCGGGATCACGCTGATGAAGCTGCCGGTCAGCGAGCTGACGACGCGCCCGGTCACGAGATGGTACAATCCGAGCTCCGCGACGAAGCCGAGGCCGCCGCCGAGGATGCCCAGCACCAGACCCTCGATGACGAAGGGCATGCGGATGAAATGGTTGGTCGCGCCGACCATCTTCATGATGGCGATCTCCTCGCGGCGGTTGAAGGTCGCGAGCTTGATGGTGTTGGACATGATGAAGATGGAGATGAACACCAGGATCACGATCAGCACCATGGCGATGACGGTGACGACGTTGCGCACGGTGACAAAGATGCGCGCGTATTCGAGGTGGGCGTTGACCTTCGCGATGCCCTCGATGTCCTCGAGATCGGCCTTGGTCTGCGGCATGAGGGAGATATCCTCCAGCTGCACCACATAGCGGTGGCGGAACACCGTCTCGTCGATGCCCTCCATCAGATCCCGGTTGTAGTTGTCCATGAAATTGTCCATGGCGTCGGCACGGCTGACAAACTGCACGCTGCTGACGTTCGTCACCGCGGCGAGCTTCGGCTCCAGCGCGCGGGCGTCCTCCTCGCTCGTGCCGTCCTCAACGAAGGCGACGACCTCGTTCTGATCCTCCAGGCGCTGGATCACCGCGTCGATGTTCAGCGTCAGCAGGGAGACGCTGCCCATGATGATGAGGCAGGCCATGATGATCGTCACGGAGGCAAAGGACATAAAGCCGTGGGTCCCGATGCTGCGGAAGCCCTCACGGATCAGATAACCGCTTCTACTCAATCTCATAGCTGAAATACCCATCCATTCCGTCGCTGGCCACGTGTCCGCCCTCAATGGAAATGACGCGCTTGGCAAAGGCGTTGACCAGCTCCTTCTCATGAGTGACGACCAGGATCGTGGTCCCCATCTCGTTGATCTTCTCAAACAGCAGCATCAGCTCAAGGCTGCGCACCGGGTCGAGGTTGCCGGTGGGCTCGTCGGCCACGATCATGCGGGGGTTATTCACCAGCGCGCGGGCGATCGCCACACGCTGCTGCTCGCCGCCGGACAGCTCGTTCGGCATGCGCTTTTCGCGCCCCTCCAGCCCGACCAGCTGCAGCACATAGGGCACGCGCTTGCGGATCTCGCGGTTCGGCGCGCCGACGACACGCATGGCAAAGGCCACGTTGTCGTAGACGTTCATGTTCTCGATCAGGCGGTAATCCTGGAAGATCGCGCCGATCGTGCGGCGCATCTTGGGGAGCTTTCTGCGCTTGATCGTGCGCATGTTGAAATCGTTGACCATGATCTTGCCCGCGTCGGCGCGGATTTCGCCCGTGATGAGCTTCATCACGGTCGTTTTGCCGGAGCCGGAGGGGCCGACCAGAAAGACGAACTCGCCCTCCTGGATGCTCATGCTCACGCCGTCGAGAGCAACGGTGTCGCTGCTCTGATAGACGACCTTCACATCCTTCATTTCTACCATAGTTTCGCTTATCCTCCCTCTTGGGAAATGGGCCCGCCGGCCCGGAACCGGGCTCAGTAGCGGGTATTGTTCAGGGAATCGAGATACTGCTTGACCATCATGGCCACCTTGAAGACGATGGCGTGGTCGAATTCGCGCAGATCCAGACCCGTGATCTTCTTGATTTTTTCCAGCCGGTAAACCAGGGTGTTCCGGTGGACGTAGAGCTTGCGCGAGGTCTCGGAGACGTTCAGATTGTTCTCAAAGAAGCGGTTGATGGTGTCGATCGTGTCCTCGTCCAGGGTCTCGATCGGGCTTTTCTTGAAGACCTCGTTGAGGAACATCTCGCACAGCGTCGTCGGCAGCTGATAGATGATGCGGCCCAGGCCGAGGCTCTCGTAGTTAATGATATTCTTCTCGGTCTCAAACACGCGGCCGACCTCGATGGCGACCTGCGCCTCCTTGTAGCGGTCGGCCAGCTCCCGAAGGTGATTGGCCTCGGTGCTGATGCCGATGACGCACTTGACGCCGAGCTCCTCGAGCAGCGCGTTTTCGATCTCGGTCGCGGACTTGAGCATTTCGGCGTGGGGATCGGAAAAGCTGCCGCCGCGGATGACGACGAGATCGGACTCGTTGATGTTGATGACAAAGTCGTGCTGCCGGTCCGGGAAGAGGCGCAGCAGCAGGTCGAGCGCGGCGACGTCGGTGTTGTTCGTCTGGCGAACCAGCAGCACCGTGCGCGGCTCATCGGTGACAAAGTGCAGCTCCTTGGCGCGCACATACACGTCGCCGGGGAGAATGTTGTCGGAGATGATGTTTTTCAGAAAAGCGATCTTGTTGTGCTTTTCCTCATAGTTTTCCTTCGCCTCGTTGAAGGCCACCGCGGACAGCGCGCAGACCATGCGGGCCATCGCGTCCGAGCCATCGGCAAAGGCGGCATACTCAAAGCTCTGGCCGGAGAAGGTCAGCGGCGCAAAGCAGCGCGTGCCCATCGGGACGGGCCGGTCGGCGCCGTCAAGCTCACGGGCGTGGAAATCCGCCAGATGCGAGCCGATCAGCGCAAGCTCGCTCGCGGCCACGACAAAGCCCTGCTCATCGACCACACCCACGGTGCGGTCCAGGCTGTCCTTCATCTGCGTGATCACATTCTGGAAAATTCTGCTGGACATTTGTTATCCTCCCCTGCAATATGGTTAAAAGCACCAAAGATCTCCTGTTCATTGTTCTTCATCATATCGCATTTTCCGGTGATTTTCAATAGAAAGCAGGGCAGTTTTTTGTTAAATTTTTTCGAAATGTGATCGATCCGCTAAAAAAGGCCTGGCAATTCTTTTATTTTTTTGACTTTCTGTCCATAAACACTCTGCACAATTCATCCTGTGACAGCTCCCGGAACTCGCCGGGGGCGAGCGTTTCGTCCAGCTCGAGCGCTCCGACGGACAGTCTGCACAGGGAAAGCACCGGCTTTCCGCGCGCGGCGAGCATGCGCTTGACCTGGTGGTATTTCCCCTCCTGCACCGTGACGACGCAGCCGCTTCCGCCGCTGCACTCGAGCTCCGCCGGGAGGCAGCGCGTCCCGTCGCCGAGGATGAGCCCCTCGCGGAAGGCCGCGGCGTCGGCTTCATCCGGCACGCCCTCCACCTCGGCCCAATAGCGCTTCCGCACGCCGCTTTTCGGCGCCATGACGCGGTGGGCAAAGTCCCCGTCGTCGGTGAGGATCAGCAGTCCCTGCGTGTCCTTATCCAGCCGCCCCACCGGGAAGAGGCCGAGCGCCCTGAGCTCCGGCGGCAGCAGGTCGAGCACGGTCTGTTCCCTGCTGTCCTCGGTGGCGGAGACGACGCCCGCGGGCTTATTCATCAGATAATAGTGCGTTTTCTGATAGCGAAGCTCCCGGCCGTCGAGGCTGAGGGAGGCGGAGGCCGGGTCGATCTTCTGCTCCGGGCTGCGCACAACGGCGCCGTTGACGCTCACGCGGCCCGCGCGGATCCAGGCCCGCAGCTCGCTGCGCGAGCCGAGCCCCAGGTCGCACAGGGCCTTATCCAGACGAAGCAGAGCCATATCTACCCTCTCTTTGAAACCAGCTGACAGTTATTGTCATAATTATGTAAACATTATACACGATTTCCGCAGCTTTTCCTACCGTCAATATAGCCAAAAATCGCCCTGCCAGTCTGTGAATATGCGATAGTTTTCCCGGTCTATCCCCGCCAGCTCGGGCATATTGTATCACGAGGTGAGAGGAAATGCTTGAAAAAAAGGGCGAATGGAAACGAAAGAATGCCGGGCGGATCGTATTGGCGGCGCTTGTGCTGCTTTTGCTGCTGATCGGGCTGACGGCACTGCTCGGCGGGCGCGCGAAAAACGCCGACAGCACCGACAAGCGGCTCGCGTTCATCGCCTCCCTCGGCTGGGAGGCCGACGCGGAGACGGAGGAGGCGCGAACGGTGACGATCCCGCGCTGTGACGAGGGCGCGATGGCCGAGTATAACGCGCTGATGCAGAAGGGCGGCTATGATCTGAGCCGCTACGAGGGCAAAACGGTGGAGCAGTACAGCTATCAGCTGACAAATTACCCCGGCACCGATCAGAAGGTATTCATTACAGTTTATGTCTGGCACGGGCGCGTGATCGGCGGCGACATCCACACCGCCGCCCTCAACGGCTTCATGCACGAGCTGCGCGCGGCGGAGTAGTTTTTAGTTTTTAGTTTTTAGTTTTTAGTTTTTAGAAGAAAACGGCGCGTTGCAAGATGCTGAAAACGAGCAATCGGAAGCCTTCGACGCAGGGGAGGGGCTTGCCCCTCCCGTGCAGGGGCAAGAAAACGCAAAAAAATGTGAGGCAAATTCGATCTTTTCTGCGAATTCGCCTCACATTTTTCACGAATAATACACATTGCCGCCGGGAGGGGCAAGCCCCTCCCCTACGGCAAACATAGTACCGTTTCCGTGCGTATTTGCATTTTGCAGCACGCCGTTTGTTCTGTTCATTTGTCGACCAGGGGCTGGGGCGGGATCTCGGCCAGGACGCCGCGCTCGATGCTCCCGATCAGCGCGTCAAGCTCGGCCTGATGCGCGTCGATCACCTCCTGCGGCGCGCCGAGCTGCAGGGTGAAGCATTCCGCCGTGTGCGGCAGGATCAGCGTCCACCAGACTCTGCCGCCGCTCGTCTCGGTGGCAAGCGTCGCCGTCTGGCCGTCCGGAAGCTCCAGCTCCGTAAACTCAACGCCCGTGCCGCACATGCCGAAGGATTCCCACCAGATGGCCTCGACCATGAAGCCGTCCTCTGCCGTCAGCAGCAGCGCCCGGCGCGATTCGCTCTCCTTTTCCGCCTCGCAGCTCCAGCCATCCGGCAGCGTCAGGCGGAGATACTCGCTGACGCCGTCGAGCGTCACGGTCTCCGCTTCCTCCGCCGTCTCCGGCGCGGGCGTGGACTCCGTGATTTTGGGGACTTCCCCGGACGCTTCCGGCGCCTCCGAAGGCGAGGCTTCGGTCTCCGGCGCCGCGGTCTCCGCGGGCGGGACGCTCCCGGCCGCGGGCGCTGCTCCGCAGCCCGCGAGCAGCAGCAGGGCCAACAGGATCGGGATGATTTTTTTCATGGTGTATGCCTCCTGTGTTTGTATTCTGTCTGTATGACGCCGCGGCGCCGAAAAAGTTCCGTCAAAAACGGGCGTGCCGGAAAAACGGCACGCCCGTCTCTTTACTGCTGCTGTGCAGCCTTGATCTTCTCGAGCTCCTGCTCCTCCAGCACGCGATAGGCCACCTTGCCCACCAGCGTTTTGGGCATATCGTCGCGAAATTCGATGTCATAGGGCATGGCGTACTTCGCGATATGCCTGCGGCAGTGGTCGAGCAGCAGCTGTTTGGTCTCGTCGTTCGGCTGCGCCTCCGGCACGAGCTTGACGAAGGCCTTGACCTTCTGCATCTTGTAGGGATCGGGTACGCCGATCACGCAGCTCATCTGCACCAGCTCGTGCGCGTCGAGGATGTTCTCGATCTGCGCGGGATAGACGTTGTAGCCGGAGGAGATAATCATGCGCTTGGCGCGTCCCTTGAAGTAGATGAAGCCCTCGTCGTCCATCACGCCGAGGTCGCCGGTATAGACCCAGGTGAGGCCGTCGGCATGGCGGCGCAGGGTCTGGGCGGTCTCCTCGGGGTGCTTCATATATTCCTTCATCACGGTGGGGCCGGCGAGCAGGATCTCGCCCTCCTCGCCGTAGGGCAGCTCCTCGTCGGTGCCGGGACGGACGATTTTAATATAGGTATCCGGGAACGGGATGCCGATGCTTCCCTCCTTGGCCTTCGTCAGCGGGGTCAGGCAGCAGGCGGTGACGGTCTCGGTGGTGCCGTAGCCCTCGCGCACCTGGATCGTGGCGCCGTGGTCGGCGAGGAACTTGTCAAATTTCTTTTTCAGCTCGATGGACAGGCTGTCGCCGCCGGAGAACACACCCTTGAGGCAGCTGAGGTCGGCACCCTCCATGCTCTTCAGGCGCAGCAGCGCCTCATAGAGCGTCGGCACGCCCGCGATGAAGTTGCAGCGGTACTTGACGATGTCCTTGGCATAGCTCGCGGCGGTAAAGCGCGGGATCAGGATGCAGTGGCCGCCCTGGGAGAGCATCGTGTGCACACACACGCCGAGGCCGAAGCCGTGGAAAAGCGGCATGGCGGCGAGCATCTTGTCGCCGGGGCGGAAGACGGGGTTGGCCGCGATGACCTGCTGGCCGAGGGCGTTGAAGTTGAGGTTGGTGAGAACGATGCCCTTGGTGGTGCCGGTGGTGCCGCCGGAATAGAGGATGACGGCGGGATCTTCGGCCTTCCGGGCGACGGCTGCGCTTTCGCTGCCGGCCTTCCTCAGAAAGTCCTTCCACAGCAGCACCTTCGGCGCGTCGGCGGGGACCTTCGGGATCTTGCGGCCCTGCGTGAGCTGATAGCCGAGCTTCATCAGGGGGCTGAGCGCGTCCCTGATCGTGGCGATGATGAGCGTTTCGACGCCGGTGTTATCCAGGATGCGGGCAAATTTACCGTAAAACTGGTCGAGGGTGATTGCGACCTTGCTGTCGGAGACATTCAGATAAAACTCGATCTCCTTTTCCGCCGAGAGCGGATGGATCATATTCGCGATGGCACCGACGCGGTTGATGCCGTAGAAGAGGTAGACGGCCTGCGGGCAGTTGGGCATGGCGACAGTGACCTTGTCCCCTTCCTTCACGCCGATGGCGCGCAGCGCCCGGGCGCAGCGCTCGGTCTCTTCGATCATCCTGCGGTAGCTCGTGGATTTTCCCATGAAGGTGAAGGCGGTGAACTCGGGATGCTGCTGGGAAATGCGCTCAACGGCCTCAAACATGGTGCCCTGAAAATACTCCAGGTGCATCGGCGTCTGGCCCATAAAGGGCTCCCAGGGTGTTTTTGCGGTGATCGTATTCATAGCATTTTCTCCTGCTGCAATTAGTCAAACTGAAATCCGCTGGGCTCGCCGAAGGGGCGGTCCAGCAGCTCGGGGTGCGCGAAAATGTACTTGACGAGCTTGAGGCTGCGGACAAAGTAAAAGCCGTCGGCAATGCGCTCGTCGAGCGTGGCGCCGATCTCCACCACATCGCGGATCTGCTTGGAGCCGTCCGGCATGACCAGCTCCTCCTTGTGGATGGTGCCGATGGTGACCATGATGCTGTTGGTGCCGTAGTTATTGAGGTGGTGATAGACGGCGGGGCCCTTGATGCTGCCGAGGTTGGAGAGCAGCACGGTGGAATAGTTTGTGTCGCCGTCGGTCAGCGCCTTGGGGTTGACGCCCCAGAAGTCCAGCCAGCGGATGATGCGGAGCACGAACATCAGCAGCAGACGCGGGATCTTGGCGAAGGCGTCCACCGTGGCGTCGATGCCGCCGGTGGAGTGCTCGCTCTTGCGCATCTCCTTCACCTCGCCCGCCACATGGTAGCTGAAGGAGTCGATCGTGTCCTCGTCCTTCGGGGTGAAGAACATCAGCGCTTCCTCGGCGTGATCGGTGAAGCGGCGCTTGGCGACAAAGCTCAGGCTGATATCGTGGCGCTCGTACATCCGGCGGCCCTGGATGAAGCGGTTCATCTTCGGCCGCTCGCGGATCATCCGTCCGATCGCCAGCACGAAGCAGTGGAACACCGTGGTCTTGTAGTCCGGATGCTGCGCGTTTTTCTTTTCCAGAAATTGAAGCAGCTCGGTCACGTCGATCCTGTCGTTGAGATAGACCTCCGCGTCGGTGCGGTTGGGCATGATGTGCATCATGATCGTGGTGAGGCCGGATATGTCGCGCACCCAGCGCGCGTCGCGGCGGTCTCCGAAGCGTTTCTTATATGGTTCAGCCATGGTATTTCCCCCTGCATGGATCATTTGTGAATGAATTGTGAATTCCGTTTGTTGATTGTACCCGATAGCAGAGGAAAAAGCAAGATATTTGGCGAAATTTAATTAAAATTTTAAAAGGAAAAGGGAGCGTTGCAAAATGCTGAAAAAACGCGCAATCGGAAGCCTTCGACGTAGGGGAGGGGCTTGCCCCTCCCGCGCAGGCGCAAGAAAAATATAGACAAAATGTGAGGCAAATTCGACTGTTTTCGCGAATTTGCC
>ODAJ012119814.1_pt1 | contig 21837 bp, 27 predicted proteins | sample 1539241 | NCBI WGS metagenome assembly ODAJ01 (sample SAMN02144231, study PRJEB22623) | gut metagenome | biome: sheep rumen | host: Ovis aries | place: New Zealand | reverse complement strand
AAAGGCAGAGCAATACCGGCTCTCCGGTTGGAGGGAAATCTCATTCCGTCCCCATGACCTACGGCATACCTTCGTTACGGAATGCAGAGACAAGGGAGTAGACATCCATATCTGCATGGATTGGTGCGGACATTCCTCCGAAAGGATGATACTGGAGATCTATGATCACCCATCAGAGCAACGTGAAAAAAATGCACTTTCCATGATGGATTCTGCTCCTACGGGTGTTTGATTGTTTTTTTGAATTTTGAAAAAGTTATGGTTTTTCTATGGTGTTAGACTCCATTTTACGGCATTTTACGGCACTAAATTGCATAATTTTTCCAATTATTTTGACAAAGAAAAACCCCAGGAGCCTTGATTTTACTGGCTTCCTGGGGAGTGAGCCCGGCGGGATTCGAACCCACGACCTTTTGATTCGTAGTCAAAACAATTTGAACTCTGTAACCATTGATTTTACTGCATTCTAGCAGAATTACAAGTTATAACTTATGGTTTTTCTATTGTTTCCTCAAAGTCAGGCGGTTGGATTGTCATGTCTTTCTTGTAATTGGCAGTACTGATTCCAAGCAGTGCGCCCAGGAAAGCATCGATGGCAGTGATCGTACCAACGATTTCCTCCGCAAACGGGAAATTCCAAATCCTAGCAAGCGCAAAGTACAACGTACCAATGGCAGGAAGGACAATCTGAGCAATGAACTTCAGTACATCATAAACCTTGTTACTCATTTTCATAATGTTCTCCTTTCATTCTCCGGTCGGTTCAGTAACGGGTTCAGTAATGGATTTTTCAACACAGTATCCGCAGACAGGATAGCATTTCTGCATTGTACCATCGGAAACTTTAAGCTGGAACTCACCGAATCCCTCAATCTCCGTTACAACATCATCAATTTCCCATGTCACAACGTTGCCGACAACCTCAAGTGGCAGTTCCGCATAGCTTCCGTCCGGAAAGTTAACCGCAACCTTTGCGGTCTTGTTTTCCTTTTCATCATCGATATCGTTGAAGAATTCCGTACAATCGAACAGAATGGACAGGAAGCCGAAGTCTCCCACATGACCAAGGGAAATGTTCTTCCCATTCCGCTCCTCAAAGTTGTAATCAACAAACATCATAGTAGCCACCTCATTCAATCGTCATATGAGTTAATTCCTCATACAGTTGTTTGATGGTATCATCAGGATGTTCTTCATCTCCCAATGCAATATAACTCTGATAGATTGACACAACTGCATCCTTCCTGCTAACGGATATCTTTCTGCCGTTCGCAACGCAACGATCATACGTATCGAGGATCTGAATGCGGAGGATACCACGAAGTCCATTCTCAATTGCAGCATTCTTCGCTCTTTCTGACTTAAACTTCTTTGCCAAACGAGCATAGGCAGCGGAGAGTGAAGCAGTGACTACCCCAAACAGAACTTCCACCCAGTACTTTACAATGAAATCCCACATGGTTATTCACCCCCTTCCAGTTTCATCACACCGCCGTATTTACTAACTATCTCATCAGCAACGCTCTTGCTTAAATGATTGATAGTAACAGTGTACAACTTTGTGACACCGGAATTCAGTGCTTCCCATGTCCTAGCTCCTACGATGCCATCTGCCGTCAGCAAGTTGTTCGCCTGGAACTGCTTCACGGCTTCCAAGGTCTTGTTGCCAAAGCTTCCATCCGCTCCGAACGGAGACAGATCATATCCGAACTGAATCAATTTGGTTTGAAGCAGAGTAACGTACTCGCCTTTGCTTCCCTTACGTAGTGTTGGCAGAGTCACCGGAATCTCACCCTCCAATCCATTCGGAATTGCGTAATGTGACCATCCCTTGTCCGTTATCTTTCCGATCTTCACTTCACCGGAACAGTGTATTACATTACCGTTCCCAACATACAACCCCGTATGGGACATCTTTGTCTTTTTTTTCATGAACACGCAGCAAAGTTTCTCAGGGATATTCTTGACTTCGCCTTTTTCCTGCCAGTTGGAAGCAGTGTTCCACTGCGATGTGGCTCCTGCTCCTGCAATCGTGATGCCGACTCTCGTAAGACACCAACGGGTAAACCCACGGCAGTCGAAGAACAAAGTGCGCCCACCAGGATACCACTTGCATCCTGCACATGTTAACTTCGGATTGCTACTCCGCAACTGCTGACATCTGTTTCGGATGACATCTGATTCATCTGACGGGCAAGCCGGTCTTCCTGCATAAGAATTTCTATTTGCTTTAGTGCAGGATTGCCCATACCCACCCCACACATAAGACCATCCAATGCAAGCTTCAGCTAACTTAATGACGATTTCTGCTTTCGTCATCCCCATTGTTCTCCAGTTGTTTAAGCTGGCAACAACATCTTCATAAGTGTTCATGCCAATTCTCCTGTCCATACGCTACACCAACAAGGAAACCTGTTAGTGTGCAAATAGCAACAATGATAATAACTACAATCCAATACATGGTTTCAATCTCCCGTATTAATTGAAAGCAGTATGAATAATCCATCCAACAAACAGAACGCCAAGCACAATCCATACCCATGTCATTACGCTCACCGCCCATCCTATATTCCCCGTACACTATACAATATCTCTAATTAAATTAGCAATACTAAACTTTAAAATGTAAAATAGATGTTGCATTTTGTGTCAAACTATGTATAATAAACTTGACATTGTCAATTAGGAGGTGAATGAAATGTCATATGAAGATTACAGAGCAAAGCTTGTTTCAAGGTTGGTGGACAAGCTTCCAACCCATCTGCTGACAGAAGTTATGAGCGAAGTTGACATGCTCTCAAGTGGATATTCCTTTGAGCATACATGTACAGATCTGATCACTGTCGAGGATATACCGGAAGCGGTGAAAATGTACATGGCATCTATGGCAGTACGAAATTGCTCCATGAGAACACTGTACTCGTACAAAAACGAACTGATGGATTTCTTCCGCAATGTGAGAAAACCGTATAACAGAGTTACGGCAGATGATATCCGTTGTTTCCTGTTCAAAAAGCAGACAGATGGCTGCGGAGCCAGCTACAGACGGCACATGCAAATAGTTATCAATGCTTTCTTTGGATGGCTCGTGAATAATGAATTCCTTACGAAGAACCCAGCGAAGAATGTTGACCAAATCAAGGTTCCGAAGAGGAAGCTTCCACCATTGAAGCAAATAGAATTGGAGCAAATCCGCAGTGTCTGTAAGTCCGACAGGGAACGGGCATTGGTTGACTTCCTGTTTTCCACAGGATGCAGAGTTTCCGAAGCAGCAAACGGAACCATTGATGACATCGACTGGAATGATCATTCCTTCATCATCCGTCATGGGAAGGGAGACAAAGAGAGGATCACCTACTTCAATGCGGAATCAGAACTCTCTTTGAAACGATATCTTTCCAAAAGGAAAAGCGAAGATCGGCATTTGTTCCTCTGCTCACGCAGACCATACAATGCTATCAGTCTACATTCACTGGAACAGATGGTGAAGAAGATCAAAAACAGAGTGCCGGAATTGCGATCCAAGCAGATTTCACCGCATACATTACGCAGAACAATGGGAACGTTGGCAGTGGAAAGAGGATGTCCCATTGAGAAGGTGAAGGAACTACTTGGGCACGAATCCCTTGACACAACCATGCGGTATGTCACTGTCTCACAGAGCGAAATCAAACAGGCACATAACAAGTATTTAGCAGGATAAAGAAGGTAAAAAGAATCCTCCCAGGATGAACTGGGAGGTTTTTCTTATTCCTGTTCCGTCTGTTCCGTTTCTTCCGCAGCAGGAGTCTCCTCTACGTGTTCCGTTTCCGGTTCAGGCGTAGGTTCCGGAGTAGGTTCAGGTTCCGGTTTCTGTACTGGAATCTGTTCCCATGTCTCGTGCATATCAATCATACCAGTGGTATTACTGATATAAGCAGAAACAAAATCGGTGAGGACTTCCTTTGTGTCCTTGTCCTTGTGGTTGTTGTAGGCATACGCTCCAAGGTATGCATGGTAGGTCTGCTTTGCATCCTCAAGAGTATCCTTAACCACAATTCCCTTCTCATAGACTCCCTTTGTCCGCTTAATCTGATGGACAAAATACTTCAGTTCTTTCATTGATTTTCACTCCCTCCTTTTGGGTAAACAAATTTCCCTTTGTCAAACGAATGTCCGTCAGTTCGTTAAATGGTAATTCTTATCAGGACGTAAATAATCAATTAACTGCTTCAGTATAAACAAGACGGACAGTTGTTGTTGCTGATGCCAACACTTGGCCTGAATTGCTTTCAATGTGTACCCCGTATGTATTGCCATTAGCAAGGTATATAGAACACACATTGTTGTAATTAAGCCTGTCTGTTGCTGAAATCAGTGTGCAATTTTGCGGATTAAGTGAAGTAGTGGCATTTCCGTATGCTGATGTAGTTACGCTTTCGGCTTTTATCTTAATTATACGACCGCTGATGTTCGTTATATCGCTGTTTACGTTCGACAAAGCCTGATTTGTCTGACCAGCAAACGTATCAATCTTTGTCATGTTGCCATTTACATCTTGTACGAGTACATCATCTGCCTGAAGGGGCAGTACTAGGTCAAGGTTTGTTGTTCTTTCCTGTGCCATAACTAATCACCTCATTCTAAATAATACAAAACTCTAATTAAAATAGCAAGCTTATGCTACCTTATACATAGTAACCATGTACCAACTACTCCATACGGAAGACCAAATCTTTGAACGGACATAACACTGGTTCTTAATCCACAGTCTCTGATAAATGAATGTATCAGCATTGTAGTTCACTTCAAGATATCCGTAACCGGATGTAATACCTGCAGGAGCATCTGACATATTAGCAAGATTAATCCAGTAGGATCCCGTGTCAGTGATTGATGAGATTGCTGTTGCGCTTGTTGTTTTGTTTGCAATCTCCCCCTCAAATATCATTTTGCCCGTTCCGTAGATTTTTGTGTACGTAACGTTGTTATATGTGTATTCCTGCAAGCAAATAAGTCCACCGTTTGAACCTCTTGGGGAAACATATACAGACCCGTTTGATCCAAACACATTACCAGTTAAGTTTCCAGTAACATCACCTGTAAGGTTTCCTTCAAAAACAACTCTATAGTTATTTCCACCTGAGCGGACAGTCAAAACTCTGTCCGTACTGTCGATTATATTTCTGTTTATTTCAAGACTTGCATTGTATTTTGCATATTCTTCTTCTGGATTTACTAGATACGAAGGATGTATATATATGCTATCTCCACCAAGTGAACCAAGCGCACCAACTCCACCTATCAAATGTCTTGTAGAAACATATTCCCAAACATCATTATCTGTACCACCAAGACCAATTTTGCTACCGTTTCTTGGACGAATAAACGCAACTTCGCCACTTGTAAGAGGGTTATAAAATGCGAATGATGCTTTTTCTCCTGTTACTGGATTTTTTACAACGAATCCAATATACGATATTTTTCCGTTATCATTTTTGTAATACACACCAGGAACATCAGGCAAACCACTTGTTGATGAACCAGTTTGTTCCCATAATCCAAACTTGAAATTTTCTTCGTTATTTAGTAAGTATGTTATACCTGTATCATTAAACATCCAACTCCCTGAGCGCATATATCCGTTCTCAGAACTAAGTTCAAAGTTCTGTGAATTTACTTCAAACTCAGAACCGGAGGAAATCATTACGTACTTACTGCCGGAAATATCGATACCATCCGCATTGATCGTGATACCGGATACCCTCAGATACGCATCATCGGAAATACTTGTTTCCGTCACATGAGAAGCATTCCATGTGCCAGCAGGATGAGTAGTGGTGAACTTGTAAATCTTCCCGTTGTAGGAAACAATATCCCCAACAGTGTAATTAACACTGGAAGAAAACGCCGGAGCAACGCCATTGGCAAACAGTCTGAATGCTTCGCTTGTCTGCTCAAGCGTTGTGTAGTTCTGAAGTTCATCCACAATCCGGCTATAGAACTCATCAATGGTATTCCGCAGTTCATGGAATTTACCACCGTTTGTAAGCTTCTGCTTTGTCGCAGTGGTGTATTCCTCCCGTTTCATTCTGCCTGTTGCTTCATAGTGATCCGTAGTCACTCCATTAAACAGAATGCTCCGGCAGAAGATTGGAAGTTTATAATACACACCTTCCACGCTGACAGTGATAATATCACCGGATTCAATCAGCCAGTTTCCAACGCATTCCACATACATAGGCAGATATCCACCAAATTCATAAAGCCTTTCGTAAATCGGCTTGATGTATGTGTCTCCGTCTGTATCGTTCGTGATCGCCAGGAAGGGATTGTCCACGATCGTATAAACATTTCCTACCGGATTTCCGTATGCTACGCCCACATCCTCTTCGGACTGCTTCACGGAAAGGCAGTTCGTCATGAAGATTCCCTTGTAACCGCCTAACTCTCCCCATGTGAACTGCGCTGCTTCACCCCATGTATAAGCAGCCATCTCTCCCCATGTCTTTCCCTTGCGGATGTCGAAAGCATCCAGTGAAAACTCATTGTCCGGCTCCACTGTATGCTCTGCTTCGGAAAACCATACCATCTTCAGTTTTCCACCGGCAGTAATTTTCGCATAGCATCCGCAAGCTTCAGCCATCAGCGCAAGCAAATCACGGCATGTCACGCCATCGGAATTCATGAAGTTCTTATTGAAACTGCGAGTCTTGATGTTGCTCAGTTCACTTCCTGCTTCATATTCAACCCCTACATACGTACACAAAGCAGTAAGAATCTCGCTGAACGTTTTCGGATACGTAAGATTCTCAAGGAATACATCAGCAGGAATCTCAAACAGTTGCATTCTGTCATGAGCCACGAACTGTACATCATTGGTATAATGAACTTTTTCAGGTCTTGAACCTTTGAAGTAACCAAGAGCCACCCATTCTGTTTCCCCGTCAATTTCGACTCCCATTTCAATGGTAAACTCATGGTTCCAGTTAACCGCATCCAGTTTCGGAGAACGTAGGAACACAATCGAGAATTCCTTCATTACTGCCCGTCCGAAGGTAAGATCCGTTTCCCCGTTCATGATATCGACCAGTGATGTATCCTTTAATTTGATATCAGAATCTTCCAGTTCAACACCATTATCAAACGTGATCCGCATATGCTGCCGGTTGCCATTATTGATTGCATCCCAGTATTCAGATGCGGTAACTCCAGTAGGCGTAAGCATGTTTCGTTCTCCTCCTGTTAGTACTCAATAAAGGCAACACGGATTTCCTTGTAATAAATCAGATTCAATCCAAGGTCGATGTGGTCAATCTCAAACTTGATATCCGGCATGTAGACTTCAGCTTCTTTATAAGTGTTCGTTTCTGTATCGTAATATTCAATCGTCAGCTTCCGCTCAATCCTGTTCGTCCATGCATTGCGGAATATAGTCATCATCTCGTCCACATCGAGATTCGTCATATTCGGCGTATTGAACTCGATCTTTGTGGCAGTGTGTTCAACCGTATTCCGATGGAGCAGACCCGTTACGGCACGTTTCGCTTCTGTTTCCATCCGCTGATTGGGGGTTGCATTGTATCCTTCCACCTTCATGAACTTGAAAGGAAAGATGGTTCCATTTGCACCACCGATCTTAATCAGATATCCGTTGAATGCCATATCGATCACCCTCCAACTACACCGCTATACATGTCAAGACTTTGCCGTACAGTTCTGCCCAGCGCAGCAGATGCGCCAAACCGAACGGATGTATCCTTCTCCAGGATGCTCTGAAGCAGTGCGTTCTGCTGACGAAGCAGTGCGTTCTGCTCACTGTTGGCATCGTAAACGCCCTGACGGATGCCCTCGACAATCTGATCGTTATTCGCAACGGCAGTATGTCCACCAAGAGAACCAACGAGTTCTGCTCCTGCTTCGTTTGCGATAAACAGGTCACCTGTAGTAGGAAAACCGCCGGAAGCAAAAACTCCGGAAGTAAAACCAAATAGTTTTTTTATGCCGTTCGTTGCAAGATCAACAACGTTTTCACCGTTCCAAGTTAAGCCATTCATCAAATCATAACCAAGTCCGGTGTTTTTGTTCGTGTTTGCACTAGGCGTTGTTGTTTTGGTTGTAGTATATGTAGTCTGATTGAACACCAAATCAATCGTTTTCGTTAACGATTCTTTCGCCCATTCATCAATATCTCTTTTCCAATCAATATATGCTTGAATTGATACTTCAGAGAATTTAACCGTAAGCGTTTTTGTCTTTGCAGTATCTGCCCATGTGGTAATCGCAGAAGCAGTTAAAAGGAATATTGCATAATTATTGATGTTGACAGAAATATTCTTTATTAGGCTTGCATTTGCCCATTCTGTAATAAACCCAGCATAAAGCAAGAAGAATGCGTAATTACCAATATTTACAGAAATGTTCTTTACAAGCGTTGTACTTACCCATAAATTAATGGAATTCGCAAGTACAAGGTATGCAATATAATTTGTGAATTCAATTGTAATCAGTTTTGTTACGGAAGTCTTTGCCCATCCGTCAACGGATGCACTCAAAAGAACATACTGTAAGTAGTTTGAACAATTAATAGTAATGTTCTTTGTTACTCCGGTTTTTGCCCATGTATCGATTGTCATTGCAAGCATAATGTAATTCAGATAATTCGGAATGCTTACAGAAATTTTCTTATCAAGCGAAACATTTCCCCAAGCAGTAATACTTGTCGCAATGGCAAGGTATGTAAGATACGATGTCATATCAACAACAACTTTGATTGTTTTATAGGCTATTTCATTTGTGAACGAATAGAGAGTACGCTTCAATCCATCATAGTTCGAAGCATCTATCATGGTTATGATCAGTTTTTCACACTTTTCTTTTAACCATATATTCAATGTTCTCTTCAGACCATCATAATTGGATGTGTTGACTTTCAGTGTTACATACTTCTCATAAGGATTCTTCGACCACGAATCGACCTCTTTTTTGAAGTCATCGTACTCTTTCTTGTTAACCTTTATATTGATTGTATTTCCAGCAAGCTTTGAGAAAATGGATGTAAGCAGAGTCTTAATCGTATCAACTGCGCTCACCCCAGCTTTGATTTTTGCAAGAGCAGCAGAAACTGCTTCAATTGCAGGAGCAGCAATAGCAGCAGCAGCAGCAAGAATTCCCATCTGTGTTGCTGCGCCGGTAATTCCATCCAAATCAATTTTTGTCTCAATTTTAAGATTCTTTTTATTAATCTTATCAATTGATTTTTCTATTCCTTCAAGTGCTAATTTAAGCGCACCAGCTTTTCCTAATTCTTTCGTAAGATTCTTAATATCAATATTAAGATTATCATCAGGAGTACGCTTTTTGAATAAATATTTAAGGAACGTGAGCGCATTTGATGCAGCACCGCCAGTAAACAGATCAAGAATCTTTCCGATCCAACTAAAGATCGTAGGCAGAGCAATAGCACCAATTGTACCAAATGCAAGTGCTTCAAGCAGAGGTTTCCATTCAATCATCCACTGCGGAATGGGAGCTTCTTCAAACATCGCTCCAAAGTTACCACCGCCACCGCCACCACCGCCACCACCTTCGGAAGCAATGATGTTGAATTCATCGAAATCAGCAAGCAGTTCCTTCATTGCACTGCCACCACCGCCGGCAGCTTTGGCAAATCCGTTCATACCATCCGTTGCTTTTGAGAACGTTGTCCCACCGCCAAATAGAGAGAACAATGCAGACAACGCAGCAGCAGCAGCCGTTGCCAGTGAAATAATGGTATTCAGAATAGGAGCAACCGCTGCAAGTAGAGAACCGATAGCAGCACCAAGCTGATTTCCTGCTTTCATTCCACCAGCGGAAAGACTATCAATGGCAGCTGCGTAACTACTATTGATTGACTTTGAGTACTGGTAGAAGTTATCGAGTCCCTGTTTTGCAACCTTCATCAAAGCACGGATTGCGGTACGAATCATCATCGTCTTCGCAATTCTGCCAATTTGTTTCACAAGTCCGTTTGTTGCAGAAGATGTCTTTTTAACAGAAGCACTAGCCTTCCCTACTTCCTTCGTGGCGTTTGAAAGGTCTTTCGTCTTCTTTGTTGCCTTTTCTGTTACTTTTGCAGTTGTATCAATTTCCTGTTTATAGTCCTCAACTGAAGAAGTTGCGTTCTTAACATCTGATGTCTTTACGATTTTTCCAAACATCTCATGTGCGGAAAGAGTCCAGTCTGCATTTTCTCCATACAGATCTTTTATATTTTGAATATACGATGCAGCAATACTATCCTTCATTCCAGGAATGTATGCTTTACCTTTTGCAAAAAGATCCGCAAATTGTTTTACAGTTGTTCCGTAATTTGGACGGTGACTTGTTCCATAGTCTCCATAAATGGAACCAATCTCTCTAGACGGGTATGCTTTGTCATATGACATCTGTGGACTTCCAGTCCCATATACCTTTGTGGTTCCTGAATTGAAGAACGGATATCCTGCTTCGGCTTGCAATTCCCCCCAAGATTTTGTTGCAGTTTTAATTGCGTCTGCTTCTTTTGTTATTGACTTTGTTTCTTTTGCAATCTGCTTATCAAGATTAAACAGTTGAAGTCTTTTTGTTGCTGCTCCAAGCTTGTTTCCATTTTCCGCAGCCTTTTCCATTGCTTCAGATACACCCTCATGTTTCATTTTAAGTGCATCAAGCTTTGTGGTAGGGACTTCAATTGATTCTTTTATTGCTTGTGAAACTTTTTTTGCAGATTTGACCGTATTATTATTAAAAACCTTTTGAAAATCAGGAAGCTTAATTCCTGAATATTCCTCAAGATTTTTTAATTCTTGTCCAAGTCTTTTAAGACCACCGATACTTCTCCCAGTTGCTTGTGAAAGAGCAGCAAGGGAGCTGGTAAGTTTAGCAATACCTTGTGCTGCTCCAGCAGCAGTTCCATCAATCTCAATTGTTAATGTTTCAAGGCTTGCCATTCCTACCAACTCCCTGTCTTATTTCTTTCTTGTTGTTAATTGACTTAACCACTCGACAAGCTTTCTACGTTCAATACGCTTTTCTTCTTCCTTTTCTGCTTCTGTCTTTGGGAAGATATCAAGTGGTTTCTTAATGTAATCAATCTTGTGCTTGTTAAATGCATTATTCAATGCTACGTTTAAGGCAGAAAGTTGATACATTCCGTTTACCCACATTTCCTCATTCTTCTGTCTCCTTGCCAGCAAATGCTTTTCTTTGTATGCTTTTGCCATCCACGGATCTCCGAACCAGTACTGTTCATATGTCATCCCGTATAGCATATATAGTGGGCAAACTTGTTCAAATACCTGTGTATATGTTATCCGCTCTTCCGGCAGTTTCACTGTTTGTTCTTCGCTTACAGTTCCACTGCCATGTTGGGGTTTTTTGTTTCTTCATTTCCAAGAGCATCGTAGGTCTGAATCCACAGTTCAACGAGTCTCTTTGCAATGGGTTCGGTCATACCACCGATCTGCTTCAGAATCTCTTCAGCCTGATTCTGAGATACATTCATATGATGCATCCTGAACGCATACCAAAAGAATTCAGGAACTTTTGTCATCGTGTATGCATCGACATCTTCAAGCTTGAATCCACGGTTTTCAGCAAACCGCACGGAATCACGGTTGAACTCAAGAGTGTATTCTCTTTTGTTCTCATTGTCCTTAATGATAATAGGCTTTACACGTTCCATAATTTCTCCTCCCGTATAGGTTTTTTTAATATATGTTAAATGGCAGTAATCCGCTGATACGGGCAACGAAAAGAGGAAACCTCCTGTCCTGCCACTTAACAACGGAATTAATTAGGTGGTGGAAGCAGCTGCCCAACCGGCAATCTGATTGGGAATAATGTGCAGACTCGCTTCAGCCACGGCATCAACGCCCATTTCATTGAATCCCATCTCGCTTGGAATACCGGCAAACCAAAAGGAATCAAATCCAGGGATGCTGATTTCAAACCAGGTGGACTTGCCACTCGCCCAAGCATCGGAAGCAGCACTCACCAGTGAAACCCACACACTCTTCAGAGAAGCAGTGAGGTTTCCGGTCAGCGCAATGTCATCACCGGCATCCATCACGCCGGAGATATACCGCCGATACCGGTCAACAAGGTTGGTCACATCCAGCCTGGAAGGGGTCAGTTCGATGCCAGGGATGGATTTGATGTCCGGGATGTTCGTAATCCCGGAGGTGGGACGAGTGCCGGCAGTGGCTTCCACCGCATAGCCGATTTTGACACCAATGGTATTGAATTCCAGTGCCATAGTCTCTCAACTCCTTATTTTTTCTTCGGAACACGGGTTGTATCCGGTTCCTTCTTAGGTTCTTCCTCTTTATGAGGAAGTTCAGCGAAACAATGATGGCAAACTTTCATGCTCTCATCGTTTTCTGCTCCACAGTACGGACACTTCTTCATGCTTACCTCCGATACATCTGATAAACCATATTGCCGTCAACTTCCACCGGTTTCCCTACAATGACTTCCCACCGCCCATACTGCCGGAAAATCGTCCGGTTGATGTTCAGCGGTCTGTTCTTGCGGAGCCTACGGAATTTCAACTCCTGCAAAGCAGTGTCTACAATCTCAAAGATTGCTTTTCCTTCCGTCTTTGCATGGTTCACGTTGTCCGTGTAAATGCTCACTTCATAGGAAATCCTTGAATAGTTTTCAGCGCAGTTATCAGTGTTTGTTCTGTGGTACGGAATGTTATCCACTTCGTACACAACAACGCAAGGAAAAGTGGCAGTTTTCTCATCGTAACCAGTAGTGATGTCAGCTTTCGGATAGGAAGCTTTGACGGCATTAAAAATCGTATCGAATACTTTGCTTTCGATATCAATCATGCCCCAAACACCCCCTTGGCTACCTCAGTACTGTTCTCGATGATGTATTGCTTTGCGCTATACAATCCCAAATGTGGCGAAACCTGTGTATACTTCTTACCAGCAAAGTGCCATGAACCGAATGTTGCGTACTCTTTGCTTCCTTCAAGCAGAGAATAAGAACCAGGATAAACAGGAGTAGAAGGTGAACCCTCAAAGAATCCTCCTGGTTCCACTGTTGCATCACCAGCACCGAACTCTGCGATTACAGGCATATCACCAACCACGGTAATATCACCGTGCATTCCGTCAGCACTTGGCACGGCTGCAACTCCCCAATCACCGTAAGCAGCTTGAGCAACCTCTGCTCCTTCATTAGTAAGAATCTCAATTACAAGTTCCATTCCATGCTCAATTTCTTCCATGTGGGCAGTGAGTTGAGCAATCGCATTTGCAATCGATTCAGTGGACAGTTCAACATGAATCGTCATTGGACATCCACTTCCTTGAGGTAATAGATCAGATGATTCAGACTCTTTGCTTTACGGACAACCTCAAAGTTATGCGGTACTTCTTCCTGCGTTTCCTCCCCGTCCACTACTACGGTCTTGTACGGGTCGATTCCATACCACACCCTCGACTCTTCAGACATAGGGCAGGAAAGGTCTTCTGTAACCGCCCTGTGTGTGTATCCCGTAGTAATGCCGTAAGGTTCCACATTGGCAATACCCTGACTTCCAAGGTTGTTCGCACCGGAGGAGATAGCCATCGACATCTTCAGTTTCACTGGTTCTGCATATGTGATGTCTTTATCCCCGTTCTTTAATCCGTTCGCATCTACGGTATATTCCCATCCGGTTGGGTTGGCGTACCATATCCTCTTCTTGTTCCTCGACAGAAGTCTCATGTCATCCACCGACCTTTGCGAATGGAGTCAACCTGTTCAGAATGTCCGAATCATCTACGCTTCCGTACGTGCGGTTAACACCATTTTCTTCATGGTTAATCTCGCCCTGTCCACCTTTGCGGAGGAAGTACCGTGCTGCCAGTTCACACTGAATCGTATCGTATCTTTGTGGGATATCCTTTACTTCCTTTGTGGAATCGTAAGGATAGAGCCTTTCTAACATTGAATTTCCGGCGAGATTGAGGTAAACCGCTACGACATCATCTGTAGCATCCTCGTCAAACTCCACGAGAGTTTTGACCATTGTTTTCTTCTGATCATCCGTCATAGCGGTTCCCTCCAACCATTACTTCTTCGCTTTCGGTCTTCCTGCCCGTTTCACAGGTTCAGCAGGAACAACCTTTTCTTCTTTGGCTTCCTCAACCTTCGGCTCAGAAACACGAACGTTCGTGTTTTTCTGTTCCTCCTGCTGATTCAGCCAGGTATGATGCATTAGCATTCCCATATAATGCTAACCTCCTACATTAAGCAGTCAGCTTGATCAGACCGGAAGCATTGTACAGGTAGGTGACATAGTGCTTGGTGGCAGTGTAGACATTCACACGACGCAGGATGTCACGATCCGCTTCCAGCAGAGTGTCACGCTTCAGCACCAGGCGCAACGCACCAGGCTTGACGATGTAGGAATTCCCACTGGTCTTCAGCCGGTTGCTCACCATGATGTCGCATCCGAAGATCTGACCGACCGCACCACGCACCAGCGCACCGGCAGCGAACTCGGAAGCAGGTGCCCAGTCCTTGGTGTTGCGGATCTTGGTGTACATAGCCGGAGGAACAATCAGAGCTTTCTGCCCATCGATATCCTCGCCGAACAGTTCCAGCGCATTGCTGATGTCCAGTACAGTGGAGACACTGGAAGCAGTCATTTCGCTAGCAGCGGAAGCCATCGTGGCGAGGAAGTCAATGTCAACCTTGTCAGCCATAGACTTCACAAGCTGGTTTGCGATCTCTTCCACGGGGTCACCGAAAGCAGACAGGATGGCGGTATCAGTGATTTCAACACCCTTACCGGCTTCCTTCACGGTAACGCTCACACTTCCAGTGCTCAGAGAAACAGTGCTGATAGCAGAACCTTCAGTCAGATCAGAAGCAGCACCAATGTACGCATAGGACGGGAATTTGATCTTATCACCAGGATTGCCGACCAGCGTGGTGTCAACTTCAGCCAAGGGAGCAAATACAATCTTGTCGATCAGTTTCTTGTCGATGAAGTTAGCCAGCACCTCGGGATCAATGAGGTTAGCCAGTTTCGTGGTTTCACCCATGAGTAACAACTCCTTTACGTTTTTCTTGTGTATACCGCATAGAGATCAGGATGCTCATTCTTAAAAGCAACCATCTCTCTGTATCCCATAGCATTGAACTCTTCCTGTGTTACTGTCTTCGTGGAGGAACCACTCTGAAGTTTGGGGTTGTTCAGCAGAGCCTTTTCAGCCAGTGCTTTGTCATGGGATACAATAAAACTGCGAATCCCTTCAAAAACCTTTTCGGTTTCTCCGGCATTCAGTGCCTGTGCAACGGCAGTGGCGGTTTCGGCATCCATTCCGATATCCGATGCGCTCAGTGCTGCCGTGTACTTGGCAATGTTCCGTTCAGTACGAAGGTCTTCCAGTTCTTTCTGCAAGGCAGCATTTGCTTCAGACTGTTGTTCCTTCGCTTTCTCCTCATCGGAGAGTTTGTCCTGATACTGCTTTTTCCACTTCGATGCATCGGCAGAAGCGTTCGTTACGCTCTGTTTCAGCTTGTCCCGTTCCGCTTCAAGTTCCTTAATCTTCGCTTCAAGAGCATTGGTATTGTTCTTCTGTTCATTTCCACTATTTTCTTTAGTGGTGTTCTGTTCAGAAGAAGTGTTGGGATTCGTAGTATTATCCATTGTTCATTTCTCCTTTGCGGTTATAGTCTTCTCTGACTTTTTGCGATTATAGACTTCTCTGTCTTATGTCAAGCCTTTCGGCTAAACACCTTGTTCGTCCCTCGGAATCGGTCGCACATCCGTCATGATATGTTCCATCCATTCCTTCAGTGTTTCTGATTCCATCAGCATGGTCTTCTTCATCACGTTCCTTGCCCTGGACAGTGCTGCCAACTCTCCGACTTGCAGGATATTCGCTTTGGCGTAGTATCCGGCAAACCGTTTTAGGTAAGCAGCAAACCATCTTTCAGCACGTTCCACCTTTGCCTTGTTCTTCTGCGTTTTCCAAGTGTGCTGCTGGAAATCGTAGTAGGAATCACACACTGTCTTGATTACACATAGCATGATTTCTTCCGGCATCTTGCGCTTGATGAATTCGTCCGTCAGCGCAATCCTCTGCTTCATCAGGTGATCGTAGGTATCGAGAACGTAATCTTCTGCTCTGTCCTTTCGGACAACACTGTCTTTATTCCATGCCCACAGATAAACAGGTGTGCTGATGGTTGTTTCTCGTCCGTCTGCTTTGGCAATGGTATAAACCAGTACGTTGAAGAATCCATCCTCATGAATCGTAAGCGCATCATGGAACCGAAGCTTGTTGTCCACAAGGAACTGTCTCCGCATGACCTTCCCGTGTACGAATACACTATCGTTGTCATGGCTGACGAGATGCATTCTGCCGGTGTTGTCTACTGTTTCCTCGGTGAATGTTGCCCGTAGCAGATCGTATTTATCCTCTGCCATTCCGCAGAAAATCAGATACAGTCCGAACACGGTTTGGAAGCAATCATCGAAGTCGCAGAACATAACCCAGTCAGCAGTGGATGCATCCAGTCCTGCATTCCTTGCCTTTGAAACGCCACCCTTTGGAATGCTCATCTGATGAATCTCGTAAGGATAACCAGTGAAGCACTCATCCGGTAGTTCGTTTCCTTCCCCGTCATTGACGAGGATCACATTGATATCGTCAAAGTTCACATTCCTTTGGAACGCAATGGAATCAAACAGTTTCTTGCCCAATTCCCAAGGCTCCTTGTAATGCGTGACGATGATGTCGAGACTTCCCGTATAAATCTCTCCTTTCGTCATGGCACAAGGGATATCGAACACCGGCAGTTTACGTTGTTCTCTGCTTTCCCAAACCCACCAGGGGCGTAGGCAGAATCCCCATCATAGGTATAGAACAGATCATCTATCCCTACGATGGTTCCCTCAAGGTAGGAGTGGGTATCACGGACTTTGTCATCCATCATGGTTCCCCACCGTTTCATGAGTCCCCGTTTCCCACTCGCCTTTCCGGCATCGTAAACCGCCGTGTTGTAATCCCTGTGCGCTTCCGTGTCGATTATGCGGAGGATCCCTTCAAGGGAATCCAGGTTGACTTGCTCATCAATCCTGTCCCTGAAGGTTTCTTCCTTGATTTCAAGGTTCACACATTTATCATCAAGTCCGTCCTTGAAAGGGACGATCCCAACGATCTCTTCAGCATCCTTCCACCCGTAAGCGTATACAAGGCAGAGGACGAACTCCATGTAGTCGCACCATCTTCGGACGATTTCCTTGTCTTTCGTCCTGCGGTAATCTCTGAGCATATCAACGGCAGATGAACGGAGGAGGTTCAACTCATCCCAATTCATCACATCACTGCTCATCAACTACCACCTGTTTCGGCTGAATCTGCTGCGGTTCCGCTTCCCCGTGTTTTCTGAACCACTCCATGCCCATCTGATAGGCTTCCTCGGTGTCAGGGAACAGACCGGATGCTTCGTAAGCTTTCTGCGGATGAACCTTGTCATTGTTCAGCATGGTTACGAGAGTCTGCGACTTGGAAATGATGTCCTCATAGTTCCGGCGAGTGAACTTGACTTCAATCTCGGAAGGATCAAAGGCGTACTTCCCGTTCTTGAGGATATCGCAGATGACACTTACCACCTGGAGCATTTCCATTTCCGGCAGTTCAAACTCTGCTTCAAAGTCCTGCGCTCTCGTTTCTGCCCCTTGCCATCCGTTTTTAAGGATTACCGCTCCGTTGTTTGAGGAATCAGAGGTTCCTGCTGCGGACTGGCTGGGCATACCGACAATCTGAAGTACACTGTTATACAGATCGTCTTTCAAGGTCTGATTCTGACTCTGATTCAGTTCCTCAGACAGAACCTTGATGTCAGCTTTCGCATCACCAACGGTCTTGAGCAGAATCATGCCGGCAGCACGGATGGTATCAGCGGTAGTGGACTCATCCACCTGGCAGTTATACAGGACAAGCAGACTCTGAACGAACTGCTGAACCGCTTCAGTCCTCGCACAATCAAAATCATTGATGGCATCGAGCAATGAAAGGACGATTTCAAAGCAACCAAGCCTTGCACTGTTCGCCGGATACTCAATGATCGGAATCAGTCCGAACATATTCGCACGGACATACGCATTACCGGAACCCTTCACCCATGTGAATACATCGGTTTCCGTGTAAACAGTGAAGGTGATATTGGCATCTTCGTCCACCACGTAGTTCACACCGGCAATAACCTTCTGCGAATAGTCATTCTTGCGGATGACGAAGGTATTACGGGGATCCAGTGTGTAGATATTGAACGGAACCTTGCTGAACCGATTCTCTTCCTGAACAACATACCGGTAACCAACACCGCAGACCATCTGCCACTCAACCAGTTGCTTATCCTTCGTTTTTTTTCCGGCAATCCGCATTGCATCGTTCAGCTTTGCGACTGCTTTGGATGTCTCCTCGGAAGAAGAAGAGGAAATATACTTAATCGGTTTGCCAACCAGGTAGCCAGTTTTGAAGGTGACAATCTCATTCGCTCTGTTTTCAACGATATGAGATGTCAGTTCATCACGGATTTCACGGGTGCGGTACAGAGAAGGCTGCTTGCCCTTGTAGTAGTTCCACAGGTAGTCAATCTCACTTACGTTAAGCAGATGAGTGTTGTACGCCTGTTCAACAATCTTGATGACATTGGCAAGCGTGATGCTGCTAGCGGAAGTGAGGATCTTTCTCCGTCCGAACATCGTCTTCGTTGCGTAAACGGCTTTCATTTCCTGCTTACGCTTGTCTTCGGAATTCTGATGGTTTTCCTGCCGTTCAGACATCTTTTCTCACCTCCGTTAACAAAGAACAGGAACGCCAAATCACGAATCAATCGCAATCATGCGTTCCTGTTAATGAATCAGCCATGACATCCAGGGCAGTAGGTTATCATAGTTGCTTTCGCTTGGATTATAAAACGCAATTTTTACTATTGTCAATAGTGTTTTTGCATATTATGCACTATTTTGTTTAGAATATGCGCTTAATAATCTGAATCTTGTTGCCAGCGAACCCTTGAATAAACTGACTCAACTGTGCCATAGAGTCCGGAGCATCATCATGCTTGTTCTTTCCTTCCATGGAATAGGAGCAGAGTGCTTGCATAAACTTCCGGTACTCTCGCCATTCTTCTCCGTGCAGTACACTGTCATCCTTGAAGATGCAGTGTTCGATGACCCACGGTGCTTCCACAAGAATCTTCGTTTCCTTGTTCTGCTGAGTCCACTTTGTTTCAATCTTTGTCCGACATTCCCTTTCGCTTATCTGCTTTTGAATATCCGCAGCAAGCTTACCACCGGCAACGTTGGATTCAAAGCGTACCATGTGCGGATTCCGCTGACAAAGCTTGTTTACGAGGTTGATTTCAACCACGTTCGGAGCATAATTCTCAAACAGAACATCATCGATATAGAATTTATTGCCGTACTGATAGGCAATCGGCATGGAACAGAAGTCGGAGCCGGTGGTTTTTGTGTCACATACGCCAATGATGGCATCCGGTTCTCCTTCCGGCAGTTCAAAATACCGCTGAAGCTGATCAGGAGGATACAGTTGCCCCTCCCTCTCAATGGGTTCGTTCATGTACAATGCTTTCCATGAAGCAGCATCCATGATTTCCCGTTGCTCATGATAGAACTGTGTAGTGAATCCGATGCCGTATGGATAGTCAAAATTGCTCTCATCATGGTCATCAAGAGCAGGACAGACCACAAATTCAGCAGTAGGATCGTCACCATAACGCTCTTCTAACTGTCCAATTACATCATGAACACTCCAACGTGTCGCAATGTGTAACTCAGCACAGTTTCCGATCTTTCTTTGCCGGTAATCCGTGTAGTACTGCTGCCAAATCTTGTCCAGTCTGTCTCTGTTTAAGGCAGTTTCGATGCCATCAATGAGGTCATCACAGTACAAAAGGTTCGCAGCACGGATTTTACCGGCATTTCCGCTTCCGATACTGCTGAATTCAAAGGTTGAGAAGCGTTTTCTCGTCCCAAGATCGAGCATCAGGTCTTTCGCATTGGTTCCAACCAGCTTTGTCTGCGGAAAAACCTTTTGCCAAAGGTATTCGGAGTGTCTACCAACGATCCGCTGAACCTCATCGTACACGCCACGTAGGAAAGAGTTGCTATGGGAGCCAACAATACTTGGAAGTTCCGGATGTCTTCCTCCCGTCCATGTCAGAAAGAACTCCGCAAGCGTTGTTTTGCCGACTCCAGGGGGCATACTGATGCATAGCAGTGAAATTTTCCGCTCCTCCAGCCGTTGCAGTGCCCGTGCCAGTGGCAGTAACTGTTTCCTACGGGGCATATAGAAGCGTTTTTCCGGCTCTCTGTCCCATTCAATATACCGGCAGAAGCAGTCGAAATCATGCGGAGCATCAAAAAGCAGTGTATCTCTGTAAATACGGAGCAAATGTGCTGCATCGTCATCGTCTTCCGGTTCTGCTTTCTCTACATAGTCCCGTAGCAGTTGGGAATCCTCATGGGCAGTGCGGAAATTCTCTTCGTCATACACACGGGAAACAATGTTGTCATACCGGTCAGTAACATTGGTGGAATCCTCTTTCTCGATCTCCCTGATCACCCGTAAGGAATCATCGAAAGCAGATGTATCACCATTGCTCCCTTCCCGTAGCATTGCAAGAAACAGTTCCTGATTCTCTGTTACCTGGTTCATTCGTTGCCACCGCCGATCAGTTTCCGGTACTTCTCCTTGTAGGAGGAATTGTTGTTGTCATCGTCTTCCTGCTCCTGGATAGACTGAATCTGCTCAGTATCATTCCGCAACCCGTCATAGTTCCTCTGCCAAAAGATCCCAATGACCGGATTCAGCTTTCCGGCAGATACCTGTCCTTCTCTCGACATCGCACATGTGGTTTTTACCAGTGAAACAAACGCTCTTCTCTCAGGATCCTTTCCTTTTGCAAAGTCAGTGAATGATTGAAAATCAAACCCCATTGAAGCGTATGCATGAAGGTTGCTGATGGGCATTCCGTTCTTATAGCAGAGATTCAAGTAGTTCGCAAAGCAGGATTTGAGCGAGTTAATGTCATGCCGATCCGCTTGCTGGGCAATCTCATTGATTCCAATGATATGCTCAATAAGCACTTGGTTATAGCTTTTGTCTTCCTCCGTTGTCGGAACCCTCAGGGCAGCGTTGTTTCTCCTTTGCTCCAACGCTTTCTGTGAAACAGTGTAACCCCTCTGCTTTTTATCCTTTGCCCCCTTCGGTCTTCCCCTTTTTCGCTTCACAATGCCCGTATCACTGCTTCCCATACCTTTCCACCTCCATCTCTTTTCTCTAATCCTTTTAGAGTTCTTATTTTATCTTACTATTTCGCCTTGCTTTCGTCAAATCATGCCAGTTTTAAAGCAGTGGGATCCCCCTTGATAGCAGTGGAATACCTACATCCGCATCACAACCCATCACAACTTTATCGCAACTTCATCACAACTACTGCAACAACTTCAACCACTACCAGGACAAAAGGGGTCTTTTTGTACTTTGGGGATATTGGAGGGGGTAACCCGGGCTGGGCAGGGGCAACCCTTTTCCCCATGGGGTATTCGCTGCATATTCTGTATGTATAACGTATGTATAACTACTGTATATCCTGGTATAAATGCATAAAATCAGCATGTTGTATATGGATCTATTGCATACACTACATACTGTATATGTTAGTGTTAACTACTATTCGTTAAACTATTGTTTTATGAATAGTATTGTATTAGATATCGTCTATAATCTTTATTAAAAATTTGTATTATATTGTATTAGTTATTTTCGCAGTAGGCATATTTTATGTAGT
>ODAJ014768485.1_pt1 | contig 21843 bp, 17 predicted proteins | sample 1539241 | NCBI WGS metagenome assembly ODAJ01 (sample SAMN02144231, study PRJEB22623) | gut metagenome | biome: sheep rumen | host: Ovis aries | place: New Zealand | reverse complement strand
CAGGGCACAAAACACGTCTCATGCAGTCTCCGACGCGCCTTCGGCGCTATAAAACGCTTTGATAGCGTTTTATGGGAGACTAGTATGAAATCATCACGGCGCTTGACAAAGCAGCGTCCGTGCGGATATACTGTGAAAGTATCATTGACGGCGGAATCGCCGCATAGGTTATACTGAACAGGCCGGAGCGCCCCGCGCTCGGAGCCGGGTCACAAACGTGACAGTGGAATGAACCCCACGGGACAGAGTTTTTGTCCTGTGGATTTTTTTATTCGGGGAAAGGATGAGATCCCATGACACAGCAGACGGATTATGAAAAAACAGCGACGCGCGTATCGCTGGTGAGCGTGGCCGGGAACACGGCGCTCGCGCTCTTCAAGTTCCTCGCGGGCCTGCTCGCGCACTCCGGCGCGATGATCAGCGACGCGGTGCACTCCTTCTCGGACGTGCTGTCGAGCTTCATCGTCATCATCGGCGTGCGCCTCTCCGCCCGGGAGGCCGACCGGGAGCACCCCTACGGGCACGAGCGCTTCGAGTGCGTCGCGGCGATCGTGCTGGCCGTGGTGCTGGCGATGACGGGCCTGCTGATCGGATACAGCGCCGTTGAGAGCATCGGGGCGGAGGCGGCGGCGCCGACGGTGCCGGGCCTGCTCGCGCTCATTGCGGCGGCCGTTTCCATCGCCTGCAAGGAGGCCATGTACTGGTACACGCGCCACTACGCCAAGCGCCTCAATTCCTCCGCGCTGATGGCCAACGCCTGGCACCACCGCAGCGACGCGCTCTCCTCGGTCGGCGCGCTCGTCGGCATCGCGGGGGCGCGGCTCGGCTATCCGATCATGGAGCCGATCGCGAGCCTTGTGATCTGCCTGTTCATCCTCAAGGCGGCCTATGACATTTTCAAGGACGCCACCGGGAAGATGGTCGACCGCGCCTGCGACGCAGAGACCGAGCGTCGCCTCGCCGAGTGCGTTCGGCGGCAGCCGGAGGTGCTCGGCATCGACCGCCTGCAGACCCGGGAATTCGGCAGCCGCGTCTACGTCGACCTGGAGATCCGCGTGGACGGAACGCTGCCGCTCGTCGAGGCCCACGCCATCGCCGAGCAGGTGCACGACCGCATCGAGGCGGACTTCCCCTCCGTCAAGCACATCATGGTGCACGTCAATCCGGACGTAACGGGTTTTTAGTTTTTAGTTTTTAGTTTTTAGTTTTTAGTTTTTAGTTTTTTGTTTTAGAAGACGACTGGTGAGAGTGAAGAGTGAAAAGAAGCCCAAAAGGCTCTTTTCACTTTTCATTTTTCTTTTTTTCACAGGCCGGGCAGTTCTCGCAGCCGCAGGAGCAGCCGCCGCCCTTGTGGCAGGAGCCCGCTTCTCCGCCGCGGACCGCGCGCACGGCCAGAAGCAGCATCGCCGCGACCGCGAGCAGAATCAGAATGTCCCAGATGTTCATGCGCTCACCCCAGACCCAGCGCAAGGCCGACGAGGCGCACAAGGAGCGCCGCGAGCCAGGCGATCGCGCACTGCCACAGCACCACATACACCGCCCAGCGGCCGCCGAGCTCGCGCTTGATGGAGGCGATGGCCGCGACGCAGGGCGTGTAGAGCAGGCTGAACACCAGCAGCGACGCCGCCGTGAGCGTGCTCAGCGCCGCGCCGACACCCTCGCCCGCGAAGAGGATCTCCATCACCGACACCACGCTCTCCTTGGCCATGAAGCCGCTGATGAGCGAGGTGACGATGCGCCAGTCGCCGAGCCCCACGGGCCGGAAGAGCGGCGCGAGCAGGCCGGCGACCGCGGCGAGGATGCTCTGCTGCGAATCCTCCACCAGATTGAAGCCGAAGTCGAAGCTCTGCAGGAACCAGACGACGATCGTTGCGATCAGGATGACCGAGAAGGCGCGCTGCAGGAAGTCCTTGGCCTTCTCCCAGAGAAGCTGCAGGACGTTGCGCGCGCTGGGCAGGCGGTAGTTCGGAAGCTCCATCACGAAGGGCACCGCCTCGCCCTTGAAAAGCGTCTTTTTATAGAGCAGGGCCACGAGGATGCCGGTCACGATGCCGAGCAGGTAGAGGCCCGTGATGATCAGCCAGCTGTTTTTCGGGAAGAAGGCGCTGACAAAGAAGCTGTAGATCGGCAGCTTTGCCGTGCAGGACATGAAGGGCGTGAGCAGGATCGTCATGCGGCGGTCGCGGTCGCTCGGCAGCGTCCGGGTGGACATGACCGCCGGCACCGTGCAGCCGAAGCCGATCAGCATCGGCACGATGCTGCGCCCGGACAGGCCGATCTTCCGCAGGAGCTTGTCCATGAAAAAGGCCACGCGGGCGATGTAGCCGCTGTCCTCGAGCAGGGACAGGAACAGAAACAGCGTCACGATCAGCGGCAGGAAGCTCACCACGCTGCCGACGCCCTCGAAGAGGCCGTCGAGCACGAGGCTCTGCACCGCGGGATTGACCCCGCCGGCCTGCATGGCCCGCTCCGTCAGCCCGCCGAGCGCTTCGATACCACCCGCCAGCAGATCCTGCAGGAAAGGGCCGATGAGGAAGAAGGTCAGGAAAAAGACCAGCGCCATGATGCCGATGAACATCGGGATGGCGGTATATTTGCCGGTGAGCACCCGGTCGAGCCGCTCGCTGCGCTTATGCTCGCGGCTCTCGCGCGGCTTGATGACGCAGTCGGCACAGACCCGGTCGATATACTCAAAGCGCATATCCGCGATGGCGGCGCCGCGGTCGAGCCCGCGCTCCTTTTCCATCTGCAGCACGATGTGCTCGAGCATTTCCGTCTCGTTCCGGTCGAGCTCGAGCTGCTCGGCGATGCGGCTGTCGCCCTCGATGAGCTTGCTGGCGGCAAAGCGCAGCGGAAGTCCGGCGCGCAGGGCGTGATCCTCGATCAGATGGATCACCGCGTGCAGCGCACGGTGCACGGCGCCGCCGTGATCCTCCGCGCCGCAGAAATCCTGCCGCAGCGGCCGCTCCTGGTACTTCGCGATATGCACGGCGTGGCGCACCAGCTCGTCCACGCCCTGGTTCCTGGCCGCCGAGATCGGCACCACCGGCACGCCCAGCATCGCCTCCATGGCGTTGACGTCCACGGTGCCGCCGTTGCCGGTCAGCTCGTCCATCATGTTAAGCGCGACGACCATCGGCACGTTCATCTCCAGCAGCTGCATCGTCAGATAGAGGTTGCGCTCGATGTTGGTGGCGTCGACGATGTTGATGATCGCCTTCGGCTTCTCCCGCAGCACGAAATCGCGCGAGACAAGCTCCTCGCTCGAATAGGGCGACATGGAATAGATGCCCGGCAGGTCGGTGATGGAGGTGTCGCTGTGGCCGCGGATGACGCCGTCCTTGCGGTCCACCGTCACGCCGGGGAAGTTGCCGACGTGCTGGTTGGAGCCGGTGAGCTGGTTGAAGAGCGTCGTCTTGCCGCTGTTCTGGTTGCCCACGAGGGCAAAGCTCAGCACCGTGCCCTCCGGCAGCGGATCGCCCGTCCCCTTGGGGTGGAATTTGCCCTCCTCGCCGAGGCCCGGGTGCGCATGGCGGCGGCGCGAAGCCTTCTCCCGCTCCGGGGCGGCCGGTTTTTCGATCGGGGTGATCTCGATCTTTTCGGCGTCCGCGAGGCGCAGCGTCAGCTCGTAGCCGTGGATGCGCAGCTCCATCGGGTCGCCCATCGGCGCGAGCTTCACCAGCGTCACCTCGGCGCCGGGGATCACGCCCATGTCCAGAAAATGCTGCCGCAGGGCGCCCTCGCCCCCGACAGTCTCCACGCGGGCCGACTCGCCCGCGCGCAGTTCGTTCAGTCTCATATCTCTCTACCTCTCCAACGGTTTCCCGTGTCTGAATGTATATTATACTCATTCCGCCCCGGTTGTGCAACAGATGGATACAAATTCGCGCAAAGAAAGAGAATGCGGCGCTTGTGCTTGTGCCGGATGCCGGGGATATGATATACTGGGCAGGAAAAACAAGGAAACGGAGACGGGTCATGGAAAACAAGCCAAGGCTGCCGGAGCAGATCGAGATCCGCGGCGCGAAGGTACACAATCTCAAGAATCTTGACGTGAATATCCCCCTGCACCGGATCGTCGGCATCGCGGGGGTGTCCGGCTCGGGAAAATCCTCGCTCGCGCTGGGCGTTCTGTACGCCGAGGGCTCGCGGCGCTATCTTGAGTCGCTGTCGACCTATACGCGGCGGCGGATGACGCAGGCCAGCCGGGCGCAGGTGGACGAGCTGCGCTATGTCCCGGCGGCGCTGGCACTGCACCAGAGGCCGGGCGTGCCCGGCATCCGCAGCACCTTCGGCACCTCGACGGAGCTGCTCAACAGCCTGCGGCTGATGTTCTCGCGCCTGTCGGTCTACCGCTGCCCGAAGGGGCACGAGGTGCCGCCGAAGCTGGATTTCGCCGCGGAGAAGGACGTGCACTGCCCGGTCTGCGGGGAATTGGTGCCGGTGATCGGCGCGGAGGACCTGGCCTTCAACAGCGGCGGGGCCTGCCCGCGCTGCGGCGGCACGGGGACGGTGCAGACGGTCGACCGCGCGACGCTGGTGCCGGACGAGAATCTCAGCATCGACGAGGGCGCCGTCGCGCCCTGGAACAGCCTGATGTGGTCGCTGATGACCGACGTCTGCCGCGCAATGGGCGTGCGCACCGACGTCCCCTTCCGGGAGCTGAGCGACGAGGAGAAGGAGATCGTCTACGACGGCCCGATGGTGAAAAAGCATATCTTCTACACGCCGAAGAGCAAGGAGAGCGTCTCCGCCGGGGAGCTCGACTTCACCTATTACAGCGCGACCGCCACCGTGCGCAACGCGCTCAGCAAGGTGCGGGATGAAAAGGGCATGAAGCGCGTGGAGAAATTCCTGCGGGAGGATCTCTGCCCCGAATGCGGCGGCACGCGCCTGTCGGCGCGCGCCCGCTCACTGCGGCTGCGCGGCGCCTCGCTCGACGAGGTGTGCACGCTGCCGCTCTCCGAGCTGATCGACTGGGTGCGCGGCGTGCCCGGCTCGCTGCCGCCGGAGATGCGGCCGATGGCCGAGAGCATCTGCGAGGCCTTCCTGCACACGGCGCGGCGGCTCGTCGACCTCGGGCTGAGCTATCTGTCGCTCGACCGCGCGGCCTCGACGCTCTCGACCGGCGAGCGGCAGCGCACGCAGCTGGCCCGCGCCGTGCGAAACCGCACGACCGGCGTCCTCTATGTGCTCGACGAGCCCTCGATCGGGCTGCACCCGGCCAATCTCGAAGGGCTGACCGGGGTGATGGACGATCTGGTGGCCGACGGGAATTCCGTCGTGCTGGTGGATCACGACACGCAGGTGCTCGCCCACGCCGACTGGCTCATTGAGCTCGGCCCCGAGGCCGGCGCCGGGGGCGGGCGGATCATCGCCGAGGGGACGCCGGACGAGCTGGAGAAAAACCCCGCCTCGATGATCGCTCCCTTCCTCTCCCCCGAGGGCCGCCGCAGCCTGCGCGACCGGGCAAGACCGGAAGAGCTCTTTTCCCTCGGGCGCATCCGCATGGAGACGGAGGCCATCCACACCGTGCGGCCGCTGTCGGCGGACTTTCCCAAGGGGCGGCTCACGGCGGTGACGGGGGTCTCCGGCTCCGGCAAGACGACGATGGTGCTGGAGAGCCTGATCCCGGCGCTGGAGGCGGCGACGCAGGGAAGGCCCCTGCCGCCGCATGTGCGCTCGATCGAGGCCGGCGGCATCGAGCAGGTCAAGCTCATCGACGCGACGCCCATCGGCATCAACGTCCGCTCCACCGTCGCCACCTATGCCAATGTCCACGACGAGCTGCGGAAAATCTACGCGAAAACGCCGGACGCGAAGGCCAAGGGCCATACGGCGGGCGATTTTTCCTACAACACCGGTTCTCTGCGCTGCCCGACCTGCGACGGCACCGGGCAGATCAGCCTCGACGTGCAGTTTCTGCCGGATGTGGACATCCCCTGCCCCGACTGCGGCGGCTCGCGCTACGCGAAGGAGGCCTGGCGCATCCGGCGGGAGCGCCGGGACGGACAAGGAGTTTCGCTGCCGGAGCTGATGGCGATGAGCGTGGACGAGGCGCTGGGCGAATGCGCCGATCTCAAGGCCGTGCAGGGACGGCTGCAGGTGCTGCACGACCTGGGACTGGGCTATCTGACGCTCGGCGAGGCGACGCCGAGCCTCTCCGGCGGCGAGGCGCAGCGGCTGAAGCTGGCGAGCGAAATGGGCCGGGGGCAGAGCGGCTCCGTGTTCGTCTTTGACGAGCCGACCATCGGCCTGCACCCGCTCGACGTGGAGACCCTGGTCGCCGTGTTCCAGCGGCTCATTGAGCAGGGCGCGACAGTGATCGTCATCGAGCATGACCTCGACCTCATCCGCAGCGCCGACTTCGTGCTGGACATGGGGCCGGGCGGCGGAAAGGACGGCGGACGGATCGTCGCCGCCGGGACGCCGGAGGAGATCCGGCGGAACGCGCAGAGCGTCACGGGAAGGTACATATAAAAATTTAGGCGGCCCAGCAGATTGCGGGGCCGCCCTGTTTTTGTCAGAGGATCAGCCGATCTTCAGCGTCTCCCAGAGGGAGGTGATATAGCCGAGGGTGTCGGGATCGAGGTTATAGTAGGCGTACTCGTTGAGGTACTCGTTGAACTTGTCGGTGAAGCGGTAGAGAACGTCCATCGTCTCCTCGCCCAGCTCTTCCCGATAGTCCTCGTTGTTGTAGACGAGGGAGTTCGGGGAGGCATAGTAGATATACTCGGCGTTGGCGATGGCAGGCTCCTCGGAGAGCATGTAGTTGATGAAGATCTCCGCCAGCTCCTGATTCTGGCAGCCCTTGGGGATGCACATGGCGTCGACGAAGAAGTTGGTGCGCTCGGGGTAGTAGAACTGCAGATCCACGCCCTCGGCCTCGGCGTCGAGCATCGTGAAGTAGTCGCCCGCGTAGTAGGCGCCGACGGCGGCCTCACCGGACTCCATCATGTTGTAGATCTCGTCCATGACGTAGCTCTTGACAAGCGGCGCCTGGGTCTTGAGCTCCGCGAGCGCCTGATCCCAGACGGCGCGGTCGGTGGAGTTGACGTTGAGCCCCAGCTTGTACTGCGCGGTGGCGAAGGCGTCGCGGGAGTTGTTGAACTGCAGGATCTGGCCGGCATACTTCTCGTTCCACATCAGATCCCAGTCGCCGACGTCGGCCTCATCGACGACGTTGGCGTTGTAGATCACGCCGACCACGCCGTAGGTGTAGGGCACGGAGTAGGTGTCCTGCGGGTCATAGTAGAGGCCGCGGAAGCTCCGGTCGATATACTGGTAGTTGGGGATGTTGTCGAAGTTGAGCGGCAGGAGCATGTCCTCGGAGATCATGCGGGCGATCATATAGTCGGAGGGGATGACGACGTCATAGCTCACAGCGCCGCTGGAGAGCTTGGCGTACATGTCCTCGTTGCTGGCGTAGGTGGTGTAGTTGACCTTGAGCTTCTGGCCGTACTCGGCCTCGTACCACTGCTCAAAGGCCTTGATCGTGTCGAGCGAGCCCTCGGAGCCGTCGGAGATATACTCGCCCCAGTTGTAGACGTTGAGCGTCAGGCTGTTCTTCGAGCCGCAGCCGGCGAGGGAGAGCAGCGCCAGCAGCATCGCGCCGACAAGAAGCACGGAAAGAATCTTTTTCATTGATTTGTCCTCCTAAAAACTAAAAACTAAAAACTATTTACCCGCCTTTTTCCTCTCCCTGGCCTCCTTCACGGTCTGGGCCGTGTTGGCGTCGAGGAGATTGGACAGCAGGAGCAGCGCGAGGATGACAAAGAAGATGATCGTCGCGAGGGCGTACATCTTCGGCGTGACGGTTTTCTTCGTCATGTTGTAGATGCGGATCGGCAGGGTCTGGAAGCCGTTGCCGGAGGTGAAATAGCTGATGACGAAGTCGTCGAGCGAGAGGGTGAAGGCCATGATGAGGCCGGTGAGGATGCCGGGGAAAATCTCGGGGATCTCCACCTTCAGGAAGGCCCTGAGCGGCGTGCAGCCGAGATCCATCGCCGCCTCCGGCAGCGCCTGGTCCATCTGCTGCAGCTTCGGCAGCACCTGCAGAATGACATAGGGCAGGCAGAAGGTGACGTGCGCGATCAGCATGGTGGCGAAATTGAGGCTGGTGGCCGCGCCGAAGAGCCTGCCGACAAAGACGAACATCAGCATCAGGGAAATGCCGGTGATGATGTCGGGGTTGATCATCGGGATGTTGGTCGCGGTGTCGAGCGCAAGGCGCAGATAGCGGCTGCGCAGGCGGTGCATGCCGACGGCGGCGGCGGTGCCCATGACGGTGGAGATGAGCGCCGCGCTCACGGCGAGGATCAGCGTGTTTTTCACCGCGCCGAGCGTTTCGGAGTCGCGGAAAAGCTCCTCGTACCAGTGAAGCGAAAAGCCGGAGAAGACCGACAGGCTCTTGGCCCCGTTGAAGGAGAAGACCAGCAGGATCGCGATCGGCGCGAAGAGGAAGAGCATGATGAGGCCGGTGTAGATTTTCGATGCGGTTTTCATGGTGCCTCCCCTCCCCTCAGGCCATGGCGCGCTTGTTGGCCATGCGCTGCAGCAGCGCCATGCCCACCAGCAGCACCAGCATCAGAATAAAGGCGATGGCCGCGGCAAAGTGAAGGTTGTTGGCGACATACTGGCTCTCGATCGCGTCGCCGATCAGATAGAACTTGCCGTTGCCGAGCTTCTGGGAGATATAGAAGGTGGAGATCGAGGGGATCAGCACCATCTCCACGCCGGAGATGACGCCCGGCAGGCTCAGCGGCCAGATGACCCGGCGCAGCACGCCCGCGCCCGAGCAGCCGAGGTCGCGCGCGGCCTCGATGAGCTTGACGTCCATCTTCGCCATGACGGAATAGATCGGCAGGATCATATAGGGGAAGTAGTCGTAGACCATGCCGATGACGACCGCGCTCTCGGTGCCGATGATGTGGATCTTGCCGAGATGCAGCGCGCCGAGCAGGCCGTTGAGGATGCCGGTGTCCTGCAGGATCGTCATCCAGGCGTAGGTGCGGATCAGGAAGTTCATCCACATCGGGATCATGATGAGCGTGATAAGCACGCCCTGGGTCTTTGCCCCGGCGCGGGAGATGAGCAGGGCGAAGGGATAGCCCATCAGCAGGCAGATGAGCGTTGAAATGACGGCCAGCTTCAGCGAACGGGCGAAGATCAGCAGATAGGTGTGCACCTCGCGCACCGCGTCCCCGTCGCTCACCTCGGAGGTGGCGGTGAAGAAGCGGGTGATGTTGGCGGTGGTGAACTGATCGTTGTTGTCGGTAAAGGCGTAGTAGGCCACGAAAATCAGCGGCACGACGATGAACAGCACGGCCCAGACCGAATAGGGGGCCAGCGCCAGCCGCTGGATCAGGCTCCGCTGCGCACGCAGACGGTTGTTCTTCATGCCTGCGTCTCGCTTTCCGGCGCGCTCTCCTCGGTCAGCTCGCCCAGCTCCTCGATCTGCTCCAGCTCGCCGATCTCATCCAGCTCCATCGAGAAGGAGGAATAGTCGCCGAACATGCCGGAATACTCGCTCTTTTTCATGATGTGGATGGCCTCCGGCTCGATATAGAGTCCGATGCGCTCGTCCACGTCCACAAAGTCCGTGGTCTGGATCATCCACTTGAAGCCGTTGATGTCCACGATGATCTCATAGTGGACGCCGAGGAAGGTGACCGAGGTCACCACGCCGCGGAGCATCCCCTTGTCCTCGGGGACGATGTCCACGTCCTCCGGGCGCACGACCACGTCCACCGGCTCCTTGAGCTCAAAGCCGCCGTCCACACAGTCGAACACATGGCCGGCAAAGCTGACCTTTTTATCCCGCAGCATCACGCCGTCGAGGATGTTGCTCTCACCGATGAAGTCGGCCACAAAGGCGTTTTTCGGCTCGTTGTAGATATCCACCGGGGTGCCGATCTGCTGGATGCGGCCCTCGGACATGACAACCACGGTGTCGGACATGCTCAGCGCCTCCTCCTGGTCGTGGGTGACGAAGATGAAGGTGATGCCGGTGGCCTTCTGGATGTTTTTCAGCTCCTGCTGCATGTCCTTGCGCAGCTTGAGGTCGAGCGCGGCCAGCGGCTCGTCCAGCAGCAGCACCTTGGGGCGGTTGACGAGCGCGCGGGCGATGGCCACGCGCTGCTGCTGGCCGCCGGAGAGGCTTGTGACGCTGCGCTTTTCAAAGCCGTTGAGGGCCACGAGCTTGAGCATCTCGGTGACGCGTTCGTTGATTTCGTCCTTCGCCACCTTTTTCTCCCGCAGGGAGAAGGCGACGTTTTCAAACACGTTCAGGTGCGGGAAGAGAGCGTAGCGCTGAAAGACGGTGTTGACGTTGCGCTTGTGGGGCGGCACATCGTTGATGCGCTCGCCCATGAAGATCACGTCGCCCTCGTCGGCGCTCTCAAAGCCGCCGATGATGCGCAGCGTTGTGGTCTTGCCGCAGCCGGACGGGCCGAGCAGCGTCAGAAACTCGTTGTCGTAGATATCCAGGTTGATATGATCCAGCACCATCTGTCCGTCAAAGGATTTGGTGATGTTTTTCAGCTCGACGATTTTTTTCATATCCCGTCCTCCAAAATGAAAAAAGGTGGCGTATGCATACAGCATACGTCACCTGTTTCAGTCCGATAAAATGCCGCCCGACAACCCGGGCAGGGCGTTTTCCGTCCCGACTGGTATCAGAGTTCCTCGAGCAAAGAAGCCTTACCCTACTCTTATTGACCATTTCACAAGTTAGTATGCCCTGCGGCAACGGTTATAAAGTAACCAACTTACATGAAACTGAGCTTTTAACTCAATCAATAAGGCAACGATGTTGCCACCGCACCTGCGGTACAACGGCATTCGACCCGGCTGTCCGTGTGGCCTTGGCCGCATCGCTGCGGCGGTCGGTATCTTGCTTTGGAAACTCTTGTTGTATCCAATTGAGATGATTTATTCTAACAAGTTTCGCCTGTCCTGTCAACAATATATTTGACGCAAATGCGCATAAAAACGCAGGGAAAATCCCTGCGTTTTTTGGCGCTTTATTCTTCTTTATTCTTTTCTTCCCCGTCGGCGGGCTTGCTGCGAAGAATGCTTCGATTCGGAGAGAAGGCTTGATTTAGCGGGCAAAAGTTGATATAATCGTTTTATAAACAGCGAACAGCGAAAAGGGGCGGGGACGATGAAAAAGCGAGCGTTCGTAAGAAGCGGCGCGCTGGCAAGCAGCGTACTTCTGGCCGGTTCTCTGCTCTCTGCCTGCGGACTGTACGGGCCGCCGCCGGAGCGCAGGCCGACAGAGCCGCCCGTGCAGGCCACGGAGAACATTCCCGAGCCGGTCTACGGTCCTCCGGAGGATGACTGGTCGGACTACGACCCGGCGAACAACATCCCCGAGGACGTCTACGGCCCGCCGTCCTTCTTCGGCATGGAGGATGAGGAGCCGGAGGAAACGGAGGAGACCCTGCCGTGAAGACGAGCAAGGAGAGGGCGATGGACCGCCTGGCAGACTATGTGCGCGGCCTCTACCGCGCCCCGCAGCTCCGTCAGCTCTTCCTTGAGCTGACGCTGCAATGCAACGAGCACTGCTTCCACTGCGGCAGCGGCTGCGGCTCAGCGCCCTGCGAGCAGCTCAGCCTTGAGGAGTACCGCCGCATCCTCGACGAAGTCAAGGAGGATTTCGACATTGGGCGGCTCCAGCTCTGCATCACCGGCGGCGAGCCGCTGCTGCGGCTGGATTTCTTTGAGATTCTGGGCTATGCGCATCGCCTTGGCTACCGCTGGGGCATGACGAGCAACGGCACGCTTATCACGAAGGAGGTCGCCCACCGACTCGCTGACTGCGGGATGCGCACGATCTCCGTCTCGATCGACGGTCTGCCCGAGACGCATGACCGTCTGCGCGGCCTCCCCGGCGGCTATGAGCTCGCCATGCACGGGATTCAGAACCTGATCGACGAGCGGGCTTTCCGGAATGTGCAGGTGACCACGGTGGTCAACCACGGCAACATCGGCGAGCTGGACGCGCTGTTTCAGATCATGGACAGTCTGGATATCGACTCCTGGCGCGTCATCAACCTGGAGCCCATCGGTCGGGCGCTGCTGCGCCCCGAGCTGATGTGCACGGGCGAGGATTACCGCCGCCTGTTCTCCTTCATCCGCGACAAGCGCGAGGCCGGGTATCCGGTGGAATACGGCTGCTGCCACTACCTTGGGCCGGAGCTGGAGGGTGAGCTGCGCGACTGGTTCTGGCTATGCAACGCCGGGATCTATACGGCCAGCATCATGTCGAACGGAGATATCGGCGCCTGCCTTGACATCGAGCGCCGCCCCGAGACGATCCAGGGCAACGTCCGCCGCGACCGCTTCCGGGAGGTCTGGGAGCGGCGCTTTGAGCTGTTTCGGCGCGATCTGAGCGAGGGCTCAAGCTACTGCCGCGGCTGCGCCCACGCTGATCACTGCCGCGGCGGCGCACACCACAGCTGGAACTACGACAAAAACGAGCCGATGATCTGCTTCAAGGGCTTGCTGTTCTGACAAGTGCAGAAGTTAAAAAACGCAGGGATAATCCCTGCGTTTTTTGGCGCTTTATTCTTCTTTATTCTTTTCTTCCCCGTCGGCGGGCGGCTCGGTGCCGGCGTCCGGGAGCTGCTCGGGAGCCGGATCGTCGTCAAAGCGGGCGATGTGGCGGGCCGGGCGCTCGATGGTGGAGTCATTGCGGGCCTTCTTCGCGTCCTTCGCGCTCTCGGGCATGAATTCGCCGTGCTCGAAGTAGTAGTCGAATTCCTCGCCCTCCATCGTCTCGTGGGCCAGCAGGTACTCGGCCACGTCGATCAGCTGCTGCCGGTGCTCGGTGAGGATGCGCTCGCACTCGGCGGCGGCCTTGTCGAAGATCTTCTTCACTTCCTCGTCGATGGCGGCGGCGGTCTCCTCGGAATAGCTCTTCGTGGTGCCGAAGTCGCGGCCGATGAAGATGGAGTGGTCGGAGCTGTCGTACATGATGGGGCCGAGACGGTCGCTCATGCCGTAGCGCATGACCATGTTGCGGGCGATGCTCGTGGCATGCTGGATGTCGCCGGAGGCGCCGGTGGAAATATCGTCGAGGAAGAGCTTCTCGGCCATGCGGCCGCCGAGGCTCATGACGATGTTTTCAAACATCTCGCTGCGCGAGGTGAAGTTCTCCATGTCCTCGTTGGGGCGCATCAGCGTAAAGCCGCCGGCCGCGCCGCGCGGGATGATCGTGATATAGTGCACGGGATCGACGTGCTTGAGGAACTTAGCCGCGACCGCGTGACCGGACTCGTGGTAGGCCGTGAGGCGGCGCGCCTTGTCGCTGACCTTGCGGCTCTTCTTCTCGGGGCCCATCTCGACCTTGAGGATGGCCTCCTCCACGTCCTCCATCGTGATGAAGCGGTGGCGGCGGCGCACGGCCAGGAGCGCGGCCTCGTTCATGAGGTTCTCCAGATCGGCGCCGGAGAAGCCCGGGGTGCCGCGGGCGATGGAGTTGAGGTCGACGTCGTCGGCAAGCTGCTTGTCGCGGGCGTGGATCTTCAAAATGGCCTCGCGGCCCTTGATATCGGGCAGGCCCACATAGACCTGGCGGTCGAAGCGGCCGGGACGCAGCAGCGCGTTATCCAGGATATCGGCGCGGTTCGTGGCCGCCATGACAATGACGCCCTCGTTGCTGCCGAAGCCGTCCATCTCGACGAGCAGCTGGTTGAGCGTCTGCTCGCGCTCGTCGTGGCCGCCGCCGAGGCCGCTGCCTCTCTGACGGCCGACCGCGTCGATCTCGTCGATGAAGACGATGGCGGGGGCGAGCTTCTTGGCCTGCTCGAAGAGGTCGCGCACGCGCCCGGCGCCGACGCCGACATAGAGCTCCACAAAGTCAGAGCCGGAGATCGAAAGGAACTGGACGTTTGCCTCGCCGGCGACGGCCTTGGCAAGCAGGGTCTTGCCGGTGCCCGGAGGGCCGACCAGCAGCACGCCCTTGGGGATGCGCGCGCCCATCGCGGTGTAGGCCTTCGGATCCTTCAAAAAGTCGACGATCTCGGCGAGCTCTTCCTTTTCCTCGTCGCAGCCGGCCACGTCGGCAAAGGTCTTCTTGTTCTTCTCCTCGCTGCCGAGGCGGGTGCGCGCCTTGCTGAAGCGGGCAACGCCCCCGGCGCCGCCCTGGTTGTTCATCATCGCGTACCAGAGCCAGATCATCACGCCGAAGAGCAGCAGATAGGGGATGATCCCCAGCCACCAGGGCGCGGTGAAGCCCTGCTTGTAGTTGTATTCCTCGATGACGCCGGAGGCCTCCTGCTCGGCGATCAGCTCATGAAAGTCCTCGTAAAAGACCGAGAAGCTGATGAGGCTGTATTCCTTCGTGTCCAGCTTCTCCTCGCCGGTGACGGGATCGGTCTCGCCGGTGCGGAGCTTGAGGACGATGTCGTTGCCTTCGGTGACGAAGGACTGCACCTTTTCCTCCCGGAACAGCTCCACCAGGTCGGAGTAAACCATGGGTTCCTCCGAGGGGGAGCGCAGCAGCAGGAACAGGGTGGAGGCCAGGATCACCAGCAGCAGCACGGAAAAGCCGATGTCCCGGGAGCGGTTGCGGTTCGGTTTCAAATGACGGTCACTTCCTAACGATTATTCGTAAACAGAGGGCTTGAGCACCCCGATGTAGGGCAGGTTGCGGTATCTTTCATTGTAATCCAGCCCGTAGCCCACGACAAAGGCGTCGGGGATCTCGAAGCAGGAGTAGTCCGCGTAGACCGGGGCCTTCCGGCGGGCGGGCTTGTCCATGAGCGTGGCGATGTGGATGGAGGCGGGGCCGCGCTGCTCCAGGAAATGCTTGAGATAATTGAGCGTCACGCCGGAGTCGAGAATGTCCTCGACGATGATGATGTGGCGCCCGGCGATATCCTCGCTCAGATCCTTGTTGATCTTCACGGCGCCGGTGGATTTGACGCCGCTGTACGAGGAGACGGCCATAAAGTCCATCGCGCAGCGGATATCCACATGCCGCAGCAGGTCGGACATGAAGATGAAGCAGCCCTTCAGCACACCCACAAACAGGGGATCCTTCCCCTCAAAGTCGCGGGAGATCTGCGCGCCGACGGCGCTGACCTTCTCCCGGAGCTCTTCTTCCGAAATCAGTACTCTTTCGATATCCTCTCTCATAGCTTTCTCCCATTTATTCGATTTCATCGATTGTTTCAATGGTGAGGCGCAGCAGCTCCATGCCCGGAGCGGGCGCGGCGCGCTCATCGAGCGCCAGGGGCCAGACGGCGAGGATGCCCCCGCTGTCGCGGAACACCAGCGCGCGGCTGCGCTGTGTCTGATCCATGCCCGCCTCAAGGAAGAGCGCCTTCAGGCTCTTGCTCAGGCCGCGGCGGTACGGGCGCATCCGGTCCCCGGGCTGTCGGCCCGTGCAGACGATATCGCCCATGATTTTCTCATACCCGAGACAAAAAGTTTTGAACTGGCTGTTAATTTCTGCGCTGCCGGATGAAATTTTCTCCGCGCGCACCCGCAGCCCCAGCTCCGGAAACTCCGTCGCCGTGCCGGGGACGATGCGCCGGGGGACGATCTGAGCCGTCTCCGCCTCGCGCAGATACAGTCTCCCCTGCTCGCGCCGCAGCCGCAGGCCGGGCAGGTCGAGATATCCCCGCTCGGTGCCCTCCGCAAAGCGGAGGACGCTCTCCGTCTGCGCGGCGCTGAGGCTTTTCGGGCAGAGGCCTCGGACAACGCGCGAGGCCAGCGCCGGGGGCAGCTCGCGCAGCGCGTCGAGCGGCAGACTCCCGCCGTCGAGGTTTTGCTCGGTCCACCCGGCCGCAAGGCCGCATAGATAATCCTCGTCCTGCCGCAGCAGCGAAGATGTGCGGCCAAGGGCAGCGGTCAGCCCGGGATTGAGCTCCCGCAGCAGCGGCAGCACCCGGTGCCGGAGGAAATTGCGGCTGTAATCGAGGCTCTCGTTGCTGCTGTCCTCCACATGAGGCACGCCGTTTTCCTCCAGATAGCGCAGGATCTCCCCGCGCTCCGTTTCCAGCAGCGGACGCACGATTTTTCCCCGCCGGGGCGGGATGCCGGAAAGGCCGCGGCCGCCGCTGCCGCGCACGAGGTTCAGCAGCAGGGTCTCGGCGTTATCGTCGGCGGTGTGGGCCGTGGCGATGCGCTCGCAGCCGAGCTCCTCCGCCGTGCGCTCGAGAAAGGCGTAGCGCAGCTTTCGCGCCGCCTCCTCGAGACCCAGATGCTCCCGCCCGGCCTCGGCGCGCGTGTCGCCGTGCCCGACGGTGCAGGGGACGCCGTTTTGCCGGCACCAGTCCTCGACGAAGCGCGCATCGCGCAGGGATTCCTCCCCGCGCAGGCCGTGCTCAAAGTGCGCGGCATAGACGCGGATGCCCCACGCCTGCTCCAGACTGCGGAGCAGGTGCAGCAGGCACATGGAATCGGCTCCGCCGGACACGGCGCAGAGAACGCGCGCGCCCCGCGGGAGCATGTCCCAGCGGTCCCAGAGCTCAGAATTCGTCATCCCGGCGCTTCTCCACGGAGCCGAAGGAGGTGAATTCCGGCAGCCAGGTCAGCTCCACCGTGCCGGTGGAGCCCTTGCGGTTTTTCAGCACGATGGCCTCGGCCAGCGTGGGATTCTCGCTTTCTTTATTGTAATAGCCGTCGCGGTAGAGGCCGATGACGATGTCGGCGTCCTGCTCGATGGCGCCGGACTCGCGCAGGTCGGAGAGCATCGGGCGCTTGTCCTGGCGGCTCTCGTTGGCGCGCGAGAGCTGCGAGGCCGTGACGACGGGGACGTTGAGCTCCTTGGCCATGATCTTCATCATGCGGCTGATGTCGCTGACGGCCTGGGTGCGGCTCTCGCCGGCCCAGCCGTAGCCCGAGCCGGAGGACTGCAGCAGCTGCAGATAGTCCACCACCACGAGCCCCAGCTCCGGCACGCGGCGGCACTGGGCGTTCATGTCCGAGACGGTGAGGGTCGGGTTGTCGTCGATGCGGATGTCGGTGGCGCTGAGGCTCTGCGCGGCCTCGGCGATGCTGCTCCACTGGCGCTCGGTGAGCTGGCCGGTGAGCAGATTCTGCAGCGGCACCAGCGCCGCGCGCGAGAGCAGGCGCATCACCAGCTGCTCGCGGCTCATCTCCAGAGAGAAGATGACGACGGCCTTTTTGTTGTTGAGCGCCACGTGCAGCGCCATATTCAGCGCGATGCTCGTCTTGCCCATGCCGGGGCGCGCCGCCACCAGCACGAGGTCGGACTTGTTGAGGCCGAGGATCATGCGGTCGAGATCCGCAAACCCGGTGGACAGGCCCGGGAACTTCTTCCCGCTCTCGGCCGCGGCGTTGAGCTCGTCAAAGACGTTCTGCACCACCGAGGCGATCGGGATGAGGCCGCCGACATTGCGCCCCTGGCGCAGCGCGTAGATCTTCCGCTCCGCCGCCTCGAGCATGCTGTCGGCCTCGCCCGCGCCCTCGTAGACCATGGTGTTGATCTCGTCGGCGGTCTCGCCGAGGTGGCGCAGCAGCGCGCGGTCGCGCACGATGGCGGCGTATTCCCGGACGTTGGCCGCCGTGGGCGTGACGCGCATCAGCTCGGCCATATAGGCCTCGCAGCTGTCGTCGTAGACGCCGCGCACCTTCATCTGGTCGAGCACCGTCACCGGGTCGATCGTCATGCCGTAGGAGAACATCGCGAACATCGTCTCGAAGATGTCCCGGTTGAGCTTGATATAGAATTCGTCCGCGCGCAGCTTCTCGAATACCTCGGGGATGCAGCGCGGGTCGATGAGCATGGAGCCGAGCACGGCCTGCTCCGCCGGGGCGGAATGCGGCACCCGTCTGCCGAGCAGCTCATCCATAGTGTTTCACCTCACATTCAGTCAGGAATGAGGAGTGAGGAGTGAGGAGTTGTCGTATTCTCAACTCCTAATTCCCAACTCCTAACTCCTAACTCCTAATTCCGAACTCTCTTCACCCTTCCACGACCAGGACGTTGATGCTGCCGCTGACCTCGTAGCCGAGCTTGGCCTTGACGGTGTAGGCGCCGAAGCTCTTGATGGGCGTGTCCTGGACGATCTTGTTTTTCTCGATGTCCATGTCGAACTGCTCCTTGAGGGCCTTGCTGATGGCCTCCGAGGTGACGGCGCCAAAGAGCTTGCCCGCGCCGCCGGCCTTGGCGCGCACGACGACCTGCACCGCGCCGAGCTTTTTGGCGTATTCCTCGGCCCTGGCCTTGTCCTTGGCGATCTGGGCGGCCCTGGCCTTCTCCTTGAGCTTGAGGGCGTTGATGCTGTCGGCGGTGGCCTCGAAGGCCAGCTTTCTCGGCAGCAGGTAGTTGCGGGCAAAGCCGTCGGACACTTCCTTCATTTCGCCCTTCTTGCCCTGTCCCTTCACGTCCACGTTGAAAATCACTTTCATGATATGTTCTCCCTTTCTTCGAGTGAGGAGTGAGGAGTGAGGAGTGAGGAGTGAGGAGTTAAGGTATCGCGCTTCGCGCGATAGATTAAAACCGTTTTCCAACTCCTGATTCCTAACTCCTAATTCCTAACTTCTAATTGTCGATGTATTCGTCGATGGCGCGGCGCACCTTTTCCGCGGCAGAGTGCACGTCGAGGCCGCTGAACTGCACCGCAGCCGCGCTGCGGTTGCCGCCGCCGCCCAGCTTTTCCATCAGGATCTGCACGTTCATCTCGCCGATCGAGCGCGCCGAGCCGAACACCGCGCCGCTCTCGTCCTGCGCCACCACCACCGAGGCGTCCACCCCGGAGATGTTCAGCAGCTCGTCGGCCGCTGTGGCGACGACCACGCGGTTCTGCGGCTCCTCCGTCACCGCCAGCGCCACGCCCCGGTAGAGCTCGGCATACTGCAGGATGCGGAACTTCGCGACCGCGTCGCTCATGTCGCGCTGCAGCAGGCGCTTGACGTCCGCCGTGTCGGCGCCGCAGCGGCGCAGATAGGCCGCCGCGTCGAAGGTGCGCTCGCCGGTGCGGATGGTGAAGCTCTTGGTGTCCAGCACGATGCCGGAGAGCACCGCCTCCGCCTCGCAGCGCAGGATGTCGGCGGGCTCGGCCACCTCCTGCAAAATCTCGGTCAGCAGCTCGCAGGCCGAGGAGGCGTAGGGCTCGATGAAACTCAGGGCGGCGTTCTGGATGTAGTTTGCGCCGACGCGGTGGTGGTCGATCACCGCCACGCGGTTGCAGCTTTCCAGCAGGTTCGGGTCCTCCACCTGCGCGGGGCGGTTGATGTCCACGACGACGAGCAGCGTGTGCCCGTCGGAGCGGAGCATGGCCTCCTCGGGCGCGATGAAGCAGTCCCGGTATTCCGGCTCCTTCTGCAGCCGCTCGAGCAGCAGATGGGAGGCGTTTTTCTCCATGTCGATGACGATATTGGCCTTGACGCCGCACTTTCTCGCCAGGCAGCACACGCCGACGGCGGCGCCGACGCTGTCGAGATCGGCAAAGCGGTGGCCCATGACCAGCACGCGCGAGGAATCCCGCACCAGCTCCGCCAGCGTCGTCGCAACGACGCGGCTTTTCACCTTCGTGCGCTTTTCGACCTCGGAGCCGCGCCCGCCGAAGAATTCAAAGCTCAGGCGGTTTTTTACCACGGTCTGGTCGCCGCCGCGGGAGAGCGCCAGCTCCACGCCCATGTTGGCAAACTGCAGCGCCTCGCCGAGGCTGCCGGCGTCCACGCCGAGGCCGATGCTGATGGTGGCGTTGACGCCGTTGGGACTGGCGATCTGGTGCATGTCCTCCACGACCGGGAACTTCGCGGCCTTCATCGGCTCGAGAAAGCGCTTTTCAAAGAGCATCAGATAGCGGTCGCGGTCAAAGCGCTTGAGGATGCCCCGGCACTCGTCGCACCACTGGTTGAGGCGGTCCTCCACCGAGTCGCGGATGTCGTTGCGCACGCGCTCGGTCTGGTTTTTGCCCATCTCGTCGAGGTTGTCGATCACGATGACCGCCGCCACGGGGCGCGAGGACTCGTATTCCAGGCGGATGTCGTCATAGTCCGTCACGTCCACCCAGTAGGTGATGCCCATGAAGGCGCTGTTGTCCTCGGCGCGCTCGGAGCGGATGATGTTGCCGTGGATCTGGTACTTCCTGCCGTTGACCTGCATGAGGCTCGGATAACGGTTCTTGCCCTCGAGCAGCCACTTGCCGTTGAACTCCGGCACCATGTCGGAAATGCGCGCGTCCACGCGCGAGCCCTTCTCCTTCGCGAGGCTGAAAAACATGTCGTTGCCCCAGACGATGCGGCTGTCGTCGAGGCGAAAAACCGCGATCGGCAGCGGAAAATTCATCAGGGTGTTGTTCTTCGCGTTCTCGGTGTCGTAGGTGACCTCCTCGATCAGCGCGGCCAGCTGCTTTTCCCGGCGGCGGCGCGCAAAACGGGAATAGATCAGCAGCGCGAGGATCAGCCCGGCCTCGGCGGCCGCGAGGATGTACTGCCGGAAAAACAGCGAGGCCGCCGCGAAAAGGACGAGAAAGAACAGATATAATCGGATATCCGGTTCGGAAAGCCGCTGCAGTTTGTGGTTCACGGACGCGCCGCCTCCTTGGGTCATAAGGATGGATAGTATATTATACCAAATTCATTTCTTCATTACAACAAATAATTTCCCTCTTTCTCTGAAATACTACAGGAAAAAGGAGGATCGAAGGCATGAAAGTTGTGATCATGGCGGGCGGCGAGGGGCGGCGGCTGCGCCCGGTCACCGGCGAGACGCCGAAGCCTCTGGCGCCGCTGCTCGGGCGTCCGGTGATGGAGCACATCCTGCGGCTGCTCAGGCGTCAGGGCTTTACGGAGGTCTGCGCCGCGGTCAAATACCGGGCGGAGGACATTATGGCGCGCTTCGGCGACGGCAGCGCGCTCGGGCTGTCGCTCACCTATCGCGTGGAATCCGAGCCCCTCGGCACGGCCGGCGGCGTCAGAAACTGCCGGGATTTCACCGGGGATGAGGATTTTCTGGTCGTCAGCGGCGACGCCGCCTGCGATTTTGACCTGCGCACCCTGTGCGATGCGCACCGGGACGCCGGCGCGGCGGTGACGCTCGCGCTCTATCGCTCCCCGGAGCCGCTGCAGTACGGTCTTACCGTCACGGACGGCGATGGCCTGGTGCGCGCCTTCATTGAAAAGCCCGGCTGGACAAAGGTCGTCACCGATCTCGTCAACACCGGCATCTATGTGCTCTCGCCGCGGGCAATGGCGCTGGTGCCGGAGGGGCAGCCCTTCGATTTTGCCAAGGATCTCTTCCCGCTGCTGCTGCAGCGCGGAGAAAAGCTGCTGGGCGTGGCGATGGACGGCTACTGGTGCGATATCGGCGGGCCGCTGGCCTATTACCGCTGCTGCGTCGACGCGCTGGAGGGGCGTCTGAAGCTCGAGCCGGGCGAGGGCTTTGCGGTGTCCGCCGGGGCGGAAACAGCGGAAAAGGAGCCGGAAGGGCTCGACTGTCCCTGCCGTGACCGGGCGCTGCTGATGGGGACGCTCTCGGAGCTGTTTCTGCCCCTCGGCGCAGATTACGCGGACGGCATCGGCCTCGCCGCGCCGCGCTTTGAGCTGCACATCCGCCCCTCGCCCACGCGCTCGGCAGTGCGCATCGACGTGCGCTCCGAGGACGCGGAGCTGGCCCGCTCCCTCGCCCTCTCGGCCCGCGAGGTCGCGCAGGCGCTGGATTTATAAAAAGTGAGGAGTTAGGAGTTAGGAGTGAGGAGTGAGGAGTGAGGAGTGAGAGGAGTGAGGAGTGAGGAGTGAAATCAAAACCGATAATTCCTAATTCCTAATTCCTAATTCCTAACTCCTAATTCCTAACTCCTAATTCCTAACTCCTAATTCCTAACTCCTAATTCCTAACTCCTAATTCCTAACTCCTAA
>ODAJ011985766.1_pt1 | contig 21850 bp, 17 predicted proteins | sample 1539241 | NCBI WGS metagenome assembly ODAJ01 (sample SAMN02144231, study PRJEB22623) | gut metagenome | biome: sheep rumen | host: Ovis aries | place: New Zealand | reverse complement strand
GCAGTATAGCCGAAAAGATGTGCGGAGGTAAAGTCAGCCCACATGGAATTTACTGCTGCAATGCGGAATTTAGTTTAGCACTCAACCATATACTTTGATTAAACTTTCAAAAAGTAATTTTATATTATGCCTATCGAACGTACGTTTCAATCGAACGGATTATTAATTTTCTGTTATGAGGACCTCGACCTCTGGGGTAGTACTATTACATTAGTGATTTATAGTTTTTTAAAGCGTATAATAATTCTATTGGTACTATGATGGAAAGTGTGGAAAACCAGTAAGAAAAGAGAAGATCGGGCAGAGCGGCCATGGAATATTTATACTGCGGAGGCAGGTTTGATTTTGATTATAATGACGCCGCTTTTGAGAAAAAAGTGGCAAAGGACTATCGGGCGATACTGCTAAACGATGTCAACAAACTGCTAAATAATTCAGATGTTGTTGTATTATCGAGCCGCCTGGCATACATTGGCCCTTACTATTTTGAAACGGACGGAATGCTGGACCAGGATATCGTCGAGATGGAAAAGCGCCAGATTGAGAGATGTACTGTTGCAGTATTCCTCCTGGATAATTCAGCATGTCCGGGAACCATTGCAGAAATGGTTTATGCCGCGTCGCTTCAAAAAAGAGTTTTCATCTACTATGTCAAAAATGAGAAGGAGACAGAGAGCGCTTTGCATTCGCCTTTTTGGTATCCGATTATACTCAGTAGTAAGATTAATTCTTATGATGTTGATTTGATCGCTTGTGACAGCTTTTCGGAAGCACGTGATAATGTTTTGAAAATGATCAAAGGACAAATGTTGAGGTAATAACTATCGCGGGAATAATCAGTACCGATACTTACATATAGATGCTCTAAATGGAGGCGTGAATAATGGCAGATAAAGTTACAGCTGATATCGGATTTGAAAAACAAATATGGAATGCGGCATGTGTACTTCGCGGCAATATGGATGCTTCGGAGTATAAAAATGTTGTTCTTGGGTTGATTTTCTTGAAATACATTTCAGACCGATTTGAGGCAAAGTATCAAGAACTGGTTGAGGAAGGAGACGGCTTCGAGGAAGATATCGACGAGTATACTTCTGAGGGTATCTTCTTTGTGCCCATCGGTGCCAGATGGAGCGAGATAGCAGCGAAAGCGCATACTCCTGAGATTGGTGTTGTGATCGATGATGCCATGAGGGCCATAGAGAAAGAAAACAAGCGTCTGAAAGATATACTTCCAAAAAACTTTGCTCGTCCGGAGCTTGATAAGCGTCGCCTTGGTGACGTTGTGGATCTGTTTACCAATGTCAAAATGATTGAGCATGGCGACGAGAAAGATATTCTTGGCAGGACCTATGAGTATTGTCTTTCAATGTTTGCGGAACAAGAAGGTAAGCGCGGCGGTGAGTTTTTTACTCCTTCCTGTGTTGTTCGCACACTCGTTGAGGTGCTTCAGCCTTATAAAGGCCGTGTATATGATCCTTGCTGTGGAAGCGGTGGCATGTTTGTACAGTCGGCAAAATTTGTCGAGAGTCATAGTGGAAATATAAACAATATCGCAATTTATGGCCAAGACTCTAATCCTACAACTTGGAAAATGGCTCAGATGAATTTAGCAATCCGCGGTATTGAACCGGATTTGGGAGCATATGCAGCTGATACTTTCCTTGATGACCGCCATCCAACTATGAGAGCGGACTTTATCATGGCAAATCCGCCTTTTAATCTCTCTGACTGGGGAGCTGATAAACTGAAGGATGATGTCCGCTGGCAGTATGGCATGCCTCCTGCTGGTAATGCAAACTTTGCGTGGCTTCAGCACATGATTTATCATTTGGCTCCAGCTGGAAAGATTGGAATGGTTCTTGCAAATGGATCTCTTTCATCTCAGTCTGGAGGAGAGGGCGAGATTCGGAAGAACATCATTAATGCTGATCTGGTGGAGTGCATTATAGCAATGCCGACACAGCTTTTTTACATTATCAGTAATTTATATACTGTCGAAAATCCGGGTGGAATTCGTTACGAATTAGCCTAGTTTTTTTAGACATATGGCGCAAGCATTTTCATAAGATCCTGCTTAAACAGTAAGAGTGATATTTGAGGAGAAAGAGGTTGTTCCTCTTATTTTTTTAAATGTTTATAGTGTTTATAAATAACGAAACGTATCGCTTTTTCGTCTTGAGTTTGTTATCATATAATTATTATAGATTTCAATTTTAACCCATAGTATATTATTGAAACGCGTTGCCGATAAAATGGGCAAGAGGTGTATATTGGGCAAACTTATCGATCTTGACGCTTATCCGGTCAGGAGCACTCTTAAGATACTCCTTCAGGATAAGACGACAAAACAGAATATCATCTGGGCGACAGATGCATATAAGTACAGCATAGGAGTCGTGGATACAGACCAGATCCAGCTGTCGCATCTTATCGGCATGGATCCGATCCTCCTGCAGCCCCGTATCAGCAAGGCGGTCGAGGAACAGCAGGAACGTACGCGCAAGAAAGCGGAAGTCTTCACTCCGGTATGGATCTGCAATCAGATGAACAATCACCTCGATGAGGAGTGGTTTGGACGGAAGAACGTTTTCAACATAGAAGGCGAACAGACGTGGACGACCGTAGAGGAACCCGTCTCCTTCCCTGAAAAGAAGACGTGGAAGAAATATGTGGACTCCCGCCGTCTTGAGATCACCTGCGGAGAGGCGCCGTATCTTGTGTCGCGGTATGACGCGGCGACGGGCGAATTTATCGTTCCTCCCAAGCATCGCATCGGGCTTCTCGACCGCAAAATGCGGATCGTCAATGAGAATGCCGCAGACTACGAAGAATGGATAAAGTGGACACTGCGGGCATATCAGAGCTGTTACGGATTTGAATACCAGGGAGACAGCCTCCTGATCGCGCGGATCAACCTGATCATGACGTTCAGCGATTATTACATGGAACGCTGGGGAAAAGAGCCTGACGCCAAGATACTCCGGCAGTTCGCAAATGTGATCGCATGGAACCTATGGCAGATGGATGGCATTACTGATGCGGTGCCGCTCGGGAAGCCTCAGGAAACGGAGCATCAGATCGATATGTTCGAGTTCCTTGGTGAGGAAGACCCAAAAGATAAGAAAGAAGCTCCTCTCTGCAGGATCTGGGACTGGAGAAAAGATAATGCAGTCATATATAAAGCGTTGAAAGGATAAATAATAAGGTAAACGAAATATGGCTAAAAAATTATTCGATTTTTGCGTGGGCAATCCGCCCTATATGGAAACCACGGAAAGTGAGAGTTCTCGAATGCCGCCGGTTTATAATACATTTATGGACGAAGCCTACAAAATAGCCGACCAAGTAGAACTAATTACTCCTGCAAGGTTCTTGTTTGATACAGGTTTTACTCCTAAGGCGTGGAACGAAAAAATGCTTAACGACGAGCATTTTAAAATTTTAAAATATGAACCAGACTCAAGCAAAGTTTTTCCAAATACAACAATTACTGGAGGGTTAGTTATTTCATATAGAAATGAAAGTAAAAAATACGGTTCAATAGGGACCTTTTCGAAGTTTGAACAGTTAAACACAATCCTTCAGAAAGTTAGTGCTATTTCAAAGACGTATATGGATAGTATAGTTTACCCGTCTTTAAACTACGGCGTTTCGGCAAAAATGATGAAGGAGCATCCGGAGTTGTTAAATAGACTAAGAACAAGTGCATTTACAACATTAGCGGAGATATTCTATGAAAATCCACCAGAGGACAATCATGAGTACATTGAAATAATAGGCCTTTTAAAGGGAAAAAGAACTAAAAGGTATGTGAGGAAAGACTATATAAAAGACAATGGACACATATTGAACAAATACAATCTTCTGCTTTCTGAGGCTAATGGTGCGGCGGGACAACTTGGGACGCCAATCCCTGCAAGAATAATCGGAAAGCCAGAAATACTCTCTCCAAACACCGCATATACGCAAACCTTTATCGGAATAGGAGCTTTTGATTGCCGTGATGATGCAGAAAATGCTTGTAAATATGTCATCACCAAATTTGCAAGAGCTATGTTGGGGGTAAAAAAGGCAACCCAACACACCCCGCGCCCTACATGGAAGTGCATCCCTCTTCAAAATTTTTCTAATAATTCAGATATTGACTGGTCGAAATCCATCCATGAAATCGACCTACAGCTTTACAGAAAGTATGGTCTCGGAGTGGAAGAAATTGACTTTATTGAGACTTATGTAAAGGAGATGATCTGATGGCTAAGATAAACATCAAGACGGCCAAGAAGGTCGTTCCTGTCATATACTGCTATACGACGCCCGAGATCGCTCGCCATGACGGCTGGTGTAAGATCGGCTATTCCGAACAGGAGTCTGACGCCCGTGTCGGACAGCAGACACATACCGCAGACGTCAAAGTCGTCCTGGAATGGTCCAAGAATGCGACGTTTGACGATGGAAGCGGCGAGAACTTCCGTGATTCCGATTTTCACCGTTACCTTGCCAAGAACGGCATCGAACGCATGAAAGGCACTGAGTGGTTCCATGTTGATCCGAGGTCAGCAAAGAGGATGCTTGACGATTTCCGCGAGAACCGCGGTATCCTGAAGCAGACAGAAGGCGTCATCCCCTACAGGCTGCGCCGGGAACAGCAGGAAGCAGTCGACCATGCCGTAGATTACTTCTATCTGCATGAAGGCGGACAGTTCCTGTATAACTGCAAGCCCCGCTTCGGAAAGACTCTGACTGTATACGATCTCTGTAAGCGGATGAAGGCGAAGAATGTCCTGATTGTGACGAACAGGCCCACGATCGCGAACTCCTGGTACGAGGATTACTGCAAGTTCCTCGGGACAGAGTCTGGGTATCAGTTCGTGTCGGAAGTGGACGCACTCAAGGGACAGAAATATGTCCTTTCACGTTCCGAATATCTAAGGACGAACGCTGTATCAGCAAATCCTTATAACTGTATCGAGTTTGTATCCCTGCAGGATCTTAAGGGCTCCGTGCACTTCGGCGGCCAGTACGATAAGCTGCGGGAAGTCCGTGACATGGAATGGGACCTTCTCGTCATTGATGAGGCGCATGAAGGCGTGGATACCTATAAGACGGATATCGCATTCGACCGTATCAAGAGGAAATACACTCTCCACCTGTCCGGTACACCCTTCAAAGCGCTCGCGAACGACAAGTTCCCGGCTAAAGCGATCTATAACTGGACTTATGCTGATGAACAGAAGGCGAAAGCTGAATGGAAGTCTCCCGAAGGGGATGAAAACCCCTATGCGAACCTTCCGCAGCTCAATATGTACACTTACCAGATGTCCGAGATCATCGCGGACAAGCTCAAACAGGGTATCGAGATCAACGGCGAGACAGAGGAATATGCCTTCGACCTGAACGAGTTCTTCTCTACGAACGAAAAGGGGTTCTTCGTACACAACAGCTCCGTAGACAGGTTCCTTGACGCTCTCGCAACACAGACGAAGTTCCCGTTCTCCACTGACGAGCTCAGGAACGAACTCCGTCATACCCTCTGGCTCCTTAACCGTGTGGACAGCGCCAAGGCTCTAGCGAAGAAACTGGCCAAGCACCCGCTGTTCAAGGAGTATGAAGTCATCCTCGCTGCCGGAGATGGCAGGCTGGATGATGACGAACAGGCCGCAAAGTCCTACGACCGCGTCAAAAAAGCGATCGAAAAGCACGACAAGACTATCACCCTGTCCGTTGGACAGCTGACGACAGGTGTTACGATCCCTGAGTGGACCGCAGTACTGATGCTCTCCAGCATCAAGTCCCCTGCCCTGTACATGCAGGCGGCGTTCCGCGCGCAGAACCCCTGCCTGTTCAAAGAGGGACATGAATGCTTCCGCAAGAAGAATGCGTATGTATTCGATTTCGACCCTGCCCGGACGCTCATCATCTTCGAAGAATTCGCAAACGACCTGTCATCCGATACGTCCGGCGGACGCGGCGACAGCCAGACACGTGAGGAGCATATCCGCGAACTGCTGAACTTCTTCCCTGTCATCGGTGAAGATGAAGAAGGCGAGATGATCGAACTGGATGCGGCACAGGTGTTGTCGATCCCCAGGAAGATCAAGTCCAGGGAAGTCGTGCGCAGAGGATTTATGTCAGACTTCCTGTTCCAGAACATCAGTAATGTCTTCCGCGCGCCTGTAGAAGTCATCGAGATGATCAAGCAGATGGCCCCGACAAAGGATCCCGGCCCGATCGCAGGCGTTACGCCTGATACTGGCGACGAACTGAACATGAACGATGACGGTGAGATCGAACTCCCCGAGGAAGAAGTGATCGGAACAGCCGCGGGCCTGTTCGGCGAAAAGATCTATGAGGATGAAGGCCTCCACGATAAGATCGTCGATGTCGTAGACCAGGCCGCGTGGCAGAGAGAAGCTGATAAGCCCGATGATGACAGCCGGCGCCATGTCGAGGATCTTAAGAAGATGTTCCATGAGGATGTTACGGAGCAGATCATTGAGACTGCCGCGCAGAAGTACGGCCAGGACCTGTCCGAGCGCGCCCAGAAGAAGCTCCGTGACAAGATCAACGCACAGACGGATACCGAGATCGACCACGCCTTCGGACTGTACCAGACAGAAAAGCGCTCTATCGACGCCGACAGGAAGACCAAACTGGAAGCCGCCGCGTCTGAAGAGGAAGCCGCATCGATCAACGAGACTTACGATAAGAAGCAGGAAGAGGCCGCTAAAGCGTTCAAGGAAAAGATGAACGAGACCGTCAACAACATGATGGAAGAGGCCGGCAAGACCGCCGTCAGGGACGTTGAGACGGCTAAGAAAGAGAAAGAAAAGCGTACGATCGAGGACTCCATCAAGGATCACCTGCGCGGTTTCTCCCGCACGATCCCGTCCTTCCTTATGGCATACGGTGACGATGAAACGACACTTCAGACCTTCGATATCATTATTCCTGACCAGGTCTTCTATGATGTGACCAGCATCACAACGGACAATTTCCGTTTCCTGCGTGATGGCGGTGATTATAAGAATCCCGAGACCGGGGAGACGGAGCACTTCGACGGCAACCTGTTCGACCCGATCGTGTTCAACGACTCCGTGAAGGAATTCCTGGGGCTTAAGGTGAAACTGGCAGACTATTTCAGTGAGCTGACAAAGGAGGATATATTCGATTATATTCCGCCTCAGAAGACAAACCAGATCTTCACGCCCCGCCCCACGGTCAAAGATATGGTCGACAGACTCGAACAGGAGAACCCCGGCTGCTACGACGATCCGGACAAGACTTTCATCGACATGTATATGAAATCCGGTATGTACATCACGGAGATTGTGAAGCGCCTGTACAACAGCGAGAGGATGAAGAGGCTCTTCCCCGATGATACGGAAAGGCTTAACCATATCTTCGCCAAGCAGGTCTACGGGCTCGCTCCGACGGAGATCATCTACAGGATCTGCATGGCATATATCATGGGCTTCAGTGATGAGATAGAGATCAAAAAGCACAATATCCGCCTTTGCGATGCGCTTGAATATGCAAAGGCGGGCACGCTGGATGAGAAACTGAGGGAATTATTTCCAGAACTGAAAGGGAAATGATATGCCGAGACCTAAAAAAGAACATAAGAATCTGAATGTAAAATTGGCGTTGAATACGTACGAATCTCTTGAGAGGTTCTGTAAGGAAACCGGAATATCGAAGACTGTTGCTACAGAGAAGATTTTGGATAAGTTTTTTGATGAATACTTTAAAAAATCGAAAGAGGAACGCGATTTATTTGGATGATCGATAAATAGGATTACTTAGAGGAACCCACGGTTTATTGCCGTGGGTTCTTTGTTTACAGGAGTTTACCTGCTTCGTCTATAAACTTCTGGATTTTCTCAAGATCTACGGTACCGCTTGCGGGGCTGTTGTAGAGCTTATCTATCACAGTCTGCATCAGCGGGACAAGTTCGTTTGGGATCCGCATCGTTTTGTCGCCAGTCGGCCTGTTAGATTTTTTCCCCGGCTTCTTTGCTGCCTGTGTGACAGAAATGACCGGAACAGGCGGATTATCCTTCAGGTTGTCGTAAAATGCCTGAACCACGGGATCCACATGTATCATTCCGGCATCGAGGGGCTGTAAAAGATGCATTCTCCTGATATCTCTGACACGAGACAGAGCAACATAGCATTGACCAGGATTTGTACAATACGGAGCGACATTTGCCGCCTCAACGGTCTGTCCTTGCCCTTTATGCATTGTGACGGCATAGGCAAGCTTCATCGGGAACTGTCTATATCCGCCGACATTGATACGGGATAATGTCTTTTTGACGGAGTCGTAATGATAAGCGAACAGCTGAAAATCTTCAGGGTAAACATAGAACTGTGTCGTGCCGGTATCTACGTCAACGCAGGTAACCTGCCCCTTGCTGTCGGACCATATATGCGTAACCGTCCCGACAGTTCCGTTGTAATACTGTCTTGTGTCTACAGATGAAACAAATCTATTATATGGATCTGGAAGGTCATTTGCGGTCATCATGACACGAGCGCCAACCTTCAGCTTCAGAGGCTCCGGAAGGACTCGCAGGTCGCTTTCCGTGATACTTCCGTACAGAACAGTATGATTAACATACTCATCGCTGGGGAGAGAAGCAAGCATAGCGTCATTAACAGCGCTTACATTCGCATTATAAGCGTATATACCGACTGCCCCCGGTATTTCCAGCGGGGATGAATGCGTGTTGAAATACGGAATACACCGTGTATCCCCAATACGGAGAAGGTTCAGGTTATGAGCAAAGGTCGGGTCACTTTGCCTTACAATCTGTGTCAGAACGACCGGAAGAAAATGACAGTCATTCCACGCAGGAGTTTGAAAGGCATATCCGTGGCCAAGAGAAGCTCCATAATAGTCTGTAAGGATCTGCCGGTCAAACTGACCGCCATCGATAACAGGCGGAAGCTGATAGAAATCGCCCATGACAATGATCTGCTTATGAATGCCGGAGACCGTTTCCGCTTTCACGATCGAAGAGACTACTGCTTCAAAAACGTCAAGCCGGCACATGCTGATCTCGTCGATAATAACAACATCGGCCCCCTTAACGGGTGAAGTGACGCGCTGTATGGGTTTCTTTCGCTTGGGCTGGATCAGAGCGCTGGAATTAAAGTTGAATGTCGTATGAATAGTCATTCCGCCCACGTTTGCGGCGGCAATCCCTGTTGGGGCGCACACAATGACGTTCTTTCCGGAGGACATCAGAGTATAAACGATCGCCCGGAGCAGATATGATTTTCCTGTCCCGGCTCCACCTGTGATAAACACGTTTCTACCGCTGTTAACGGCATCCAGGGCTTTTTGCTGGTCGGATGTGAGACTTAATGCTGCTGTCGGCATAATTATGACCACCTGCCTTTAATGACACTGGACTTTCCTCTTAACTGACAGATCAATTCTTCCTGTGATCTGATGGTCTCGCGGAGAGAGACGATCTCGTCGGTAAGCTCCTGATTTTCCGCCTTGCATTTTGAAACGGTAGCGTCTCTTTGAACAAGCCCGGCAATCTGTTCGTCTTTCCTGCGGATTTCTTCCCTAAGCGTTTCGATGATTTCATAGGGACTTACAGATGTATTTGCTGCTAAATACGCCTCGATATAAGCGGTAATGATCGGATTATTATAAAAGGTCTGCCTTGCAATACCGCTTTCTTTGGCCACTCTGTTAATTGATATCTTATTATTCTTGATCTCCTGAATAGCGTTTGTCTGCGCCTGCACCATTGATGCAAGCACCTCATCAACCTTCGCCAGGTGTTTCATGGTAACGGGCTTGATATCCGTGTCCAGCCCGAATGTCTCCAGGTTCACCATGACTCTTTCATTTACATCCATGTCCGAACCTCCTGTTTAATGGACCCTAAATGAGCTACGATATAAGTGAGCTGAGGATACTTTTCCAGAATATCCTCTTCGCCATGCCGCTCCAGCTCGTCTTCAAGCATGATCAGTTCTGGCATTAAAGAGTTTTCAATAATGTACCGCAGCTTGTTAAGCTCCTTTTGATACGCTTTTTTATATCCGTTGTCCTTGTTATACTGTGCGGCATCCCTGTTCTGAAGGTATGCTTCGTACGAAATATCTGCCATGAAAAACATGTGGCAGTGGTTGAGACACATACCGAATGCACAGTAAATAACATCGGTCGATGTATTTGAGGCGCATGGAATAACTTCGCCGCATCGAATACACATGCCGCCGACCTTGCTCCGAAGAGGGAATTTCTTTGCGACAGCCTTAATGACCCCTTCCATGTCATCCTGAATGTTCATATGATTACGCTCAATATACTCGTTGATTTTCTGTACAAAAGCGTCGCCGTTTGATCCGAGCATTTTTGATCCGTCTTTAAATACAGCGCGGTAGATAGTTTCAGAGTATTCCTTTTCGAGGTTCTTCTGCGGTCTGATATAGTAGGCCGACATATCCTCAGACAGATGGTTCATGTGTTTCCTGATATAATGGAGCGGGATCTGCTGACGATAGAGCGACGTACATACACTGACCCTGAACTGTCGAATTGTCGGATAATAAATCCTGTCGTCCATTTTCAGGTCCTTTGCCCAGTCAGCGTTCTTGTCGTAAGTATAATAACCGTCTTTGTCCGGCTGGAAAAAAGAACCCACCTCAACACTGGACAGGTCTTCATAATCATCGCCGATGTTCAGACAGCGCAGTTCCCTCCAGTGTCGGAGAACGAATTTACGATATCTGTCTGAGTATGTCTGCGATGAGAAACTGGCGTTTCTTTGGTTTTTCGTTACGAACAAGGTGTTGACGCCAAGGCGGTTCCTGTTGTCTGCGCAAAGTGTTTCAAGAAGTTCATAAGCCTCCTTGGATAATGAGTTAATGTATGTGTGAGCCACGGTGCCGCCGTTCTCGCCAGTCCCGTGCTTGAAACTGATGAAATCCATGTAGTACAACGGCTTATCCTTATCAGGTGAATATACGCTGCTGATACTGCCGGTCTTAACGGTAAACAGTTCTGCAGTCCTAAAACCGATCTGGCTGTATAAAACAATAGATGCGGCTGTAATTCGATCTTCCGGGTCTTCGTCCTCATCTCGCATAATCCCCTTAACTGCGTCAAGAAAGATTGGAAAGTATTCAATCGGGACTTCCGGTGTTTTATTGGCATGCTTGATGTCATTCAGCTTAGCAGTGTTCCTGTCTTGAAGGAACTTACGAATGCTCTTATCGGTAAGTTCCTCGAAGTTCCGTTCATAAAAGTCAGAGAACATCAGCAGAAAGCCTTTGTAGGCACATATCGTGTTGTAAGAACAACTTTCTTCCAAAGACTCGAAGAGCCGCTTAAATGCCGTTTTAGGCACCCTGGAAAAGCGCTTGTACCCCTCATCTTCGAACACTTTCAGAAATCTCATGATGTTTGCGGCCTTATTCTGCAGCACCCTGATCTTCGTGTCTTTCTTCAGAATGCCGTCCAGCACATACATCTTTACCTGTTCGCAATATGCGCTTGTGTTATCGAATGAAAATACAAGTTTGTTCCTCGATACGGGCAGATCCGTCGTCTGCGAGAAGTCCCATACATCATCTGAAAACCTGATATCAATATTTGAAAACGGGAGTTTGTCGATCCGTTTGAATGTTTCCAGTATCTGATTTTTCGGCATCAGCCCTGAGCGGAATGACTCGACCTCCGGGATCAGCTGAATGCCGATCGAGTCAAAAAAATCAATTTTTAAGGCATTGCTGCCGTCAGCTGACGGTTGACGCATTCTCAGCTTCCTCCTTTCTTATATATAGCTGTTCAAGATATGCGGCATAAAGCCGTTTGACAGCATACAGATGTTCTTTATCATGCGGATTATCGTTATTAATGATCTGCTGAGTCAGTATGTTCATAGCTTCTTCAAACTGGGAAATGTGTCTCGGTGTGGTGATGAAGCCTTTACACATCAGACAGTTCACTGTTCCCAAGACATTACATTCGGGATTTCGGCAGTATCCGCAGCCATCATTCACGATATCTTCATGTTTGGCTTCCGGATAGTCCGCGGCAACAGTCCCGACCACAGGCATGTTTCCGATTTCTACGCCGTATGTCGCCTCAAGATAGTTCCGAATTCCTTCTTTAACATAGTAATTCTCGGTTGTATCTATGCTGGCGTGGCCTGTCAATTCCTTGAGACTCATCAGGCTGACATTGTTCTTGATAGCGTTTTCTACGAGGTTCGTATAGTATGTCTTCCTGAGATTTTGAGCAGAATACCTTGGGATGCCGGCCTCATCACAGCAGTCATGCAGGTATTTGGCATAGCTTCTGCTTGGAATGCTGCGATAGAAGTCCTTCTGGTTGTTTACAAGAAACAGGTAGTGTTTCTGTTCGAATGGAGCGTTGTTTCTTGTTTCCTTCGTTAAAGAAAGCGCAACTTCCACCAGCCGCTTTATTTCTTTGGAGATCTGTATATCCTTCTCATCGCCGTCAGAGGTTTTGACTTTGACCTCAAGGGCATAAATACCTTTGCTTTTTTCAACAAGGCACTTATCATCAAGGTCCAGGATGGAACTGATCCTGAGAGGAGTCAGAGTGTTGAGGCAGAACACAATGTAATACAGCATATGGAGAGTATTATTCTGAGCCTTTTCCTCCAGTTTAGCTATAAGCTTCACAAAATCGTCCTTCGGGACAGGCAGGATCTCCTGTTTTGGTTTTGTCCCCTTTCCGCCCGTATTAAGGTATTCAAACGCCGCAATTTCGGTTTTATAAATGCCGTTATCATTCATAAACTGAAGAAACAGCTTTAACGGAACCATGCGGGAAGTATAGCTCTGCGAGGTAAGGGCACCATTCCATTCATTGGTGTATGAGATTACTTCTTCAGATAATACAGTGTGTTGTAAATCAAGGTCTGTGCCAGCCCTGGCTTGCACGAACTTATCGAAGTACATTGACCGTAGCTTGTCTCGGTATTCAAAGAACTCGATGATGTACAGAGTATTCCTTTGTCTGTTTTCAAAACCGGCTTTTGCTTCAGACCAAAACCATGCCTTTGCTGCATTTCGTATTATTTTTTCGGAGATGCGGGTGAAATCAATATATCTTATGTGTTCAGGCTTGTCCGAAGCCACAGCCTGTTCCAACCCATTAGGCGAGATTGCCCATTTGTCGTATTCTGGTACAGGTTCGTTCGGGTTGATAGGAACATACCGGTATCCGTCGGAGAAACGACCGACGAAGTTTTCGCTCATGAGATATCCGATGCTGATACCATCATTGATAGTGATTGTTTTATTGTTGCCTTGTTTTTCAAGAATAAAACGATAAAAGAATCTGTTCTCCAGTTCCGCTTCGCGTTTAATTGCAGAGAAGAACTGTTCTTGTTTTATGAGCGTATCTGCATTGAATTCATATATGTTTGAAGGCAGATGATGTTCAAGACTTTCTGCAAATCTTCTGAAGAACTCTATATGATAAGCTCTTGGCTGCACATCGTGTTGTGCCATCTGAAACTCTATGAGGAGATCCTGAATAAAACGATTATCGGTGTCGAAATCCAACATCGTAATAATGGGATTACCGCTTGTGATAGAGTTCGCCTTATATAACCTGCATTTGTTTGCATCATGACTTCCATCCAGCAGAGGAATAACCAACTGATGGACGTTTTTTATTTCATCCCAGTATGGCAAAACGATATCACTTATTATGTTTAATTCTGGATGCCATGCATACTGTTTGTTCAAATCAAAACATATGCGTATCAAATCTCTGGTTACAGGGGTTACGTACTCTCGTCTGCCTTTGGTTTGATTATAAAACTCAGCAAGATATTTACCGTCTATTGCCTTGACATCGAAGTCTTTCGCTAATGAAAGAATGTACATCCCAAGAACTCGCCTGTATCCATTTATCTGTGATTCTTCTCTGGTAGAGCAGTATTGATCGCAGGCATTATACAACGAGTCGACGAATTCTTGTGTTTCTGGAATGGAAAAACAGTCCTTGATCTTTAAAGATTCGTTGTATGGGCTGGCATAATATCTGGCTTTTCTGTTCTTAGGATAATTAGGGTTCTTTTCGCCTTTTTTAACGCCCATCAGTCATCACCATCCTTTAATAAACTGATTTCCCACTTTTCGATGAGCTGTTCCTGCAGCCGTTCTGTATCCTCCGGTGTCGGGTTATGATAGATAGCGGTGGTGGACAGGTTCTTATGTCTCATCAGTGTCTTTACATCAAAATCGGGTAAATGCAGGACATTAGACAGGTACATGGCGTATCCGTGTCTCAGTCTGTGATTAAGGTTGTTCTTGCGGACTCCTTCATCTACGGCAAGACCCGCCTTCTTGAATATCACACGAAGGTTCTTATTCCACATGTTCTCGGACAGGGGCCTGCCAAGCGTGTTCAGGAATACATAATAATTGTGCTTTATATCAGGATTTCCAAAAGGAACGGAGTCCGCCGCGGCAAATGTATCCCTGCGATCCATATATCGCTTATCATCGCTGTTATGGGCGGTATTGATGTATTCCAGCAACTCCATGGCAAGATCTTCGCCTATGATAATGGTCTGATATCCAATGCCTTTACGGGTGTAATCAGGATCCTTGTACGTATCGGGAGAAGTGACATTCATCGCAGATTTAGCGTTCTGCTCTTTCGTGTCTGACAAACGGTTTCGAAGTTCAAGCCGGTACTGAACAGTGAAATCCTTGTTTTCCTTGGACTTAATGTCCTCCAATGTCAATCCGAACACTTCACCGATACGGAGTCCGTGTTCAAACAGAAGACGACATATGATGCGGTCCCTGAGCGGGGTGGTGGTATCCTCTGTAGCTTTCAGAAGGGCTTTGTATTCTTCGATATTTATATAGGCGGGGACGTAGTCTGTCCTTTTCGGCGTCTTTACCGAAACATCATATGATTGGACCGTTTTAGCCCCATCCGACTCAGGTATGATTATAGTCTTGAAGCTTTTGCTTTTGGAAAGTAGGATATGCTTGTCGTATCCAAGATACTCGACATACTTCCGTGCGACCTTGATATAAGAAGATACAGTCTCATTCTTTCTCTTGGTCGTTAACTCCGTGTTATAAAGCAGCCCTTCCCTGGATATACCCTTCAGGAAATCTATGAAACCGATAGCTTCCTTCTTGGTCATGTCCTGCAAAAGGATGCCGTATATGTCGAGATATGCATACAGGAATTTCAGTGCAGTAATGGCAAGGAATACATAATTCTGCGACTGGCCTTTCATGCCTCCAAAATTCAGGAAGCGAATAGCGTCTTCAATCGGCTGCATCCTGCTGTCATACAGCATTATCATGCTTGTGCCGTCATCGCTGGTTGTTGCGTATGAATTTACCTGTATAAGTCTGGTGTCGATAAGGCTGTTTTGACTGTCATAAATCTGCATCTCATAACAGGTACCGTCCGAATTCTGTTTCTCTATTATTCTATACATACGGGTATCCTTTATTTGAAATATGTCTAATTTTAGGCTATAATTTAGACGAAACCATAATTACTAATACCTTAATTATACGACCGCATTCCTGAAAAAATCAAGAGTATGAAGCTGTCTAAAGTTGTCCAAACCGAATTTCAATACCAAAGGGGTCAAAAACGCCGTATTTATAGGGAATACAAGAACTTATACAATGCCTGGATTACTGATACTCCATGCGACGCAGATTCCGGTATCTCTTTGGTTTTTAAACAAGCAGAAGAAACAACCGGGTAAAACATTGTTTATTGATGCCAGAAAGCTTGGCACGATGGTCAGCCGCAAGCTGAGAGAACTTACAGAGGACGACATACAAAAGATCGCTAATACATATAAGACCTTTATTGATGGGACGCTTGAAGATGAAAAGGGATACTGCGCTGTTGTATCAACAGAGGAAATAGCAAAGCAGGACTATATCTTAACACCTGGTCGATATGTCGGTATAAAGGAACAAGAAGATGACGGAGAGCCGTTTGAGGAAAAGATGACAAGGCTGACTTCAGAGCTTTCAAAACTGTTTGAAAAGTCGCATAAGCTTGAAGAGGAAATTCGGAAAAAAATGGGGGCGTTAGGTTATGAAATCTGAATGGAAAGAAACCCCTTTATCAGATATTGTCATGTTGATGATTGACCACCGAGGATTAACGCCGAAAAAGCTCGGCGGAGATTGGTCAGATACGGGATATCGTGCGTTATCGGCCAAAAATGTCAAAACAGGAAAAATAGTTCAGGAAGAAAACATCAGATGTGTATCGGAGATTATGTATCACAGATGGATGCCGGAAGAAATACAAAGAAATGATATTCTAATAACTTCTGAAGCTCCGTTTGGACAAATTTATTTATGGGATTCGGATGAGAAAATAGTTTTAAGTCAACGGCTGTTTGGCGTACGTGTTTCTAAGTCCGTTGATCCTGCATTTGTATACTATTATATGTTGACCGATATATTTCAGGGTGATATGCGTTCGAGAGCAACAGGAACAACAGTGATAGGGCTAAGGCAACCTGAATTATTGAAATGTAAGATAGCTTATCCGGAACTTAAAGTGCAAAAGAAGATTTCCGGAGTTTTGAGAGATATTGATAAAAAAATAGCATTAAATGAAAGTATAAACGAGAATTTACTTCAGCAAGCTCAGGCCATTTTTACTCAGGAATTCCTTATGTTCGACGAAGTTCCTGATGGCTGGCAAGAAGGATCTTTGCTTGACATTGCTGATTATCTCAACGGACTTGCTATGCAGAAATTTCGCCCCAAAGAAGGTGAGCAAGGGCTCCCTGTTCTTAAAATCAAAGAGTTGCGTCAGGGATCCTGTGATGCTAGCAGTGAATTATGCTCGCCATCCATTAAGCCTGAATACATTGTGCATGATGGAGATGTGATCTTCTCGTGGTCTGGCAGCCTCCTTGTTGACCTCTGGTGTGGAGGAACTTGCGGTTTGAACCAGCATTTGTTTAAGGTTACATCCTCCACGTACGATAAGTGGTTTTACTACGCGTGGACGAATCATCATCTCGATAAATTCGCAGCTATTGCGGCAGGTATGGCTACGACAATGGGACATATCAAACGCGAGGAACTGGCCAAGGCCAAAGTATTGATTCCATCAAAGACTGATTATGACCGCATAGGTGGTTTGCTGGCTCCTCTGTATGATCTTGTCATAGCAAATCGTATTGAGAACCGTAAACTTGCAGCTCTGCGTGATGCACTACTTCCTCGGCTGATATCTGGTCAAATCGATGTTTCGGAGGTTTCGTTATGAACGAAAAGGAACTAAAGATTCCCTTTAATGCTCCTCTCAAAGAGGAAGACACCGAATCACAGACCTATGGTTGTCGTCAAAACAATTCTGATATTTGCGGAAACAATGGGCTTGTTGGCGTCTGTGCCTTTGCAAGCAAGGATGGAATCTGCCGAAAGCCATCACGTGCATGGAAGAGACAATACCAAAAGCTCAAAGGTTAAGCCGCTAAATTCTCGTTTAAGTGCGATGAACTCTCACCAACGGCGAGAGTGATAAACCAACGGAACTGCCGTTGATGTCGTTCTCTGGATAATATCAAATAGAAGGAGTAACGACATGAAACAAGAACTGATGACGGAGGTAATGCAGCAGATGCTTCCCTACCTCGACAACGCTCAGCTGAAACAGCTGAGACAGGTGATGGAGCAGGCGCTCTTTCACTACGAAGTGACCGGCGCCGAAGTTAAGCCGGAGGAGGACGATAGCAATGACCTTATAGCAATGTTTATAGCCGCAAAGCGGATCGAGGGGTGTTCGAAAAAGACGCTGAAGTACTACCAGACCACGATTGACGCAATGGTATCATCTCTCGGCAAGAATGTCAGACATATTCTTACGGAGGATTTGCGGACTTACCTTACCGAGTACCAGAGCAAAAAACGGTCGAGTCGGGTGACCATTGACAACATCCGTCGAATCCTCTCCAGTTTCTTTTCTTGGCTTGAGGATGAGGACTACATCATCAAAAGCCCAGTGCGCCGTATTCACAAAGTGAAGACGGCGAGCAGCATCAAAGAAACCTACTCCGACGAGGATTTGGAGAAAATGCGGGATAACTGTGAGGAATTGCGGGATTTGGCAATGATCGACATGCTGGCATCAACTGGAATGCGTGTTGGCGAAATGGTGCTTCTGAATCGTGCCGATATCAATTTTGCGGAGCGCGAGTGCATAGTGTTCGGTAAGGGTGATAAGGAGCGGATTGTTTACTTCGATGCCAGGGCAAAGCTACATCTGCAGGAGTACCTCGGCAGTCGGATGGATGACAATCCTGCGCTCTTCGTTACATTACGGGCGCCGCATGAGCGGATACAGATTGGTGGTATCGAGTGTCGACTCCGTGAGATGGGCAAGCGACTGAACATTCCGAAAGTGCATCCACATAAATTCCGGCGGACGCTGGCAACAATGGCCATTGATAAAGGAATGCCTATCGAGCAGCTTCAAAGGCTCCTTGGGCATCAACGGATAGATACGACATTGCAGTACGCAATGGTTAAACAGAGCAATGTGAAAACGGCTCATAGGAAGTATATTGGATGAGGTGCATTATGCAAATCGGAAAGCTAGTACAAGAAGGTGCTATTACCATAAAAACTGGGCCTTTTGGCACTCAGTTAAAGGCTGCTGAATACCAAGAAACAGGTATACCTGTATTGAATGTTAAAAATCTAGGGTATGGGACAGTCAATTCAGCAAAATTGGATCATGTAGGTGCCGATACAGTTGAGCGTTTACGGATTCACCTTCTTCAACAAGGGGATATAGTTTTCGGACGAAAGGGTGCGGTAGACCGCCATGCATATATAGACAATGAGTCTGACGGATGGATGCAAGGATCGGATTGTATACGCTTGAGGGTTGAAACAGATGATATTAACCCAAGATTCCTTTCATATTACTTTTTAACAAATCAGCATAAAGCATTTATGATATCGATGTGTTCTCATGGAACGACTATGGCATCACTAAATCAGAAAATCCTAGAACAAATTGATTTCCCATGCCTAGAAAGAAATTATCAAGATAAGATAGTTGAGATACTCAGTAAAATAGACGAAAAAGGAAGAGTGAATCAAAAGATAAACGAGAATTTAGCGGCTTAGAGCTCCAGCTCCGAGGCATCCAGTTCGCCCGACATCAGCTTGGGCAACAAGGAATCACGCAAAGTTGCAAGAGCACGGCTTTCTGCCTCAAGAGTGCGTTGTTGCTCAAATAAGGGCTCACAAAACTCGGAAAACTCTTGGAGGCTTTCACCATCAGGGATTGTGGCTGGAACAGTACGCATTGCACTGCCGGAAATCTCTTTGAAAGTTGAGCCTGAGGCCATGTTTTCTATAGTAGGCAACGCATTCTTTAGGAAGTAGTAAACAAATGCAGTACCCACATTGCTATTAGGCACAACAGACTTAAACCCCTGATTGGTTGTCACTTCACCATCGGCGATAGCTATATAACCGATCGGGGCACGAGAACTAAAAAGCACCGTTCCAGCAGGCATTATAGACGCACTACTATTTCTAAGTCCAAGTTCCGTAATATCATCTGCACCGTGCGAGATGAATTTTGACTTATCGACAGAAAGATCCTTTGGTGTAATCCAAGCAATGCCATTGTCAGTATAGTATTCCGGCTTGGATTTCGACGGTGTGCTACCGCCAATGACGGTGCCAAGGTCGCTGATAGTACCTTCTTTCCAAGAAGGATCTGCATTAACTATAAACTGATGATAGAAATAAGCTGTAGCTTGCTGCTCTAAATTCTCGTTTAACTCTTGTACCTTGCCATTATCACGTGTAATAAAAACATATAGGAGGTAGACAATGCCAAGTTTGTTTACAGAAGACACCTTTGAACAGGCTGTCATTGAATTATTTGAGCATATGGGCTATGGGCATATCTACGCTCCTAACATGGATCGAGACTACACAAGTCCACTTCTTGATGCTGTACTTCGTGACAGCCTTATTAGGGTTAACAAGAATCTGGCTCTGGATGCCATAGAGGAAGCTATTTCCAAGCTGAAGAACTATGATACTGGCAGTCTTGTTCAGAAAAATATGATTTTCATGGACTACTTGCAAAATGGAATCACTGTTAAGTACTTCAATAAGGGAGAAGAGCGAGCCTCTATTGTTCGATTGATTGACTATGAGAGGACAGATAATAATACATTCTATGTTGTAAATCAGTTCACCTTTTTGGAAAACGGGAACAATCGAAGGCCGGATATTATTTTGTTTATCAACGGCCTTCCATTGGTGCTTATGGAGTTGAAGAGCCCTTCTAAGGATGAAGTTGGTGCTGAGAATGCATATAATCAAATCCGTAATTATATGAAGGATATTCCTTCTATGTTTTTCTACAATGCCATCTGCGTAATTAGTGATCTCTCCACTAATAAGGCTGGTACGATTACATCCGGACTTGACCGCTTCATGGAATGGAAAACGAAAGACGGCAGTTATGAGAACACAGCATTTGCGGCTTTTGATACTTTTTATGAGGGAGTGTTCCAAAGGGAACGTCTGCTTGATATCATAAAGAACTTTATTCTGTTCTCCAGCGATGGGAAAAAGAATATTAAAATACTCGCCGGATACCATCAATATTTTGCTGTGAAAAAAGCAGTAGAGAAAGCAAAGATTGCAACAAAGACTGATGGAAAGGGCGGTGTGTTTTGGCATACCCAGGGTAGTGGTAAGTCATTATCTATGGTCTTTTATGCGCATTTATTGCAGGAAGCACTGGACAGCCCAACTATTGTGGTTATGACTGATCGAATTGATCTGGATGACCAGCTTTACGCACAATTTGCACATTGTGCTGCTTTCCTTCGGCAGACGCCGGTTCAGGCCGAGAGTAAGGAACACTTGAAGACTTTATTGGACGGTAGAGAGGCAAATGGCATTATCTTCACCACAATGTTTAAGTTCGAGCGTGGTGAACGGCCTCTTTCTGCGCGTAGAAATATCGTTGTCATGGCGGATGAGGCACATCGCGGTCAGTATGGTTTTGATGAAAGAATTGTATTATCTGAAAATGCTGATGGTGAAAAGGAAGCAAGGACGGTTGTTGGAAATGCATTGATCATTCATGAAGCATTGCCGAATGCAACTTTTGTCGGATTTACAGGCACTCCGATTTCTGCAAAGGATCGAAACACGAGAGAAGTATTTGGTGATTATATCGATATTTATGATATGACACAGGCTGTTGAGGATGGTGCAACTCGGCCGGTTTATTATGAGAGCCGTGTGGTCCACCTGAAACTGGACCAAAATACATTGGCTTTGATTGATTCAACATATGATGTATTAGAGCAGCAGGCTGACGCCGCAACTATTGAGAAAAGCAAGAAAATGCTTGGACAGATGGAAAGCGTGTTGGGAGCTGACTCTACTATTCAGTCCCTATGTGAGGATATTGTCGAACACTATGAGAAGTATCGTGCAAATCTCCTTACCGGCAAAGCCATGATTGTTGCTTATTCCCGCCCCATTGCGATTAAGATTTATCGCAAGCTGCTGGAACTAAGGCCTTCGTGGCAGGAAAAGATCGGAGTTGTCATGACTAGTGGCAACAATGATCCTGAAGACTGGAAAGAGATTATCGGTACAAAAGCGCACAAAGAGGAGTTAGCCCGGAAATTTAAGGATAACAGTGACCCAATGAAAATCGCTATTGTAGTCGATATGTGGCTGACCGGATTTGATGTGCCTTCTCTCGCGACTATGTACGTTTATAAGCCGATGCATGGATATAATCTGATGCAGGCAATTGCGAGGGTGAATC
>ODAJ014730646.1_pt1 | contig 21855 bp, 20 predicted proteins | sample 1539241 | NCBI WGS metagenome assembly ODAJ01 (sample SAMN02144231, study PRJEB22623) | gut metagenome | biome: sheep rumen | host: Ovis aries | place: New Zealand | reverse complement strand
GCGGCCCGTTTCTCCAACCTTCATCCATGTCCGCGGGCGGCCGAGGGCGGCCGCCCCTACGACGAAAACGAACGGCCTCGCACCCACCCGTAGGGGAGGGGCTTGCCCCTCCCGCAGTTATGCGCCCAACCCACGGCAACGCGCCCGTAGGGGACGGCGTCCTCGACGTCCCGGCGGCGCAGCAGTATACACGCAAAAAATGTTCGGCGTATTCGCAGCTTGTACGAATACGCCGAACATTTTTGCCATTCATGCAGCTTGATGCTGCCGGGAGGGCCAAGGCCCTCCCCTGCGACACAGCCAGGGTCTTCGCATTTTGCAGCAGTCCCCCTCAAGCTGTCGACAGGACGGGGATCGTGCACCCCCCCTTATGCGCGTATGAGCTGACTTTACGGCATGATCGTCGGGTACAGGACGGCGTAAACCTCCTTGTAGCTCATCCCACTGTCGACATGGGGGCTGTAGACCATGTTGAGCATCAGCCAGTCGATCTCGGAGAGCTCCTGCACCTCGGTCCAGGGCTGGTAAACGATGCTGTCGGCATAGAGCGTATGATCGTTTGAGAGCCCCAGCACGCCGACAAGCTCCTCCCGCATGAGGTGGTTGCGCTGCCGCTGATTGGTCACGTCGTTGGCAAGGGCGATCCGGCCCGCGGCCATCTCGCCGGACGCGTAGTTGCTGTAGGAAAAATAGCCCCAGTTGCCCTCTACATAGGAGTTGACATGCGCGGCCATGGAATTGAGCGGCACATAGTAGATCGTGACGTTGGCCTCCTGCTCCGCGCTGACCCGCGTCACGACGGGCAGCAGCGGTACGCGGAACGACAGCTCCATCAGAAAGGCGTCCAGCTCGCGGAGGTCGTCGCTCGTCGGGCTTCCGCCGGCATAGACCTTGATCTCGTTCTCCCAGCGGCAGAGCGTGCTGCGGTCGCTGTTGTATTCCGCCGAAAAGGCGCACACGCCGAGGCAGGAGAGCGCCTGCAGTTTTCCGTCTTGTGCGTCCCGCGGGGCAAAATCGGAGGCCGGGGAGGCGCTGCCCAGCGTGGCGAACACCATGAGAAGCGACAAGACAACAAGCAGAAATCTTTTCATGGAAGTGCTCCTTTCCGCGCGGAGAAAGAGACGCGCAGCTCGTTTTGATGGCAAAACTATAGCAGCTTTTGCCCCGCTTGTAAACCGGCAGCCACGGGCTGCGGGCGAAAAAGCCAGGGGCGCTGCGGTTTTTTGTCCGCGGCACTTGTAAGTACTTCAAAAAACCGCTATAATGCATGATACACAGTGAAACTTACCGAGCACAGAAAAAAGAAAGGCAGGTGGCGGCAGTATGCAGGATAGCTTTGGGCGCGGGATCACCTATCTGCGCCTGTCCGTGACGGAGCTGTGCAATCTCCGGTGTCGCTACTGCATGCCGGAAGAGGGCGTGTGCAAAAAGCGCCACGAAGAGATGCTCACCCAGGAGGAAATGCTCCAGGCGGTGCGCGCCGCTGCCTCGCTCGGGATCACAAAACTGCGCATCACGGGCGGCGAACCGCTCGTCAAGCCCAATATCGTGGAGCTCTGCCGCGGCGCCGCCGCGACGGAGGGGATCCGCGAGGTCTGCCTCACCACCAACGGCACGCTCCTGCCGCAGCTCGCCGTCCCGCTCCGGGAGGCCGGCGTCAAGCGGCTCAACATCAGCCTCGACACGCTGGACGCAGAGAAATACCGCCGCATCACCCGGCTCGGCTCGCTCGAGCAGGCCCTCGCCGGGATCGAGGCCGCGCTGGACGCGGGCTTTGAAAAGATCAAGCTCAACACCGTGCTCATCGGCGGCTTCAACGACGATGAGATCCCGCAGCTGGCGGAGCTAACGCGGCGCTGGAACCTGGATCTGCGCTTTATCGAGCTCATGCCCATGCTGGATTCCGACGAATTCGGCCCCGAGGCCTTTCTGCCCTACACCGTCGTCACGGAGAAGCTGCCGCAGCTTGTCCCGGCCGCGGCGGACGGTGGCGTCGCCAAGCTCTTCCGGCTCCCCGGCGCGCAGGGCAACGTCGGCCTCATCAGCCCCGTCAGCGCGCATTTCTGCGCCGAATGCAACCGCATCCGCCTCACCGCGGACGGCAAGCTCAAGCCCTGCCTCCACTCCTCCGCCGAATTTCCCATCAAGGGGCTCGACTATGAGGGCATGCGCGAGCAGATCAAAACCGCCATTCTCGCCAAGCCGCAGTGGCACGGCGCGCTGGATTACAGCCACCACAGTCAGGCAAAGCGAAACATGAATCAGATCGGAGGCTGAACACATGCAATACACAGCAGCAGTCATCACCGTCAGCGACAAGTGCTCCCGGGGCGAGCGCGTCGATACCAGCGGCCCGGCTGTCAGCGCTATGCTGGAGGGCGCGGGCTTCACGGTCGCGCGCACGGCCGTGGTGCCGGACGAGGACGCCCTGATCCGCCGGGAGCTCATCCGCTGCGCGGATGAGGAGAAGATCCACCTCGTCGTGACCACGGGCGGCACGGGCTTTTCGCAGCGGGACGTCACCCCGGAGGCAACGCTCGCCGTCGTCGAGCGGCTCACGCCCGGTATCCCCGAGGCCATGCGCTACGCGAGCCTGCAGATCACCCCGCGCGGCTGCCTCAGCCGCAGCGCCGCCGGCATCCGCGGCAAGACGCTGATCGTGAACCTCCCCGGCAGCGAGCGCGCCGCGAAAGAGAACCTCGCCGCCGTGCTCGAGGCGCTGGTGCATGCCATGGACATGCTCTGTGCCGACGGCTCCAGCGACCACAGTCACCGCTGACAGAACAGAACAAACACCACGGGGCTCCGGAAAACCGGAGCCCCGTGATCCTTTTTGTCCATTTTACGGGAGCAAGGCTCCCCGTACCGCCTATTCCTTTTCTCCCGCGCGGCGGCGCATGTAATCGCTGCCGGCCATCGCGCTCTCCAGCGCCTCGCGCACGTAGCCGCGCTGTTCGGGAGAGAGCTTCTCCAGCGAACGGAACATCGGCGAGAAATGCCAGCCGATCTGCTGCGCATAGTCCTCGTACAGGGCGCGGCCCAGCGGGGTGACCGAAACGCTCAGCTCGCGCCCGCTGCCGGGCATGGGCGCCTTTTCCACCAGGCCCTTGGCCTCCAGCCGTTGGGTGATCTTGGTGAAGTTGCTGCGCGTGATGCCGAGGCGCTCGGCGATGCGGCTCATGTTTTCGCAGCGCTCCTCGTTCTCCAGCAGGTACTCGAGCACCTGGATCTGGGAATAGGAGTAGGCGACCTCGCCGAAATGCATCTTTTCCTGCCGGTAAACCCCGGCGTAAATGTTGCAGTAGTGGATCAGCGCCTCCACCACGTCGCGATATTCACCCATCCATTCCAGCTTCACGTCCGTACCGCCTCCCTTGGTCAGAGTATACTAAATCCCCAAAAAAAGTGCAAGAGATTCTGATAAAAACTTACAAAAAACTGTTGCAATTGCCGGAGGACAGCAGTATAATATAATAAAGTTTCCTGTGGAAACAAACAGAAAAATCACAACAGGAGGAAAGAGCATGAAAATCAAGAAAAGAACCCTGGTCGTGCTGATCATCGCTCTCGTGCTGATCCTGGCGGGCAGCCTCGTCGCGGGCGTGTTCAACTCGAGCATGGGCAGCGTAAAAGTGACCCGCATCTCCTTCGACGGCGGCCACGGCACGCTGAGCGGCCTGCTCTACATGCCGAAGGACGCCTCTGCGGAGAATCCGAAGCCCGCCGTCATCGTGACGCACGGCTACCTCAACTCCGCCGAGATGCAGGACGCCAACGCCATCGAGCTGAGCCGCCGCGGCTTCGTCGTCCTGGCGCTCGACCAGTATGACCACGGCCATTCCGCCCTCTCCCGCGAGAACTACAACGGCGAGGACTTCTTCGGCATGTGGGCTCCGTTCTGGATCAACTCCATGAACGACGCCGTGCAGTACATGTATGAGCAGCCCTTCGTCCTCAAGGACGCGGCCGGCAACGGCATCCTCGGCGTGACCGGCCACTCCATGGGCGGCTTCTCCAGCACCGTCGCCATGGCGATGGACGAGATGCAGGCGGCCGAGACCGGCGTGCGCAAGATCTACGCGGGCCTCACCGAGGGCTCCGACTTCATGTACACGGGGCTGATCGGCTTTGACGCCGCCACCTGCGACGCTCTCGGCGGCGGACGCATCATGGGCAAGGTCGCCGCGCAGTACGACGAGTTCTTCTTCAACGACCCGGCCGTCTCGGGCGGCACAGTGCGCCATAAGGACTATGTCTCCACGCCCGACGGCATGACCTTCCTGCAGCTGACCGAGCCCGGCCAGCCCAACACCTGGTATCCGAGCGCGGACGGCGGCCGCCGCATCATCTACGAACCGCCCCAGACCCACCCCTGGAATCACTTCTCCGCCACCACCACCGGCTATGCCATGTATTTCTATCAGGACGCCTTTGCCGATTACGCCGACAAGCTCAACCCCATCGACCCGGGCGACCAGATCTGGCAGGGCAAGGAAGCCGCTGAGTGCGCCGCGCTCGTGGGCTTCGTGATGCTCATTATCGCCCTGGCCTCCATCCTCATCGAGATCCCCGTTCTCAACAAGGCCAAGTCCGGCGAGCTCGCCGTGCAGCCCTCCGTCAGCGGTGCGGGCAGCAAGTTCGGCACCCTGGCGCTGCTGCTGTGCCTGATCCTGATCCCGGCGATCTTCTTCTCCCCGCTGATGGACGGCGGCGCCGGCAGCGACATGGTCATGGTGCTCTGCTATGTCGGCTGCGCCTTTGCCATTGCCGGCCTCTTCGGCATCTTCTTCAGCTTCGCAGAGAAGGAACACCGCAGCGCCTACCTCGTCGGCAGCATCTGCACGATCGTCGCGGGCCTCGCGCTCGCGCTCGTCGCGAAGTTCCCGATGTACAACACCAGCGCCTACTGGTCCGCGATCGGCATCAATTCCATCGCCTACTGGACCATCGCCTGCGCGCTCATCTCGCTGCTGGCGATGTGCGCGGTGTTCGTGGTCTCCAAGGCAAAGGCCGGCGCGAACTTCCGCACTTACGGCGTGACCTTCAACCCGCTGACCATCATCATGTCCCTCATCGTTGCGGTCCTGACCTACGTCATCGCCTACGCGGTGCTCTTCCTGATGGATCTGCTCTTCAAGGCCGACTTCCGTATCTGGACCTTTGCGTTCAAGACCTTTGACTTCAACATCCTGCCCCACATCCTGCGCTACCTGCCCACCTTCCTGCTGTTCTACACGGTGTCCACCGCGGCCATCACGGTCAACACCAACACCGAAAAGCTCAAGGGCTTCTGGGGCTACCTCGTGGCCATTGCACTCAACGCCGGCGGCCCGATCCTCTGGCTGGCCTACCAGTACGGTATGCTCTTTGCCAAGGGCGTCGCGGCCTTCCCCGGCGCCGCGCTCTCCGGCATCATGATGGTCGCCATGGTGCCCACGCTGTCCATCGCTGCCATCATCTCCCGGAACCTCTACAAGAAGACCGGCAACATCTGGCTGCCTGCCTTCCTCAACGCCATGCTCATGACCACCATGACCATCGCCAACACCATGGTCGCCTTCAAGTAAAACGACCGGGAAAACAGCATATCATCAAAACCGCCCCTGTCTCTCGACCGGGGCGGTTTTTGTCATTGGACTTCTTGTTTCGATCGCTGCGCCGCGCATCAGATGCATAATCGCGCGCAAACGGCATATGCTTTCTGCGGGTGATGAATATGAAAAAAGGCAGATGGAAGGTATATGCCGCCTGGATCGCGTTCACCGAGGCCGTCGGCGCCGCCGCGGGGCTTCTGACGCGGGAGGACGTGAAGCTCTACGAGGCGACGATCCGCAAGCCGCCGCTCTCGCCGCCGGGCTGGGTCTTCCCCGTCGTCTGGTCGCTGCTCTATGCGTTGATGGGCACGGGCGCGGCGCGCATCAGCCTGACAGAGCCCTCCGAAAAGAGGAGGCGCTGCCTGCGGCTGTATCTCGCGCAGCTGGGGCTCAATTTTCTCTGGCCCTTCCTGTTTTTCGGCCTGCAGGCCTTTTCCTTCGCGTTTTTCTGGCTGGTTCTGCTCTGGGCGCTCCTGGTGTGGATGACGCTCTCCTTCCGCGAGCTCGACCGTCCCGCCGCATATCTGCAGATCCCGTATCTTGTCTGGGTCTTTTTCGCGGGCTATCTCAATTTCGGGGTATGGATGCTGAACGGCTCGTGACGGACGCGCCGCGGCTCTGCAGCTATCGGAAGGACGGACGGTAAAAAAAAGACAGGCCCGAAGGCCTGTCTTTTTTTGCTTGTAAGCTTGGATTACTTGATGTTGCCCTGATCGTTGACGGTAACGACGGTGGCGTTGTCAGCAGCAGTGATGGAGATGTCGTTGTTGACAGTGATCTCGCCCTTGAACATAGCGGCGACGAGGTCGGCGTAATCCTCAGCGGTGAAGCCCTCACCGAACTGGGTGGAGCCGGCCAGCTGGACGTAGTTCTCAGCGGGGATCTCGGAGACGAGGCCGAGGTTCTCGACCTGGCCGCCGACGAACTTGCCGTCGACAACAGCCTGGAGCAGGGTGTTGACAGTGGCGGCGAGGCCCTTCATGGCGGAGGTGACGGTCATGCCGGCACCGTAAGCGCCGTCGATGGTAGCGGCCTGGTCAACGTCAACGCCGATGACCTTACCGCCGACCTTGGCAGCAGCCTCAGCAGCAGAGGTGAAGATGCCGCCGCCGCAGGCGAAGACGATCTCCGTGCCGCCGGCGTACCAGGTATCCATAGCGGCGGTGATGTCAGCGTCGCCGTAGAACTGGTTGCCGTAAGCGTAGTTGATGGTGACGTCGGCGCCGAGTTCGGCAGCAGCGGCGTCAGCGCCCTGAATAAAGCCGTAGCCGTAGCGGATAACGGCAGGAACAGCCATGCCGCCCAGGAAGCCGAGCTTGGTGTAGCCGAGCTTAACGGCAGCAACACCGGCCATGTAGCCGCAGAGCTCTTCCTGGTAAACAGCGGAGTAGAGGTTGGCGGGGAGGGTCTCGAGACCGGCAGAGGTCAGGTCGTACTCAGAGACGTCCAGCGCGATGAAGGTGACGTCCGGGTTGGCAGGAGCGGTCTTGGCGATGGCGGCGGCGAAAGCGTAGCCGGGCATCACGATGACGTTGTAGCCTTCGTCAATGGCGTCCTCGATGGAGCTGATGCGGTCCTCGTCGGAGTCAGAACCGGGCTTGAAGTAGGTGAAGTCCAGGCCGTTGGCTTCGCAGTAGGCCTTGCAGGCTTCGTAGGTGGTCTGGTTGAAGGACTGGTCGGTGATATCGCCGTAGTCGGTGATCATGGCGACCATGGGGGCCTCAACCTCGGCAGCGGGCTCCTCGGCGGGCTCTTCGGCAGCGGGCTCTTCAGCAGCGGGGGCCTCAGCAGCGGGCTCTTCGGCGGGCTTCTCAGCGGGAGCAGCCTGCTGACCGCAGGCGGCCAGAGCGAAGACCATGCACAGAGCAAGAAGCAGTGCGAGAATCTTTTTCATTTTTCTTCCTCCATAAAGTATTTTGGATACAAATCCGGTCGGGAGTATACCCCGATCCTTGGATATTATAGCATGAACCAAAGGGGTAATCAAGGACAATATTCAACAAAAAACTGTACTTTGCAGCCGGAAACTTCGGCGGCATGAACGAGTTCGGAACATTGCGCGGCGCGGCGCCGGCGAACCGGGAGGCCGCGCCGCGCTGCGGCACGCGCCTCAACGGCTGCTCGGCCCGGGGTCGAGATCTCCGAAGATCAGATCGTCTATATCCTTTTCCATGCCTCTCGCCTCCTCTTTTTCAGCAATCCGTACAGTCTATGTTCCGGGCGGGAAAAAAATGCCGGGAAAGGCCCGCGCGGATTCTGTCCGTCTCCGATAAGTTTTCCTTGAAACGCCGGGAGAATTGCGTTATAATGCTTTGGCTATCAATTTGCACATAAAAGGATGCGATTCAACATGAGTGCTTCAACCGAAAGAAAAAACCGTATCGCCGCCCGTGAGGCCGGTACGGACAAAAAGCTCCTGGCCCGCCAGGAGGAGCTGGCAAAGCAGAAGAAGAGCCGCCTCAGATGGACGCTGGCCATGATCGGCATTGCCCTGCTGATCCTCGCCATCATCGTCACGAACTCCGCCGCCTTCTACCGCATGATCCCCGCTGTCCGCGTCGGCGACAGGACCTTCTCCGCCGCCGAGGTCAAGTTCTTCGCCGGCAACTACAACTCCTACGCCCAGTACTACGGCGCAGACTTTGCGAACATGATGGCCGAGAACGATATGCTCCGCATCGCCACGCTCAACAAGTACGCCGAGGAAAACGGCATTGCGCTTGATGCAGACGATCTCGCCTCCGTTGAGGCGCAGATAAGCTCTATGAAGGAGAGCGCCGAGGCCAACGGCTTCAAGAGCGTCAACCGCTTCCTCGCCGCCGTCTTCGGCAAGGGCGTCAACGAGAAGGTCGTGCGCGAGATGATGAGCGCGTCCGTCCTGGCCGACAAGGCCAACCAGACCCTGCAGGACGCCCAGGTCTACAGTGAGGAGCAGCTCGCCGAGGCTTACGCGGCCTTCAACGGCGGCAAGGATCTCTTCGACGGCGCTTACTTCTTCGTCAACGCCGACGACGGCAGCTCCGATCTCACGAACAGCATGTCCATCGCCGCTGCGCAGGCCGATTCCGTCATCTCCGCCTATGAGAACGGCGAGGGTGAGGACGGCGTCGAGCGCTTCAACGCTGCGCTCACGAGCGTGATCCCCGACGCCGCCGGCGCCTCCGTGCTCAGCGGCACTCCCGGCAGCAGCCTGCCCGCCGCCGCGCGCGACTGGTATGTTGACGAGGCGCGCCAGGCCGGCGACGTGATGGCCATCCGCAGCGAGACCGACAGCGAGCACGGCGTCTACCTCGTGCTCTTCCTCAACCGCGACAGCAACGACTACAACACCGTCTCCGTGCGGCACATCCTCTTCAAGGCTGAGGCCGCCGAGGACGGCAGCTACAGCGAAGAGGCCGTCGCCGCGGCGCAGGCCAAGGCGGAGGAAGCGCTTGCCCAGTGGCAGGCCGGCGAGGCCACCGAGGAGAGCTTCGCGGCGCTGGCCAACGAGCTGTCCGAGGACGCGGGCTCCAACACCAAGGGCGGCCTGTATGAGAACATCTACAGGGGCCAGATGGTCCCCGAGTTTGACGCCTTCTGCTTCGGCGGGCATCAGCCGGGCGACGTCGCCATCGTCCACGGTGACAATGGCAGTTACAACGGCTTCCATGTGATCTACTTCGTCGGCGAGGGCGACTCCTACCGCGACGTTCTCGCGCGCGAGAGCCTCAACAACGAATTCCTGGGCAACTGGATGGCCGAGCATACCAAGGATCTCGAGGTGGAGCACCTGGGCGGCTACAAGCTGGTCAGCGCCTGATCGGCAGTACAAAAAAGCGCGCTGCAAAACAGCGCGGAATAACAAAAGCACCAGTCAGGTCCCAGAAGGACTTGGCTGGTGCTTCTGTTTGCGTTTGAATTCCGGTGTGAAGAAATTGCGATAAACCATAGAAGTTCGCGGCATTCCTGCCGTCATTATATAAAAAACTCCTCCGGAAAATCCGGAGGAGCAACCCCGCGCGTGCCGTGCCGGCTCATGAATAACCTGCACATAACGGCAGGTGGGTCGCCTAAGCCCTGTTTCGCTGCTTCCAACGTCCGGTTTCTGGCCGGGAGGCCTGCAATCCGCAGGGTCAAGTCGGCATCCCTTATAAGAGATGTGGGTTTAATGAGCCGCAAAGCCAAGGGCGTCACGAACACCGCAGGATTTCACTTTCCTATTATTCCTCTTCCTCGTCCTCGTCCGCGAAAAGGAAATTCATAAAGGCCTCGTACACCGCCTGCAGCTCTTCCTCGTCCTCCACGTCCTCAAACACGTCCTCGCCGTGTTCATCCGTCAGGGCGTGCAGAATGATCATGCCGTAATCCGGGTCGGTCTCCTCCATGTCGGCGGGCAGGAAAGCCACATAGGTTTTGCCGTTGAACTCCAGGCTGTCAAGGATCTCCAGTTCGGAGGTGTTGCCGTCTTCGTCTTCGATGGTGATGAAATCAGGGCCGAATTCTTCGCTCATGATTATTCCCTCCTGTCTTTGCTGCTCTCATTGTAGCGCATTCGTCGGGAGAAATCAAGGGGCACTTGTCGGCGGGCTCTCAGCGGCCGAAGTCCTCCAGCAGCATGAGCAGCTCCGTCTCATCCTCCACGGGCAGCCCCGCGCGGATCATCGCACGGTCCCCGCCGCGCAGCGTCTCGAGCTCGATCGGCGTCACGCGCAGCGGCTCGCCGCCCCGTCGCGAGGAGAACACCGCCACATGCCCTCCTTCCTCGCGCAGATAGAAGGCCGCGGAGCCGGCGCGGCTGCTGTAGAGCGCGTACACGTCCCGGGGGATCTGCGCGGCAGCCGCCGGGCGCAGGCTTCGGAAGGCCTCCGCCCCCGTGAACAGCGCCGCCGCCACGGCGCAGAGCATCAACGCCATCTTCATTCGCATTCCGAACGCTCCTTTTCTCTCCCCGCCGGACGCGCCGGCGGCGAGCTTTGTCTGTGATATATGGTTTATAATGGCGTGAATGCGGAAAAATATACTTGGGCGGCCGCTCCAATTCTTAAAATTTACAAATACGACATGCCGCATTGACAATCTATGGTATAATAACCGCAAGGCGTTTATTATTTTTTATTTCAAGTCGTTTTTCTCGCCGCTGGCGCGGCAACCGAAAAACATGACAAATTATACCATAGCCGCTTCGCATCTATGGTATAATAACCGCAAGCGGTTATTATTCTTTATTTCAAGTCGTTTTTCTCGCCGCTGGCGCGGCAACCGAAAAACATGACAGATTATACCAAAGCCGCTTCGCATCTATGGTATAATAACCGCAAAGCGTTTATTATTCTGATCTCAAGTCGTTTTTCTCGCCGCTGGCGCGGCAGCCGAAAAACATAGCATAGTTTCGCATTGCAACACGATTTCCGCATTCCGCCGCTGCGCGGAAGCGTTTTTTCAAGGAGGTGACCGCAGCGCGATGGAAAAGGAACCGAGCAAGACCCGCAGCTCCCGCGCAAAGGCAGGGACTGCCGTCAAGGTAGTCGGCGCAGCCGCCGACGCGACTTCCGGCGTCATCGGCGGTGTTTTCAAGGTTATCGGCACCATTCTGCTGGTTCTTCTGATTGCAGGACTGCTGTTTGCCTGTATTTTCGCCTATTACGTCAAAACCACGCTGACCCCCAAGATGGATATTTCCCTTGAGGACTTCCAGCTCAGCGAATCGAGCACCATCTGGTACCAGGACTATTCCGGCGCCTGGCAGCAGCTTACGACTCTCATCAGCACCACCAAGCGCATCTGGGTGGACTATGAGGAGATCCCCGAGGACATGGTGCATGCCGCGGTCGCCATAGAGGACAAGCGCTTCTACGACCACAAGGGCGTGGACTGGTACCGCACCGCGGGTGCCTTCGTGGAGATGTTCGCGCGCATGGAGACCAGCTACGGCGGCTCCACCATCACCCAGCAGCTCATCAAAAACCTCACCGGCAACGACCAGGTGACCATCCAGCGCAAGCTGACGGAGATCTTCGGCGCGTTGGAGCTGGAAAAGAAGTACGACAAGCAGGAAATCATGGAATGGTATCTCAACGCGGTCTACTTCGGCGAGAGCTGCTATGGCGTGCAGGCCGCGGCGCACACCTACTTCGGCAAAGACGTCTCGGAGCTGAGTCTGGCCGAGTGCGCCTGCATCGTGGGCATCACCAACAAGCCCACCTATTACGACCCCTTCTTCAGTGAGGAGAACAACAAGAAGCGCCAGGAGACCATCCTGCGCGAGATGTACGAGCAGGGCTATATCGACTACGAGCGCTATCAGCAGGCCGTGGCCGAGGAGCTGGTCTTCGCACGCAGCCCCGGCGAGAGCGGCACCACTCAGGTGTATTCGTATTATGAAGAGGTCGTCATCCACGACGTGATTCACGATCTCATGCAGGTCAAGGGCATCGGCGAGACCACTGCCAACACCCTGCTGCACAACGGCGGCTACCAGATCTACTGCTGCATCGACCCGCGCATCCAGAGCGTTGTGGACGCCATCTATTCCGATCCCTCCAACATCCCGCATGCGAGCGGCGCCTCCCGGCAGCAGCTGCAGAGCGCCATCGTGGTGATGGATCCCTATGACGGGCGCGTGCTCGCGCTCTGCGGCGGCGTCGGGCAGAAGACGCTGAACTTCTCGCTCAACCGCGCCGTCCCGCGCAAGGTGGACGGCGTGGACTACAACGGCGCCGTGCGCTCCCCCGGCTCGTCCTTCAAGCCCCTGGCCTCCTACGGTCCGGCCACCGACCTCGGCCTCATCACGCCCTACACGCGCATCCTCGACTCGGCGAAGGGCTACCTGCGCGGCACCACCTGGTATCCCCATAACGACGACTACAACAACTACGGCCTGATCACCATTGAGCAGGGCATGATGTGGTCGCTCAACACCGTGGCGGCGCAGATCGTGGACATCCTGCCCAACGGCCCGCAGACCTCCTACGACTATCTCACCCAGCGCCTCGGCTTCACGAGCCTCGTGCAGGACGACATCGCCTATTCGCCGATGGCCCTCGGCCAGCTCACCAACGGCGTCTCCGTGCGCGAGATGTGCCAGGCCTACTGCGCCTTTGTCAACGACGGCGTGTTCACCTTCAGCCGCACCTACACCATGGTCACCGACAACAAGGGCAACGTCGTCATCGACAACGCCCCCGAGACCATCCAGGCCTTCAGCGAGAATACCGCCCACGTGATGACCTATATGCTGCAGAAGAACGTGGAGCAGGGCATCGCGGGCGAGGCCAGGATCTGGACCATGCCCGTCGGCGGCAAGACCGGCACCTCGGGCGAGCTCAAGGACCGCTGGTTCGCCGGCGTCACGCCCTACTATGTGGCCGTAGTCTGGACCGGCTTCGACACGCCGGAGACCATCCACGTCACCGGCAACCCCGCCGCGCGCATCTGGCGCAAGGTCATGAACCCTGTGCTCTCCGGCCTGGAATGGAAGGAATTTGACTATCCCGTGCTCTACGGCGACACCGGCATCTTCAACGTCGACGCGCAGCTCAACGGCGGCGTGACCTTCACCGAGGGCGACGATACCGGCGGTGTTGACTTCAGCGACGGAGGCGATACCGGCGGCGGAGACAGCGGCGGCACCATCATCTTCGGCTGAGTTTCCGTCCCGCTTCCGGGGCGGGAACTCCCGCTTTTCCCCTTCTGCGTTCCATTTTCGGCGCAAAATTCCTCGCTTTTCCCGGTGCTTCCCCCACTTTACCGCTTTTTTCCACCCCATTGCGGTTGACTTTCCTTTCAATTTATGTTACATTTTGATTACAATTCTTGGAGGTGCTATTTTGGCTAACACATTGGAGTACAAGGGTCATCCTCTTCAGAGGACAGGCAACATCATCTACTACGGCAGCTTTGCCGACAAGTACATCATCATGATGCAGATCCTCGAGACCAAAAAGGTGAAGGATCTGGACGTTGCGACCAAGGTTTCCGTACAGCTCCAGCTCACCGATCCGTCCATCAAAACGAGGGACAAGATCACAAAGAAGAGCGAGAAATCCAGCCTTTACGCCGCGATGGACGTCGCCGCCGTGTGGCTCGACCGCGCTCTGAACGCCAAATAACCCGTTCCTTCGGGTCTCCGGAAAATACAGAAAGAGAAAAGGGATCTGTTACCATGCGCAAGAAGATCTTCCGTACGCTCCTTGCGGGTCTGCTGCTGAGTGCGCTGCTGATTATCCCCGCCTACGCGGAGAGCGCCCTCGTGACCGGGAGCGACGTGAACGTGCGCACCGGCCCCGGCACCGGTTATCCGGTGATCGACTGTCTGCCCAAGGGCAGCTACGTCAGCGTGACCGATCGCTCCAACCCCGACTGGTATGCCGTGAGCTATGCGACGATCAGCGGCTACATGTCCTCGCGCTACCTCAGTGTCCAGCAGGCGGAGGCCCCGGCCGTGACGCCTGACAGCGGCAGCGGCCAGATCAACGCCATGTTCGTCCGCTTCCGCAGCGGGCCGGGCTCCAACTATTCGATCCTCGCCGAGTACAACAAGGGCAAGCCCCTCACCATCACCGGCATCTCCGGCGAGTGGACGGCCTGCGTCATCGACGGGACCGCAGGCTACATCTTCTCCCAGTATGTGACGCGCGGCAGCGTTGACAACGGCGCCACGATCATCTTTACCGATCCCCCGGCCGAGAGCGAGTCCCCGGCGCCGGTTGAGACGGAGATCCCGGCCGTGAGCGAAGCGCCCGCGCCCAGCGAGGCACCGGCGCCGACCGCCGCCCCCGCGCCGACGGACGCACCAGCGCCCAGCGCCGCGCCGACTGCTGCACCGACCGCGGCTCCCACGCCGGAGCCGACGCCCGAGCCCACCCCCGAGCCGACGCCGACGCCGGTTCCGACTCCGTCCTTCACCGTGACGCCCGTGGCCGCGAAGCCCGGCACCATCGGCGGAGACTATGTTCGCTTCCGCAGCGGTCCCTCGACCAGCTATTTGATCCTCGGCACCTACAACAAGGGCAAGGAGCTCACCATCACCGGCGTTTCCGGTGACTGGGCGGCCTGCCGCATCGACGGCAAAGAGGGCTTCGTCTACTCCCAGTATGTGAGAGAGACCGTCGTCACGCCGGAGCCGACGCCCGCGCCCACCGCGGCTCCCGTCACCCAGGAGCCCGGCTACATCTCCGGCAACAATGTCCGTCTGCGCTCCGGTCCCTCGATGAGCTCGTCGATCATCACCGAGCTCTTCTACGGCAACGCCGTCACCATCACCGGCGTCTCGGGCGACTGGACGGCTGTGCTCTACAACGGGCAGCCCGGCTATGTCTTCAGCCAGTATGTCCAGAAGGGCAGCTACAGTGCCGGCCCCGTCTCCGGCGGCAGCACGACTCCCTCTGCCCCCGGCGCGTCCGGGCAGCAGATCGTCGATTACGCCATGCAGTACCTGGGCTACCGCTACAGCTGGGGCGGGAAGGACCCCTCCACCGGCTTTGACTGCTCGGGCTTCACCTACTACGTCTTCGGGCACTTCGGCTACTCGCTCAACCGCATTGCCTGCGACCAGGCGATCAACGGCGTCCATGTCGACGCCTCGAACCTCCAGCCCGGCGACCTGCTCTGCTTCTATTCCAGCAGCAGTTACATCGGCCACGTGGGTATTTACATCGGCAACAACCGTTTTATCCACGCCGCCAACTCCTCCACCGGCGTCATCATCTCCGAGCTCTCCGGGTATTATTCCACCCGCGGCTTCGAGGCGCGCCGCATTGCGTAAAACAAAGTCAAAGTCATAAAAACGCTCCCGGTTCCTTTGGAACCGGGAGCGTTTTCTAAAGAAGGCTCAGCCGACGGCGTGGTTCGTGCCGATCATCAGGCAGGACGAGCTCTTGCCCGGATAGGCAAAGCCCTGCAGCTCGATATACATCGGCACGCCCTCCTGGTCACCCTCGAAATAGACCGTGACGTAGGGGCCGCGCCACAGCTCGCTGACAAGCGTGCCGCCGTCGAACTGCACGTCCTCATAGCCGTAGAAGGCGTCGTTCGTGAAGTCGATGCTGTAGCCTGCAAAGCCCCAGTATTCGCAGAGCAGCGCGCAGAGCTCGTCGAGCGTCTGCCCCTCGGGCACGAGCTCGCAGACATTGTCGCGCAGCCATGCGGTCCCGCTCTCCCACTCGATGGCGTCTCCGACAGCGGGGTCGTTCTCGTCGGCGTTGGCCGTGAAGGCCACCTCGTAGATCTTGCCGTCCGCCATGTCGATCATGCACTGCAGCCAGCCGTCCTCCCGCGGGATCTGCACGTCATAGCGGGGCTTGAGGATGCGGTGGAAGAAATAGCCGCCGAGATCGCGCTCCTCCTCGCAGCGGGTCACGCGCACTTCATCCGAGTCCAGCAGCAGGGGGCTCTGCGGCACGATGATGCCCATCTCCTCCCAGACGCCGAGCTCCTCCTCCACTGCGGCCAGCGCCATCTCCGGGCTGCCGATGAGATCGCTCGCCGCGTAGGCGGTCACGGACAAAAAGCAGGTGAGGATCGCCGCGATCAGCACGATGCGGACGATGTTTTTCTTTTTTCCTGCGGCATGTGCGCCGCCCTTTTCATTGATTTTCATGCTCGAAACAACCTCCATTACCAGTTCGTCGTCGATCTGGCCCATGGCGTCGAGGAAATGCAGCGCTTTCATAGCAGACCCTCCTTCATGAGGTGTGCGTGCAGCTTTTTCCGGCTCCGGTGCAGGGAGGATTTAACGGTGTTTTCCTTGCGGTCGAGCCGCGCGGCCACCTCCGCGACCGGAAGCATGAGCCAATAGCGATACGAAAAAATCAAGCGGTCTTCCCTGGGGAGCGTATGGAGGAATCGGCTGATCTCCGCGGCCAGCTCCTTCGTCTCGAGCTCGCGCTCCACGGAGAAATCGGAGGCCAGACAGGCGTCCAGTTCGCCGAGGATCCGCTCACCCTCACCGCCGCCGCGCTTTGCGGCAAGGCGTGCGCGCAGGCGGTCGAAGCTGAGGTTGCGGACGATGCGAAAGAGAAAGGCCGGGAAAAAGCGCGGCCGCTCGGGCGGGACGGCGTTCCAGAGGGCAAGGTAACTGTCGTTGACGCACTCCTCGGCGGTCTCCGGATCGCTGACGATGCCGCAGGAGACGCTCCGGCAGCGACCGCCGTATTTCTCGTCCGTCTCGCGGATTGCCTGTTCGTTCCGCAGCCAGAACAGTTCGATGATTTCTGTGTCTTCCATGTGCTCTCCTTTGTGCGCGGACACCGGCGAAGGTACCGTGCCGGTATCCGCAAGAACGTTCTCACCCTATAAGACGGAAAATGCAGCGCTGAGGTTGCAGGAGCAGGCAAAAATTCATCCTCGTCCGGCAGGCTCACGCAGGACAGGCGGGCAGCGCCATGACCGCTCCGACTTCGGAGCGGTCATGGCGCTGTTTTCGTTTGGCGCAATCGGTCGGCTCAGCCGACCGTCTGCAGCTTGTCGTTGAGCTTGCGGTAGATGCGGCGGACGAACCAGGGCTCGCTGGAGGCAGCCAGCGCGCCCTCCAGCGTGTACCAGCCGACGCCGCTGTTCTCCGCCTCGCAGACGGATAGGCTGTCCTCCTCGGAGGCCTCGAGCAGATAGGTAACGTTGAGGTGCAAATGGCTCGAGACGTATTCCCCGCGCTTCTCGTGGCCGTCCACAGTCAGCACCTCGAGAGAATAGATCTCCTCCGAGACGGGTCTCACGTGCCGCACGCCTGTCTCTTCGCGCACTTCGCGCAGCGCGACCGCAAGCAGATCCATCTCCCCGTCGGCGTGGCCGCCGGTCCAGGACCAGGAGTCGTAGATGCGGTGGTAGACCAGCAGCACCTTGTCGCGCGCGGGGTTCACCACCCAGGCCGAGGCCGTCATGTGCGCGACGCGGTTCTCGCGCAGGAAGGCGTCGTCGTTCTTCGCGAGGAAGTCCAGAATAAAGCGCTTGTCCTTCTCCTCCTGTTCGTTGAAGGGGACATAGGCGCGGATATCGTCAAGAATCTTCATGTTGCCACCTCATAGACGTCCCCGCGCAGATGCAGGAAGGTGGGCAGTTCCCGCCTCACCTCGGCGATGCGTTCGAGATCGAGCTCCGCGCAGAGGATCTGTTCCGTCTCGTCCGCGCCGGCGATCACGCTGCCGAAGGGGTCGGCCACCAGGGAATGCCCCCAGCACTCGTAGGAGAAGCCCTCGTAGCGCGCGGCGGAGGCTGCGGCGACGAAGCACTCATTGTCCACGGCGCGGGTGCGCAGTGTGCTCTCCCAGTGCGCGGGGCCGGTTTTCATGTTGAACTGCGCGGGCAGGAAGATGATCTGCGCGCCGCGATTGGCCATGGCGCGGAAGAGCTCCGGGAAGCGCACGTCAAAGCAGACGGCGGCGCCCATCTTGCCCCAGGGGGTGTCGAACACGGTCACGGCGTTGCCGGGCGTAAAGGTGTCGGACTCGCGGAAGCGCATGCCCGGCAGGTCGATATCAAAGAGGTGCACCTTGCGGTGCCGGGCGATCTGCCGCCCCTCCCCGTCGAAGACAAAGCAGGTATTGTAGAGCCTGTCGCCCTCCCGCTCCGGGACAGAGCCGCCCACGAGCAGCATGCCCGTCTCCCTGGCCCAGGCCGAGAGCGCCTTGACGGTCTCCTCGTGGCCCAGCGCGGCGAACTGCCGGAAATAGCGCCCGGCATAGGGGCAGTTGAACATCTCCGGCAGCACGGCGATCTGCGCGCCGCAGCGGGCGGCCTCGCGCAGCATCGCGCCGGTCTTCTCCATGGTGGCGTCCAGCTCCGTCTCGGTGCGGAGCTGGCAGATGGCGAGCTTGAGTTTCGTTTCGTTCATAGTGCCTCCAGATAGCCCGCCACGTCGAAAGGGCGAGTCTTCTCGTCCTTGCGCAGATAGAGCGGATGGTGCGGATGCCCGGCTTTGGAGCAGCAGCCCGCGCAGAGCCAGCGCGCGCCGTATTCCCCGCCGATCTGCGCCATCTCCCGCACGCAGCCGGGCAGGTAATCGCGCTTTTCGATGATCGTTCCCCAGGCCGCCCAGACGGACGGGGCGACGCCGTTTCGCGCCGTCTCGGAGAGGATGTAGCGGAAGGCCGCCATGTTCTCGCGGTGCAGGCGCTCGTTGAGCGTCAGGTCCATGTCGTCGGGCCGCGTTGCGCGCTGCGCGTAGACGTTGAACATGATCCAGCTGTCAAAGCCGTTGCCCGCGGCGATGCGGGAGACGGATTTGAGCGTGGGGTCGAGGTCGTCCGGCGCGGCGGTGGAGGGGTTAATGCCGATGCAGATCAGCGGATCGCGCCCGCGCGTGCCCAGGATGTATCGGTACTCGGTGTAGAAATCCGGCACATAGAGCCAGGTTTCGGCGTCGTAGCCGCCGCTCTTTCCGGAAAGCGCCAGCGCCTCGGGAAAGGAGAGCAGCTCAACGGTCTGGCTCGCGCCGCTCGGAATATGCATAGGCTCCTCCTTCAAACGGCGGGATGGCGAAGCGCGCCCGGCGTTTCGCCATCCCATGATCATACATATGTTATCCCAGCAGCCACACGAGCAGCGGGATCGTCAGCAGTGATAGGGCGGTGTTCTGCAGCGTGCCCTCCGCGGAATAGACGGCGTCCTTCCCGTACTGCACGCAGAGCACCGTCACCAGCACGCCGCTGGGGCTGCCGGAAATGATGACGCAGGTCATCAGCAGGACAGGGTCGGCCGTCAGCATGCGGCAGACGAGCCAGGTGATCAGCGGCGCCACGAGCAGCCGCAGCGCGCTCACCGCGTAGAGCGAGGGCTTGCGGAAAGCGTCCAGCAGGCTCACGGGGCCGAGCGTCGCGCCGATGACGATCATGCTCATGGGCATGGAGGCCCCGGCGGTCGAGGCGATAAGGCCGCGCAGCATCTGCGGCACAGGGAGCTTCAGCAGGAAAATGAGCAGCGAGAGGATCGTCGCGATCATGGGGACGGTAAACATGTCCTTCACGCGCAGCTTGCCCTTGCCGCTCATCATGCGCCAGATGCCATAGGTATAGAGCAGAAGGTTGAAGGGCAGGCAGCTGAGCGAGACATAGAACACGGCCTGCGCGCCAAAGAGACTGTCCACAACGGGCAGCGCGATGAACATGCTGTTCGTCACGGCGGCGAGAAGCTCGAAAACAGGCTTCTGATCGGGGCCGAGGCGCGTCGGCCAGACGCCGAGCGCGGCGACGATATAGCAGATGAGCTGCGAGAGGCAGATCACCAGGAAGGTCTGCCCGAGCTCGGCGAGGCTCAGCTCCATGTCCACCGTGAGGACGGAATTGATGATCGCGCAGGACATGAAGACATTGAGCACCAGCGCGCTCGCAGCCCTGGTGAATTCCCGGTTGAGCATGCCCCGGCGCGCGCCGAGATAGCCCACGATCATCAGCACCAGGAAGACGACCATTTTGTTGACAAGAGCGGTAATATCCATATGCTTCCTCAGATATGCACAATGAGCTTTGCGATAAAGATATAGATAAGCAGGGAGACGGCGTCAGTCAGCGTGGAGATGAGGGGGTTGGCCATGACGGCCGGGTCGAGCCCGATCTTTTCCGCGCCGATCGGCAGCAGGCTGCCGACGATCTTGGCGAACATGACGATAAAGACGATGGAGATGCTGACCGTGGCCGCGATATAGACGGTGATGTTGGCATTGCCGAGGAGCATGCCGTCGAGCAGGAGCATCTTGAAGAAGTTCACCACCGCGAGCGTCAGCCCGCAGAGGATCGCCGTGCCCCACTCCTTCCAGAGCACTCTGAGCGCGTCGGCGGGCTCGATGTCCCCCAGGGAGAGACTGCGGATGACGGCGGTGGCCGCCTGCGCGCCGGAGTTGCCTCCGGTGCCCATGAGCATGGGGATGAAGGGCACGAGGCCGGCCACCGCGGCCAGGCGCGCCTCGAAGGAGGTGAGGATCATGCTGGTGAAGGTAGCCGAGAGCATCAAGAGCATCAGCCAGGGGATGCGGTTTTTCCACATTTCGACCGGAGAGGTGCGGGAATAGGGCTTGTCGGACGGCGTCATACCGGCCATCAACTGGATGTCCTCCGTGGCCTCCTGTTCCATGACGTCAATGACGTCGTCGACGGTGACGATGCCGACAAGGCGGTTCTCCGTGTCCACGACGGGCATGGCCATCAGGTCGTAGTCCGAGAACTTGGCGGAGACGCTCTCCTGGTCCTCGGTGGTCGTGGCGAAGACGATATTGCGGTCCATGAGCTCCTCGATCACGGTGTCGTCGTCGTGCAGCAGCAGATCCTTGACCGTGACGATGCCCTCGAGCTTGCGGTGCGAGGAGATGACGAAGCAGACGTAGATGGTCTCCTTGTCCTCGCCGACGCGCCGGATCCGCGCGATGGACTCCTTGACGCTCATGTATTTCTTGAGGTCGATAAACTCTGCCGTCATGATGCTGCCGGCGGAGTTCTCCGGGTAGTGCAGGTACTGGTTGATGAGGGCGCGGGTCTCCGGCGTCGCCAGGCGCATCACGCGCTTGACCACGTTTGCGGGCAGCTCTTCCATCATGTCGACCGCATCGTCGAGGTACATCTCCTCGACAAGGCCGGCGAGCTCAGCGTCGGTGATCGAGTTGAGGATGCGCTCCTGGTCGGGCGACTCGAGGTTGGCGAAGACGTCCGCCGCCATCTCCTTGGAGAGCAGGCGGAAGACCTGCCCCATCGGGACGTCGTCCAACTCGGAAATGAATTCGGCCACGTCGAATTCATTCATGTCCTCCATCCGCAGCCGAAGGCCGCGGCGGTCGTTCTTTTCAAGCAGTTCCTTCAGTTCGTCGAAGTTGCGCTCCTGGATGGTTTCGTAGTCCAGGCTCTCCTGGCTTTTTTCTTCTTCCATGCGATCCACCCCCATTCTGCAGCTCTCCGCGCCGCGCTGCGCGGGACAGCCTCATGTTCGCCGAACGGCTGCTTGCCGCGCTGCTCTGCGAAGCCGCAGAGCGCCGCGGCGAAACACATGCTGCGCCGCGCCGTCCGTATTCATGATTCAAGCAGTTTATTTTATCATAGCCCCCGGCGGATTACAAGAGAAACCCTTCGCTGCGGGCACGAAACGCGCACCGCCGAGCCCCGCCCGGGAGAACAGAAAAAGACGCTGCAGACAGCGTCTTTTGAGACTGTCAAAAAACCTGCGATACGGCGGGTGGACAGAGCAGCGGGGGAGCTCGAGGGGCCAAGGCCCGCCTCGAATACAAGAAACCGCCGCCGGAAAAGCCCGGTATTTCGGGCTTTTTCGGTAACAGCATTTTGCCTCAAGCAAAATGCTCGGCGGCTGA